>Ga0181606_10003313_pt1 | contig 13638 bp, 11 predicted proteins | sample 041ome_10_FD_132994 | JGI IMG/M metagenome (GOLD analysis project Ga0181606, IMG submission 132994) | Coastal salt marsh microbial communities from the Groves Creek Marsh, Skidaway Island, Georgia - 041412US metaG (megahit assembly) | ecosystem: Environmental > Aquatic > Marine > Intertidal... | reverse complement strand
TATCAAAACAACATAATCTATTGAAAAAATATAATATAGAAATTGTAGATTCACATGATAAATCAGACTTAATCATATTCTTAGTATTGAGTAGGATGAATCTTATTAATTTGGAAAGCAAATATCATTATATTTTAAAAACAGATATACCCATAATTTTATTGGAAAGACAAGATTCTTCTATTTCTTGGGTAAGAGAATTTGATAAAATAAAAAATCTAAAGGCAGTATTTAAAAATAGAAAGTGTAAACCAAAAGAATTACAAAACACCAATCAAACTTATTATGGGAAATATCAATATTACCTTGTTCATAAAAAATTCAACTTGGAAACTCTTATTACGGACAACGCAACTGATATAGGAATTTCACATTATCCAAAAAATAAAAAATTACCTGAAATATCACCAAAAAATCTTGAAAAAATAATGTGTGTTTTATGGGATTTTCATAGTAGTCCTTTATGTCAGAAATTGTCTATGAAATATTTCCGTTACAATAATATTATTTTTAAAAAAAAGTTTGATGTTTTTTGTGTCAATCAAAAGAAAACAAATAACTTTGTCAATATCCCTCGTCATAAAGCGAAGCAAATTATAAATTCTCTTGGTAACCAATATCAGGTAGTTACTAAAGATTTGGGAAAGGAAGAATATGAAGATATTTTTTCCCAAAGTAAAATAGCAGTTGCTTGTTGGGGCTTCGGTGAATGGGTACACATGGATGCTTATGCTATGTATGCTGGTGTGATACTAATAAAACCGAATACTGATCATGTCAAAATGTATCCAGATATTTATAAAGCTAATGAAACGTACATACCATGTGCTTATGATTATAGTGATTTAAAGCAAATAATTCAGAATACATTGAAAAATTATAATCAATATATACCTATGTTAAAAAGAAATAGACAAATGTTACTTAAGATTAATGAAGAAAATACAGCCGATCTGTTCTGGCAGAAAGTTACCAAACTCATGAAGTAAATTTCTGTTTCAAATATTCATAATCCTCCATCGTATCGACCCCTCTCTCATGATAATTTACTGGACACGCTATTATTTTTTGATCTGTTTCAATAATAGAGAGCCATTCTAAATCTTCTATTAATTGATAAGAAGTATTGGTTGGTGGATTCATAAAAAAATCTTTTTCAAATATAAATATACCAATATGAATATGGTAAGTTATATCTTCTTTTTTTTTTGAACCTGGAATAAGTTGTCTTGATCCATACATGATATAATTTTTTTGATTTAAGACTAATTTTACTTTATTTTTCGATCCTGCATATTCTTCGTCATTGGTCGTATAATAAAGGGTACCACATTTTACGTTGTTTTTACTATGTTCTTCTTTAAACAATTCAATTAATTCTTCTATTTTTTGTATATCAAAAAAAGGCTCATCTCCTTGAATATTAATAATAAAATCCGCATCTAACGCAGTCTCCTGAATATAATCTTGGATACGAGCTGTCCCATTTGGACATTCTTGTTTGGATATATAACATCTACCTCCAAATCGAGTCACTTCTTTATGAATACGTTTGTCATCTGTTAAAATAATGATATTTTTATCAGAAATACCATTTATTCGTAGTGCATTTCGATAGACATGTTCAATAATTGTTTTGTTTTCAATTTTTAGAAGCGGTTTTCCTGGAAGCCGCGTAGAATGATAACGTGCTGGAATCGCTATACAAATAGAGTTCATGTATATAGTTCTTACATTTTTTTTATATACTCGTAGGTTTTGCGTAGACCATCCTCTAAACTTGTTTGAGGAGCATATCCTAAATCTTGTTCGGCGTTGGTAATAGAAGCATACGTATGAGGCACATCCCCTAATTGATTTTCAATCTCCTCATACATTGCTCTTTTATTTGTCACCTTCTCACATGTCTGTATAAATTCATTCAATGAACACGGTTTCGAATTTCCTAAATTATATACACCAATCTTTATATCACTCTCTAATGCTCCTATAATTCCACCAACAATATCCTCTACAAATGTATAATCTCTTGACGATGATCCATCTCCATATTTTTTAAAATATTTTTCTTGATGAATCGCACGTAAAAATTTATCAGGAGCCATATCTGGTCTTCCTCTTGGTCCAAAAACAGTAAAAAAGCGTAAGCCAATACAATTTATTTTATACAATTGGTGGTAAGTTTTCGCAAGAAGTTCCATGGACATCTTACTACATGCATAGGGACTATTACAGGTTTGAATTGGATCATCTTCATGGAAGGGTACTTTTTTATTTAACCCATAGACACTGGAACTGCTTGCATAAATAATTGATTTTACATTTACCTTGGTAGCTTCTTGTAATAGATGAATAAATCCATTTACATTCACGTCAAAATAAAGTTGTGGATGTTCGATACTATAGCGTACGCCGGCCATGGAAGCTAAATGAATAATTTTAAACGGACAAAATTGTTGGATGACATTGGTATCCCGAATATCTTCTTTTAGAAAGGTAAAATTAGGATAAGTTTGGAGTAAGGCAATATTTCTATATTTTAAGGAAATATCATAATAGTCATTTATGTTATCGATACCGAGGACATGATAGTTGTGTTTACATAGGTATTCACAAACATGAGACCCAATAAAACCGGCGCATCCAGTAACTAATATTTTTTTTTCAGGAATTATTTCATCACAACAACCATTCTTACTACAAATATTATGTTTTGAACATTCTTTAATTGGAAAACAATGGTGACAATGTAATTTATTACAATCTCCCAAAATACAGAAAGTATCCATAATAGTAACTAAAAAATAGTAGATTAATTAAAACGTAAAAAAAAATATACATCGATAAAATAGATGAAAGTGGAAGAACCATTTTTTCAAAATAATATTATTACTTCTAAAAAAAATATTTATGTGCACCATTCTAAATTTACATTTGAAAACATTTCCTTACAATCGACGGAACCTTATGAAGGAGCATCCAACAATTATTATTCAATCATAAATCATAATGGGCAATACAGAATGTATTATAGAGCTTCTAATAATCCATTTAAAATAAAAAATGAAATAAATCATGAACCAAATTATCATTTGGAGAAATTCTGTGTCGCTACAAGTAAAGATGGTATACATTTCAACGAAAAAAGAATTTTATTAGAGAATGAATTAACTCATAATTTTTTTCCATATTATTCTGAAATTGAGGAGAGATTCATAGGCCTCTCTGGTACTAAAAAGAATGATGATGGTTTATTTTTATTTGATTCTAAAAATGGAATGCATTGGAAAAATAAAGGAAAAATAATCAATGAAAAAAATATTTTGCAGAATTTCAAACATAAAAATCATTTTGACAGTCATAATAGTATTGTCTTCCATCAATTCGAAAATATTTTTTATTTATATCTACGTCATAATCATTCAGATGATACAAGACAGGTACAGTTAATAAAAACAGTCAATTTCGATTATTTTCATGATCCTATTCATATTCAATTACCAGAAGAAGTATATAATTTTAATCCAATTAAAATTGGAAATTATTTTATTTCAATACCCAATTATGCGAAATCGTATCACGTAAAAAAAGATGGAAAAAATTTTATGTTGAAAAAAAAAATAGTGAAAAATCTATTGGTTTCGAACAGTGGAGTTCATTTTAATAAAGTTTTACCTATTAAATTATCCAAAATGAATTATAAAGAACAAATTTGTCCGGTTAATGGCATTGTTTTAAATCAAAAAAAAAACAAATACTTATTTTATTTTCAAAATAATGTTCATTGTGATAATCACGAAATACAATGTTATTCATTACCAGTGAACCGTTTTATACGTCAATCAACAGTAGGATATGGTATGATAAAAACAAAAGAATTATTATTAATTACTGATATTTTATTTGTAAATTTTAAGACATCATTGGTGAATAAACATAATTTCTTAATAGTAGAAATCGTGGATCCTCAAAATAAAAGGATTAATATAAGTAAAATATTAAAAGGAAATCACCTTAAAAAAAAAGTAACATGGATGAAAAATATCCAATTAAATAGAAAATGTAAAATAAAATTTCATTTGTACAATTGCGATTTATATAGCATGGCTTTTGATACCAGTAAAGAAAAAAAATTAGATATTATATGGTCAAAAGGTGCGTTACATCGTTCTCAGTATATGTTAAAAAAAACAACAAGTAGACCCAAAGAAGAGGAAATAATCAAAGAAATTCAGTCTGGTAAAAATTATATTTGGATTCGAAATTCTCATGCAAGATATATTTTAAAGGATCTTGATTTCTTGGTAAAAAATTTACATTTATTAAAAAGAAATGTTTGTCTGATCACAGGCGATGGGGATGGACCATGTCCATCTAATGTACATCCATTTGTTATCAAAAAAATAGTGAACCATCCACATATTCAAAGATGGTTTATACAGAATTATGATGGATCTACAAAGCATACTAAAATAAAGAATTATCCAATTGGATTGGATCTCCATACAGGAAAATGGTTAATGGAGTTCTCATCAAAACAGAAATATCAATTTTATAAAGAAGTACGTGATAAAAAGATAGAGCGTATTAACAACAAAATATTCTGTGATATTCATCTAAGACCTACACATCCAGAAAGAAAAGAGTTATATGAAAAAATAAGGAATAATAAACATATTTATTTTTTAGAAAAAGAGTTACAATTTAAAGAAATTATTCATGAATATAGAAAACATCTATTTATACTAAGTCCCAGAGGGAACGGTTTAGATTGTCATCGTACATGGGAAGCTTTACTTTTAGGTTGTATTGTGGTTACCAAAACATCTACATTAGATCCAATGTGGGTTGATCATCAATTACCAGTAGTTATCTTGAATAAATGGTCGGATCTAAATAATAATATTGAAAAAAAAATGAAGGATTGGGAAGAGCGTTATTTAAAATGGACAAAAAAAGATCACATTTATAAGAAATTTACAAATTCTTACTGGATGAGTACATAAAATAAAAATTATATATAATCATATAATATATGCCAATTTATCATGAATTAAAAGCTATATTTATACATATACCAAAAACAGGTGGTACTTCCATCGAGGAATCATTAGTAACTGATACCCCTCATTGGAAAACAGTAGATGAGCAGCACTGGTATGGGAACATTGAATCCAATGAAGCTCATGTTAAATATTCTTATGAATTAGATCATTCTACGATGCGTTATTTAAAGAAAAACTGTAAATTCTATGATAATGCGTATTTTTCATTTGCTTTTGTGCGTAATCCGTATGCACGGCTTGTATCAGAGTTTCATCATTGTAAATATGGATATTCAAGATTTATTCGAAAAGCCGAATTTGAGACATTTTCTGATTTTGTAATGATATTGCAGAAAAACTTCGATTATATATTGAAAAATGAACAAAAAAACCATTATTTAGTAAGTCATTATTTACCTCAATACAAATTTACTCATAATTACAAAGATTTATTAATTGTCGATTTTATAGGTAAGTTAGAGAACATACAAGAAGATTGGAATGTAGTTTGTAAGAAATTAATGATAGAGAATGAGATTGCACATTCAAAAAAATATGCATCTCCATTTGAATATAAATATGAAGAATATTATACACCAGAATTAAAAGAAATTGTGTATCAATTATATGAAAAAGATTTCATTTATTTTAAATATGAGAAATAATCAAATAATCAAATAAATTGAATTTCTTTGGAGTTAGCATAATTTAATTCAGTTAACTCTGTTTTTTGTCCATTTGAATGGTTGTTGTCTTTTCCTAAATGAAAAGTTAGATGTTCTTCTCGTAATACCTTAAAATTTGATGAGAGAGCTGCTAAATATTTCATTAATACAAGACCCCATGGAGGACAAGCCAAAAACATATTTTTCATATCCAATTTTATAAAAAATTCTCGACAAATGATAAAACAATCTCTTCCAGGATGTTTTTCTCCTTCAAATTCACAAATAAGAGATAAGTATTCTCTTCCCAAACGAATATTATTAAAAAATTGTGGAATATTGTCTCGTCGATTGATAATAAAAGCCTTTATTTTCATATTTTTAATTTTACGATAAATATTTACATAAAAAGAAGAGTGTACAACTATATCTGAATTGGTGTAAATATAAAAATCCGCTTTATTATTTTTTTTTTTCACAGAATCGAAAATATCTTGTAAATAAGGTAATTTTCTATTAGTAATTTCTGAATATTTATCCAAGATTGATCTATTAAGAAAAGGAAGAATGGTGAATTCAGCAGGAATGATGGATACATCTTCTGGATAACAAACTGCATATAATTCTACTTGAATATCTTTTTCAGAAGCTTTTTTTTTAGCTTGTATCATTGATTCAAATGTAATAGGTTGAGTATAATAAAGGTAACTTTTATTATCTTCTTTTACTTTCACAGGATTTATAATATGTATAAATCTCATAGAGATAAATACGATTTAATTTTCTAAGAAAAAACCATTTTTCACAATTTTCGATACATTATCTATTTCATCATCCATTTGTTTACTTAAAATTTTATGTGGACCTACAATTAATTTAGGGTGGATAAATAATTGTGCTTTATACTTTTTTTCCATTTGGGTATGGAGAGAAATATGTTCACAGGTTGTATCTCCATCGTATCGACAACCTAACAGATGTTTATATTTATAAATACCGATACCATTAAAACATGAAAATACTTTTATAGGTTTGGAGTCAAGGGGTATTTTAAAATAATATTTCATTCTTTCTTCGCGAGAAATTTCTTCCATTTTCCAAAAATCTAAATAAGGAAAATCCATTGTGCGTAACGCCCACATATCATAATAAATACGAGAGTTACCGCCAAACATGGACCAATTTATTTTTTCTTGAAATGGATATAAGATGGAAGAACATTCAAATTCTGTTAATATTTCATCCATATCAATGGTAATTACGAAATCCGGGTTTAATTTTTCATGTTCCATATATTTTAATATTTGATTTCTTGCATGAGCGATACGTTTTGTTCTGGATCCTTTTACATTTTTCTCGGATAACAAAGTAATATTTTTTTGAATATTTTTACATTTAAAGTCCTTTAATAATTGTACTGTATTATCCTTTGAATCATTTTCAAAAATAATAATGGAAGCTGATGTAAAGAAATGTGTTAAATATAAAAATTTATTAACTGATTGAGTAAAATAATGTTCAATATCTCTACAAACACCAGTAATGATCACTCTTTTATTTAATTTTGGGAAAACTTGTACGACTCGGTGTTTATCAGATTTATCAATTGGGAATCGAAATTTTCTAAAAGCTCCTAATTCATCTAATTCAAAGTTTGTACTTAATATTTCATTTATTTCAAATAAAGTATCTTCATTTATTTTTTTAGTAATATCAAAATAATAAATTTGTACATGGAAATCCTTTTCCTTTATAATTGAATTAAATATACGTATTTTCTCTTTGTTATTATCATCATCGTTCAAAATAAACATAATTTTATTTCTTTGGAGAGTTTTCCGATTGATTTTTTTTATGAGATCTTCATAAAACAATAATTTAATGTGTTCACTTTTTAGAATATGGTATGCGTCTTCTGTATAAGAATTACTTGATCCAGTAATTAGACAACTCATGTCTAAGTACAACAAAAAATAATAAGAAACGAATCTAATTATGTAAAAATAATAAATTTTTATTTTTGTTTAAGTATGAAATTACAAATATTTAATAAAATTCCTGGACATTATGAAATTATAGAATCAATCATTATTAAACATAAGGAGATCATTGGAAATAATTCTATTTCCCAAATATACCTCAAGGTGCATGACTGGGATACAAGTTTTAGAGAATATATAAAAAGCAAATATCCTCGTATTATTTTTGATATGATATTTGATTTTGACTTCCATATTAATTGTTCTGTATATCCAAAGCACTTTGATATGATTAAAAACTTAAATGCTAAACAGTTTTTCTTTATATCACATGACATACATCCTAAAATGACGCAGTTATCGAATGTCTTTTATTTAACACCTTTAGGAAAAAGATTTATATATGCTGATAAAATGGCTTTTCAAAATCAAAAGAAAATGAATTCACGGATTGCGATTTATGTAGTCCAAGGACATTTAGAAAAAAGAAGAAGAAATATTCAATTGTTATTAAATATTTTAGAAGTATCCTACAAATTTCCTTATATTATAAAAGTTGTTGGGAAGGGAGAGTTAGATCCGAAATTTATAAAATATAAACATGTTATCCATAAATCAGATAAGGATTTCCAAGGATACCATAAAGAATTTTTAGATTGTTATTGTATTCTTCCGTTAACCTTACCAGAATCAAATCCACAATACTATAAGACGAAATTAACCTCCAGTATTAATTATGCTCGAGGTTATAAATTAAAATGTTTATGTGATCAAAAACTACAAAATATTTACAAGTTACCCAACGTTGAATGCTATACCAATGAAAAAAATATTGTCGAAGCATTTCGAAAAACATTGCATCAATTTTACAAATCCAAGTAAAACTTCTGATACATTTTCATCCGTTTTATTTTTTTTACTTCACCTTGGATACAATTAAAATGAATGATAAAACATTTCTGTTCAATTTCTTCATTATAATCATAATAATATTGTCCGTTTGGATAAAGTTCTCTTTCTAAAAATACACATTGATATTTTTCCATGTCACTTCCAATAAAAGCATTAAAGAATTTTTGATCGGAAGGACCACCATTTCCTCCATAAGAACGATAATTTTTTTCAGTCATTTTCTTTCGACTAAAGAACCAAATTAATTCTGGACAGGATCGCATTGCGAAAAACCCGGTACAACAATTATTTCCATTTGTTTGGATAACAATTTGATGATTCCTTAATTTTCTCTTAATATTCTTTGTAAAGTCTTTCATAATTACAACATCTGTATCCATATAAACGATATTCCTGCCATCTTTCATTAAGCGATGTGCTATGAAATATCGATTATAGACAATATCGATCCATTCAAACGTTCCATATTTGTAAGTTTGGTTTTTATCAATGCCAACTAAAAACAAGACAATATCAATTTCAAATAATTTGGATATTTCTTCTGCTATTTCTTCATCTAACGCAAACAAAACGATACTTACGTTAGACTTCTGAGCACTCAGTAAACAGTTTTTAACTAAATTGAATCCATCAAAATTACTTACAATATAACATATAAGATGATCATTATTATTATCTAAAAAATCATCTAATGTTTTATGAATCATACATCTTATAATAAAAAAAAATGTCATTTTAACCTTGTCGATTATTTTTGTGATGACCATGAATTTGATAATATTTATCTACATATTCAAATGGTTTATCCTTAATTATCTTATAACGTTCATTCATATTTGTTATACGATTAATTCCATTTTGAATACTTATTTTTTCTCGATTTTGTATCATAAATTCAGGAGGTAAAATTTCTTTTACTTTCATGTAGACATTATTTGATATTTTTTCCAATGTATTTTCGGATGTTTCTAATAATTCTTTATATTTAATAAAGAGTACATTTTCATAGTGATAATAATCAGACCAGTCATAATCATCACGGTCAGAAATAATAAAGTAAAGATTATATTTGTCACCAAATCGACTTATCCAATCGTCTATGACCTTATCGTGAGACTTTAAAACAATATTATTTTCTATTAATTCTTCTCTATAGGTATGTTTTCCCATAAAACAGACTGGTTCAAATGGTTGGAAATAGGCCATAAGAATATTTGATAAAAGCGTACTACCTGAACGTGCAGCTGCTGTTTGTATGATACGAATCGGTTTATCCATATAAATATGAAAAAAAAAAGAATTGTAAAAATGAACTTACGTAAAAAAATAAGAAGATTTTTTTTTATTATTATTATGAAGAAATTTACAATTATGAGTATGTTTTCATCTTTCCAATATGAAACAAATTATTATTCAAGAACCATCATGAAACAATATGAATATATACCAGATAAGAATGATTCATCTATAGATATTTATATCATTGGATCATTTATTACCCAAGAAGATTATAAATTTATTAAATCTTTACAGAATAAGACAAAGTTATTATGGATTAGTGAGCCCATTTATCATCATCATTATCAATATCCATGTCAATTGATTCAAGAAAATGAATTTCATGTAGTTTATGGATGTGTCATGCACCGCCCTCAAGTGAATCGATACAAACTTCCTTTATATATAAATTACTATAAAGCTTTTGAAGAAGAAAATTATTATAATGAAGCATTTTTCAAGAATATAAATGAAAAATGTTCCTCCATTACATTAGAAGGTTTACAAAGCAAAAAATTCTGTACTTTAATAGCGCGCCATGATCAATGGAATACCAGAAATAATATGCTGCAAAAATTAAATAAAATAAAAGAAGTACATTGTCCTTCCCAATTAAATAATAATTGTCCCAATGAAGAACTCGAAAAAGTAGGAAAACACAAATTTGGTGAACAATTTATATTTCAGCTCACTCCTGAAAATTCTGAATGCAATTTCCCTGGTTATATCACTGAAAAGATAATGGACGCATCATTATCTTGTTCAATTCCTATTTATCATGGTAAATTAGATGATATTGATAAACAAATATTTAATATTGAACGTATCATATTCTTCCTGCCTTCTTGTAAAGAAAACCTGGAAGCCACAAGTCAAAAAATAAAAGACCTCATGGAAAATCCAGAATTATTAGTAAAATTCTACCAACAACCTATTTTCCAACCGAACGCTCATCAAATAATCGAAAAATTAACCATTGATTTTAAGACATGCATTGATATTTTATAATCAAACGACTTTGAAATAAAACTTTTCATCAAAGATATTATGTTTCTCATGATCTCTTTGAAAAATAATCCATTTCGAAAAACCTGAATTCATGGATGGTATAAAATATTTTGATTTTCCAATCATGTATAGATCATAAAATGTATTTAATATGATTTCTTTTTTATCAGGATGGTGATAATGAATATTTTTTCCTTGACAATTAGGGACATTAAAAATGCGGAAGAATTTAATGTTCGGACATTTTTTTTTAAATTCATCAAATGCTTTATGGTTATCAGTTGCTACAAAAAAATAACTGATCTTTTTTTCTTTATGTACTTTTTTAATTTTTTGGACAAACAATTGAATATCATTTTTCATATCAGTATTTCGGAAATGGAGAGAGGCATATTCTTTATGTTCATCTAAAAGAGGGCTGGTATTTTGATAAACCATCTCTATAATATTTTGATTTAGTTTTAGATGACGGATAAATTCGGGAGCATAACCGCCGTATACTCTTAATAATTCATTTTCCATATTTTTATTTTCTTGAATATATATTTTTGTATCAGCTAAATAATATTTTCCTTCAATAAGCCGTGTACCTTTGGTCTGTATTTCATCTATATGTAAATTTCCAAAGAATAAATTATTTTTATCAGTAATTTGATCATAAGAGCAAATATAATGTAATTCATCATCATATATATGGAAGAAATCATTAAAAGAATGCTTAAATGCTCCAGTTAAAATGGTATCGATAAGAAGGATTCTTTTTTCTTTTTTGGCGATGATGATGGCTTGTTGTAGTCCATTTAAAAGATGAACCAATCCACCTGTTCCTTTATAGATAATGTATTTCATTATTGAATATGTATAATTTTATTTTTTCAATTGATCTAAATAATTTTGGACTATTTTGGTTGAGCATAAAGTGCATAGATTTTTAAAATCAAATGGTATTGATTCAGTCTTGAGTACATGTTGATCTGAATGCAGTGAATAAATATCATATTCATCTATATTATTGGGAAGGTCCCATTGAATAGTAGGTTCTTCATTTAAATTAATAAAAATGGAAGATTCAAATGTATTTTTTAGAATCCATTCTTTAAGGTAATCATTTAATGATTCTGATTGTGTTAATTTAATTTTTTGATAATAGTAAGGTATTTGGATATTATTGAGTTGTTCTTCAGCAGTATAGAAGATATAAATAGGGTAATAACGTTGAAACTCTGTATCTATATGTAGATCATAATTGTAAAAATCAGGGTCACAAAAGTCATTTTGACATGTCATATTCTGTATTTGATAAACGTCCTTTTCTATATAAGAATAAGAATGAATCAGACTCGGTTGGTTAAATAATGTTAAAGAGTCGACAATCATCAGAGAATTTATTTTTTTCTCTTTCATTAACCTATTTTCAACCATCACATGCTTGGCATTTTCAATTTGATTTAAAATACAATTATTGGAGAAATAGATATTTGTATCAGTAACGATATTTATGTCAAATAGATGAAGATGTTCTGTATATTGTTCAATGAAAATAAAATCAATCAATATGATATTTTCTATATGAAATTTTTTCTGAAATGTCTGGATTTTAGATTTTAACTGTTTATCATCATTCTTATTTAAAATAATAATTTGATAATTTTCATTTGTTTGATAAATAATGGATAATAATAAAGTTTGTAAATTCGTAAATTGATTAAAATAATTTATGATAATGTTAAATTTATTCTGATTTTTGATTGATTTTTCAAAAGACTTAATAACATATTTAGTTGGAAGCTTCACAATATCATGATGAAATAAGATGGATATATATTTCGTTTTTTCTAAAATAGATTTTTTTGTATGAATATAATCAATTACTTGATCATAGAATGGCTTACATAAAGGGTGATCATAAACCTCAGGTTTCATTTTACAATCAGCGTTAAAATGCACATTAAAATGATGAAAATTATTTAGATGTTGAATAAATAATAAAAAGCAATCTGTAGGGGATTTATGTAGTTGATTATTTGTATTGAAAAGGTTCCAATCAATTAATTCATAAATAAATTGGTAAAATACATCTGGAAATATTTTATTTTCATCTTCATTCTTTAAAAAGGCATGAAAATTATTGAGTAAATTATCTTCCAAAGTAGCATGAATTAAATTATACAAACTATTTACGAATAATTCTTGTTTATATTTAATTTTAGGATAACAAATATTTTTTTGTTGATATACTCCGTACTTCATATAATGATGAAATGCTTCTTGGTCGGATAAAGAACTGTCAAGTTTATTTTCTTTTTTATAAGATACCCAGCATGAATTGAGTAACGTTAATTTATGTTCTTTATTATAAGGTAAATAATTTTTCATTCCATTAAGTAAAAAATGTTGAATTAGATTATCAGTATCTAATTTATTTATTGACTGATAATCGGCTGGATCAAGTTTGTATAGATGAGAAAGGTGCACGTGGTATCCTTTATATTTTTGAATAGAAGGATCTTGGATTACATCAATGTCCACCACCACATTTTTCTGGACCAATGCAAATAATTCTTCTTTTGAAAGGTCTTCCATTTGATGAATTATTTGGTTGGATGTATCTTCATATATTTCTTCTAATTCTACCTTAATTTCTTCATTCATATCATCGACAATTTCTTCACTTATCTCACCATTATTTATTTTTTCTTCCATTGAAACAATTTTTTTTAGAACTCTTCCTTCTTTTTCTCCAAAAGAAAC
>Ga0181606_10003306_pt1 | contig 13655 bp, 9 predicted proteins | sample 041ome_10_FD_132994 | JGI IMG/M metagenome (GOLD analysis project Ga0181606, IMG submission 132994) | Coastal salt marsh microbial communities from the Groves Creek Marsh, Skidaway Island, Georgia - 041412US metaG (megahit assembly) | ecosystem: Environmental > Aquatic > Marine > Intertidal zone... | reverse complement strand
GTGCCACTTAGCTGATGACGGTATCACGAGCGAGCGAGACCGTCGGACGTCGACGTGTGCCCACTGCTGCGGGCGAAGCGAGCGCCTGACGAGCGTACTGAATCAGTTGCGAGGGCTCGAGGCAGATCGTGGGTCCAGTTGCCGCAGGTCGTCCCTTCGTGATCGTTGCGGAGCCATCTTCAGTGAGCTCCACCGTCCAGGCACCACCTCCCGGTCCGAGTACCTCAAGACCAACGGTCGCTGGCGGTTCGGCCTGTGACCCACTCGCTGCAAGCCGGGCAACCTCTGCAACCGCCGCCTCGCCACCTGCTGTCCGCAGTTCGGCGAGCACGTCTTCCATCCATCGTGACACCACGGCTGGCTTCTGACGACGCTTGCCCCAGCGGTCCTCATCACCGTACGCCAGGAAGCGATGGATAGTTGCCTCATCCAGCGGTGGGCAGTGGCGAACGCCAGGAATCGCATGGAGATTCTCCATCGAGTACACCGGGTCAGTGTCCTCGTACGACTCGTAGAGTCCTTTGCCACCGTAGGCCATCTCTTCAAGGAGTGTCATATCCTCGGGAGGCGTATTGCCAACAAACTGCACACCACCGGAGTTCAGATAACTACTGGCGTAGTCGATGATCTCGCGAGTGGTAATCGGACGATCAGGTGCCACATGGTAGATCCCGCCGCGAGCCAACCCACTTTGGAGCAACACGGCGATCGTCTCGGAGACCCAATCGACTGGCACCATGTTTCGACGCTCGTCGCCGGTCATCGTCAGCCGCAGTGAGACATGCCGGTAGCCAGTCTCGTCTGCCGGGAGACTGCGGACGATCACCGTCATCAGTCGCAGCATCGCCATCAGACCGTGGTAGGTCGTCGTGGCACCGGTACGCGAATCACCAACGATCACCGCCGGTCGCACAAAGGTGGGACGATCGAGCCAGGCAGCCGACCTGACGAGCGTCTCCGCTTCATGCTTGCTCGCCTCGTAGTCATTGCGGAAGCCGTGCACGTCAGTGGAGGGACGCTCAGGGATCACTCCCTTGGCGAGCCCGCTGACGTATGCAGTCGAAACATGCCAGAAGTCGCGAACACCGGCCACTTCTGAGACCTGCAACACATGCTGTGTGCCACCAACATTTGATCGCCAGGGCTCTTCGGCTCGATCCTTTCCAATGAACTGCAGTGACGCACCGCTGTGCACAATGCGTCCACAGTTGCGACGAAGCCAGCCAAGCTGCTCATGGCCGAGGCCGCAGCGTTCCGCATTGAGGTCGCCCTCGAGCACCACAGGCCGAGGCAGCGTCGCGGCTCGCGCCGCCTCCTGTCGCTGCAGCAGTGACTCGATTCGCTCCCGGCACGAGACCTCCGCCCCCGGCCGTACGAGGACCGCTAAGGGGACATTCGCCTCGAGGAGATCTGCCATCAGCTGGCTGCCGAGCAGGCCAGTGGCTCCAGTGAGAAGTGTGTGCGTCATGCGGCCGTCCTGTTGTCCATCAATGCCACTGGGGGATCGTCGCTCGAGGGCATTGCTGCCGCTGCTGTCAGTGACGACTTGGTGTCGAATCTACGCGGATCGACCGGAAGCGGGAACCACCGCAAGGCCCCTGCGGACAAACTCTGTGAGCTCACCGCCGTGGTTGTATCGACCAGGAAAAGACTGCCGCCGGCTGGAGGCCCATTCCCCTCCGTCGCGAGAGGGAGCCGTGCCGCTCAGCGACTAATATAGAGACGACTGAAAGACCTCAGCACGCCGTCAGTCGTCGCACGCCCCCAACGACCGCATCACAGGCAGATCGCCGTGAAAGCCGCAAAAACAGCCCCAGACCGGGAAAAGATCTGCCAACGCGAGAGCTGGATCTGCTCACCGCCAATGCACCAAAAGGGAGCGGTAAAACAGCGGAGGGCGGGGGATTCGAACCCCCAACCCCTTGCGGGGCATCTGATTTCGAGTCAGACCGCTGGCCAATTCGCTTGCCCTCCGTGTCGGTCGACTCCGGTAGTCTAGCACTCGTTCGTGGCTGGAAAACAGCGATCTCCAGAGCACTGGGCGGAACGCCATTCCTGGAGGCTTCAGCGGTTTTCTCCGTCTCCTCGGTCGCTTGGCCCCACCTCACTCCAGCAGGACGTTCCCGTGCCCCCCATGCCCTGTACGTCTCGACAACAGCAGGTGATCAGGCTGTTTGTCACACTCACCATTGCTTACACCGTCGTACTGGTCACAGCCACCCACTATCCCAAGCCGGGCGACGTTCTCGACCTCCTCCCTGCGACCCCATCTGACAAGGCGTTGCACTTCATCGCCTACGGCATCCTGGCCACCCTCGTAGGCTCCACCCTGATCGTCGCCGAACGTTGGACAGCCCGCAGTCTCGCGACGATGGTCGTCTGCCTAGCAGCATTTGCAGCCGTCGACGAAGCCACCCAGCCGCTGTTTGGCCGCTATGCGGACGTACTCGACTGGGGCTACGACTGCATCGGCATGGCGGTTGGAATCCTGCTGGTGGCTGTCATCCAACAGCCGCTGGTGAACCGTTTGCAACGACTGTATCGCCGGCACCCCCGATAACGGCGGCAGAGGTTTTGACGATACCGACGCCGACGCCGTCGCCGATACGATTCCTCCTCTGGCCTGCCGATTCTCCCATGGTGGCGATGACGAGGCGCCGGCCGGCCGCCCCATCAGTCACAGGGAGAACTTCATGGCAAAGAACACATGGCGACTCGTTAGTCAGAACCCCGAAGGTGACCTCGTCATCCACGACTACGATTCCCCAGAACCGATCCTCCGAGCACACCTGCAGATCGGCATCGACGACTGCTCGACCGACCTCGACCTGCGTGGTGCCCCCGTTTTCCGCCACCTCGTCGGCCCCATTCCGGAAGGCAAAACCGTGGTACGCTACGAAACGCCTGAGGTGTTTGAGGTGCTCACACGCGAGTGGTCGATGCCTCGTCCGAAGCGGTCGCGTCGCTCCCGGTCACGAACTTCGTGATCGGGCTGGCAGCCTGGCCGTGAGCCTCACCTCAGCCTGACTGCCGCCCCATGGAGCGATGGCAATGCCTGTCACGATCTTTTCTAAGATCATCGACCGCACGGTCCCAGCAAAGATCGTGCACGAGGATGATCTCTGCCTGGCCTTCCACGATATCTCCCCACAGGCGCCGGTGCATGTGCTCGTGATTCCCAAGAAGCCGATCGAGTCACTTGCCCACGCCTCAGGGGGCGATTCCGAACTCCTCGGCCACCTGCTCGCCACAACAACGAAGATCGCTCGCGACCTTGGCCTTGCAGAGGGCTATCGCGTGGTGATCAATACTGGCAAAGATGGCGGTCAGTCGGTCGACCACCTGCATCTGCATCTCCTCGGCGGCCGGTCTCTCAGCTGGCCCCCGGGTTAAGCAGCAAGCATCACTGCCACCAATGTCGGAGCCGGTCAAACATGCCGGTCCGCTCAACGGGCTGTGCGGCTTCAGCAGCTGCCGCACGCTGACGGTCAACTTCCTCAGCAGCAATCGCCACAGCCTCTGCATCGATGTGGTTTTCAAGAAACTGAGGCCAGTGTCCGTCGAGTTCGATCACGCTTCCCCCAACGTCACCGGCAGACAGCTGGTGATCGATCAGGGCCAGCATTTTGGAGAGCTGCACCCGCTGAGACTCATCGAAAGCGAGGTCGTACACCCGGACCTGGTCGACACAGACTTTGCCTGGACCGAGCAGATCAAGTCGCACTCGCAACGACTCTAGGCCCTGCGTCGGCAGATCATCGACCTGCAGCACAATCTGCGACCATTCAGACGACAGCGGCATCGCTGCCTCGCCACGTCCGACTGGTGCAAAACGGTAGAACTCTTCTCTCCCCTGCAGGCCTTCCACGGCAATCCGCAATGGTGGCTGGGGGTTTCCCTCTTCGATACGGAGCCAGACCGCCACACTCAATCGACCAGTGGTGGGTGCAGCAAACGGGTTGCTACGGAGCGTCGAAAGTCCGTGTGGCGACGAGAACTGCACGGCCCCAAGTTTGTCGTCTTCTTCGCCTTCGGGCTTCCCAGCAACCGCGGCAAGACTTCCACGTTTTTTCTCTACAAGCTCCCAGCCGGGAACCCGCTGCCGCACCACCGGCAGCTCGAAGTCTGGATTGTCGAGCACCTCCATCGGCACTGGGTATTCAAGCACTCCCCGCCGTTCACGCAGCGAGGCGAGCCGCTGGGCGACTGCCGCGTGGACCTCCTCACCAAACACAACATCCGCAGAGGCGATCTCAGCGGATCGCACGAGCCTCACTGCCCGCAGCTCCCACGGACCAAGTGGCACTTCTATCATCCCGTTCGCAACCGGCAGCAGCTCACCGGACGCGGCATCGACCGCCGAACTTCCCGCATCACTCACCGTAAGCTTCGCAGTGCAGGCAGCTGGCGAGGCGTTTATCACGCTTGCCACCACAGCATCCGACTGGTGGGCCTGACGGACCACCAACGGCTGGGCAACCGCATCCACCTCGACCATGCCGCGGGCAGGTAGAGCCGTCAGTCCGTCTGCCGCGGTGATGCGTGACGCCTGAACTCCGCCACGGAGCAGCGTGCCATCAAAGATGGCTTCAAGGTCGTTTCCTGCGAGCGGCCCAGTGACGGACTCTCGCGACTCAGGCCCGACAGCGACAGCATGCACCATCGCCACCGCTTCATCCACCGCCTGTCCAGCGGAGAAGGGAGACGCTCGCAGCACCTCACCGAGCCCCACAACACGTGGCTGCTCCAGGTGCACTGCGGCCCGCCGCTGAGCACGCTGCAGGTCGGCGGCCAGCCTCGCGGAATGATTGGCGGATCGCCAGCCGCTCGCTGCCACCAACTCCGCACCGCCGCCATGCGTGCGAGGCCTCACAAAAACGATCTGCGGGTGTGCGGTGCTCAGCTGAGGATCAAAGCCGATCTCTCGCAGCAGCCCAAGGTCGCCACTCCCAGCGGTGAGTGCTGGCCGAAACCGTCGAGCGAGCGGCCCCTCGGAAAACAACGTCGTGGGCACAATCTGCAGGTCGATCGTCCCGGCGTGGGCCGCAACTGCGTCAGCGAGGCGACTGTGAAACGCAGCGATCTGTCCACACCGCCACTCCAGCCAGGCGTCTTTGACACTTCCAGACACCAGTTCAGCCCGCTCCGCGAACCTCCCGCTGCCCGCCGTTGGCATCTCGATGCCAGTGTCGGACATAAAGCGGGCCATCGTGGCATCATCAAGGCCCCAGGCGACACCTGGGAGATGGAACCAGCCATCATGCGGGCAGGCAAGCGCGAGACCACGCACGGCCGCTCGATCCGCCACCCGGTCGGCCAGGTCAATCACCAACTGCTCGACAGCATCCTGCACCCGAGGATCCAGCACGTTGTAGCAGACCCCACCATCTGCTCCAGCGGGCGGCTCGCCATCTGCGCCCACACACTCGATCCCCACAGCGGTGCTGCCACCTCTGAGCCGCAGCATCTCGAGGGATGCCAACGGTCCGCTGCATTCAATCGCGGGCACGAGCTCAAGTCCTTCCCGCCCAAACACCCGACAGAGCAGCTCCAGAAGATCTTTTGAGTTGGAACGATCTGGTGAGCTGACGTATCGCCCCGGCGTGGCAATCTGTCCGTTGTCCCAGTGGACGCCACCGGCATGCACCCTGGACGGCCAGAGGGGCGTGCCATCGGCGTAGACCGTGACCATCGCACCCGCAGCAGCCTGATATTCCAGCAGTTCGGCCATTCGCTCGGCAGCGGCGAGAAACTTGCCCCAGTCATCCACGGGACGGCCAGTCTCCCCATCGATAGCAGCGGTCACACCAAACCGCGAAAACTCTGGCGACGAGAGCACGCTCAACAGCCGCTTGTGCGACACGCCCGGCGTTGCCACCATTGCCGCCGGGAGCTTTCGAGGACCAGCAAGCACACGCAGCCGACCGACTGTCAGCTCTTCCTGGACGGAAAGGTTCACAAGCACCACAAGCGGCGTTTTGGTCCGTGGCCAGAAGACTTGCTGGTAGCTGCCCATCTCAGGCGATTCGCCATAACGAGGCTTCTTGGCATCGAAGCCAGACGCCCAGACGACTGGCTCAACCACCCCAAGCTCGTTTGGCTCGAGAATCACCACCCCCACCGCAGCGTCCTCACTGGTTGGATACTCAATCTCCAACAGGTGAGGCCTGCCCGGCACAGCTCCAGGAACCACGACCGCTTCCCAGGCAGGGTTGTCTAGCGAGGGGGAGACAGGCAGCTGCAGCATCATCCCGAGGGGATGCTTGGCGGGAATGCCATGACCGCCCGGAAGCGGGCCACTGAGGCGGGGAAAGAGCGACTCCATCGGCCGGCCCGCTTCGCGACTGCCCGCAGGCAGCAGCACGTCGGCATCTTCCTCATCGCCACCAAACCCTGGAAAACGACCAAAGCCGGGAAGCTTCGGTGTCAGTGCGCCGACACTGCTCATGTCGAGGGCAGGCACAGCGGGCAGGGGCACGGACGGCATCGCTGTGATTCCGGAGAGCTTACGGAGCCTGTCAAAGAGCCGAGGGCTGCCCGCATCAAACTCGTAGAGAGTCGTCCAGGGTTCTGCTTCTGGAGGATTTTCCGACCGTCGACTGACGGCCACAAACTGCACTCGTCGGCTCGCCAGCGGCCGAGCCCACCGCAGCCCACCCGACTCCAGCACGTTCAGCTGGAGCTCATACACCCCTTCGCGGTCCGGAACGGGGACCTCGCAGCTGACTGCCCGCGAACTCCGCAGCACACGCCCATCGACTGCCGTCACGTCTCGTCCAGGGAGATCTTCAAGCGGGTGCGTGTGGGAATGGATCGCCTTCCCGTCACCAGGCCTCAGCAACGCCACCTGCAGCTCACGCGGCCCGCTGCTCTCTCCTCGCACCACGAGCAGAGGCTCCACCAGCACGGAGAGCACATCGCCGGCCGTACGAACAGCCGAAACGTCGCCACCCTCGCCACCGAAGGAAACCCGGAGTTCATCCCCTTCAACCCGCGACACCGACAGCCGGTTGCCGTCATGATCGATCGCCTGCTGTCGGCCGCGGACGAGAAACTGCACAACCGTCTCGTCGAGACGTGTCGAAAACGGGCCATCCGCTCCCTCGATCTCGATGACGAGACGACAGTGGTGCCAATCGGCCAGCGTGATGTCGAAGCCATCGAAGTCGCGAGGCGGCGTCTGGCCAAAGCCTACTTCCCGCCGGTCTCGCCGCAGCCCCAGCTGAGGATCGACATCCGCTGAGAGCGACGACACCTGCAGGATCTCACCGCAGTCTTCGGCAGCGCCTTCGTCGGGCACGAGCCGGATCGCACCTCGCCAGCTGCGATCGAGCCCTCCTCCCCAGGCAACCCTCAGGGTGACGGGCGACGGCGTTTCCTGCTGGAGGCCAGCTGTCTCCTGCCGAAACTGTTCAGCCCAGGGGAGTTCCACACCCACAGATGTGCCCCACGACAGTGGTGTCAGGCATGCGCAGAGCACCGCCAGCGAGACCGCTGCTCGCAGTCGCGGAAAAAAACAGCACGCGTGTGTGGAGTCAGACATCGCTTGCGACGAATGAGGCATTCCCAAGCAACCACCACACGGGGCGATCACTGGGGGGCGGGGATGGTAGCGATCCCAACCGGCTGCCACAAAGCCGCTTTCAGCTGAAAAACCGGCTTTTTCAGCATCCGTCCGGAGCATCGTCCGCTGCGGACGGCCCGCGGCTGGCTGCCAACACGTCTTCTGCAACACCCGGGCAGCGGTCGGCGACATCGACCTGCTCAAAGAAGTCGTCAGGCTTGGCGAAGACCTGCGGCGAGCGTGGCGACAGGTCCTCAGCGGTGCTCTCAACCTGCCCCCCTCTGCCCGCCTGATCAACCACAACCCTCCACTCGCTGGTGAGCACAGCCAGCCCTCGCTGGGTCTCACTGACCAGCCGTGGACGCGGCTCACACTCCCACCGTTCGAGAAGCCCTGAAAGCCGCGACTGCTGTTTGCCTTCGAGCAGATCACGACACAGCTCCCCCACATCTTCAGCCGCAAGGAGCCCGCCGTAGCGTTGTCCTTCCATGCGGCCGGCTGCGTCAGCAACAAGGACCGGCATCTGCACAAGATCGGCGTATGGCAGCAACACAGGCTGCCCCAGCTCTGGCACTCCCACCTGCTGATGGAGCCCCAGCGGCATGCCTCGCAGTCCTGCCACGATCACGGTCCAGGGCCTGCCCTGACTGGCTTCCTGGTCAATCGCCTCAAGCAATCGCCCAAGCATGCGATCCGCGAGCATCACCTGTCCCGCAAATGCCTGCCGTACACCCAGCACAAGATCGGGGTCGTCACCAGGCCCCACGACGCGTGACGGCACCGCAGCCGATCGCGGTGGCAGCGGGTCATCCTCGTCAACCAGGCAGTCGCGAAAATCGAGTGGGGCATCCCACACGGTGCCGAGGCTGCCGGCATGACACCAGAGCCAACAGGCATCCTCAGTCATGGCCGCGACCGCATCTTCTGCCTCGAGAAACAGCTGCCCAAGAGCCGTGTCTTCTTCATCCTCTTGGCACTGCTCAGCGGCCGACGCGGGCTCCTCAAATACATCCTGAAAGCAGGAAAAATCCGCAGATCGACTGACCGCAGTGGCATCCGTCACCAGCAGCGACGAGGGAATCTGCTGCTGTTCCAGCAACCCACAGGCGGGCCCCACGACAGCCTGCAGCGTCGCCTGCATGTCATCTCCGGCCGCCATCACAGCATCGAGGGCCACACCACGAGCTGCCAGTCGGTCAAATGTGGGCGTGGCGAGCCAGGTCGCCCCCCAGGTGGAAAGCATCCATGCAGGGAGCCAGTCAAGCGTGACCAAGGCCAGGCGGCGGCTCTGCGAAACTGCTGGGGGGCGTGTCATAGGCTCCATCGTCTGTGGCTCTCCACGCAGGCCTGTTCAGAGGGTGAAAAGCGCATGCGGGACGTTTGCTGGCGGTCCCGCAGAGGCTATCGTATGAGCCTGCCTGGCTTCAAAGCCGCCTTCTTTGAAGCCTGCCCGCACCACGATCACTCACAGGAATCCACCGATGCCTCACTCCTCTGCTGCCATCTGTGTCTCCCGCCGTCGCTTTCTCGAAACCGCGGGCAGTGGCCTCGCGGGCAGTGGCCTCGCCGCCTGCGGACTGTCCCTGGGCCTCTCGCGATCGGCTGCCAACGCGGCCGAGGGGCTCCTGTTTGACATCTCGCTTGCGGAATGGTCGCTGCACAAAACGCTCTTCTCCGGCAAGCTGACCAACCTCGATTTTCCACGTGTCGCCAAGGAACGGTTTGGCATCCATGCCGTGGAATACGTCAATCAGTTTTTCAAGGATAAAGCCAAGGACGCCGGCTACCTCGGTGAGCTTGCCAAGCGGGCCGAAGACGTTGGCGTGAAGAACCTGCTGATCATGTGCGACGGGCTCGGCGACCTCGGCCACCCAGAAGACGCGGCACGCACGAAGGCCATCGAGAATCACTTCCCTTGGGTTGAGGCGGCCAAGCGACTCGGCTGTCACGCGATCCGCGTGAACGCCGCGAGCAAGGGCTCTTTCGAAGAGCAGCAGAAGCTTGCAGCTGATGGCCTGTCGCGGCTGAGCGACTACGCCAAGCAGCTCGAGATCTCAGTGATCGTTGAGAACCACGGTGGCCTTTCTAGCAACGGCGAGTGGCTCGCTGGCGTGATGAAGATGGCTGATCGTCCCAACTGCGGCACGCTGCCCGACTTTGGCAACTTCCACGACTATGACCGCTACAAAGGCATCGAGGAACTGATGCCATTTGCTAAAGGCGTCAGTGCCAAGAGCCATGACTTTGACGACGACGGCAACGAGACCCACACCGACTACACGAAGGCCCTGCAGCTGGTGCTCGACGCTGGCTATCACGGGCATGTGGGAGTGGAGTATGAGGGCAGCAGCCTTTCCGAGGACGATGGCATCATCGCCACAAAGAAGCTGCTAGAGCGGGTGCGTGACCAGCTCGCTTCCGCCTAAACCTCACCAGCCACCACTGTTCTTCTTCACACTGCCGGCAATGAACATCCTCGCTCATGGCATGTTCACCGTAGGCAGTGCTCCTTCGATCTGTGGAAAGGATCTGTAGACCGCAGTGAAACAAACGACCTCGACTGCCAAAAAAACGGCTGCCAAGCAGAAGGAACTTGACCACCTGATGCGGAAGATTCGCATCGAAGACACCCCGGTTGGAAAGGGCGTGTTTGCAGAGCGAAAACTCGGAGAAGATGTTGTTCTCGGTGAGATCTTTGGCGAGATCCTCGACGACCATCCTGAAGACTCCAGCTACTGCATGGAACTGCAGAGCGGTCGGCTGCTTGAGCCAGAGCCGCCCCTGAGGTTTGTGAATCACAGCTGTGAGCCAAACTGCGAACTCTTCTACTGGGTCGACGAAGAGAGCGACGAGCCAGGCGAAGACCGTCTCTGGCTGCAGACACTGCGGAAGATCGAGCCCGGAGAAGAGCTGACCATCGATTACTGTTGGCCTGCCGATGCAGCCATCAGGTGTCGCTGCGAGTCGTCCGTCTGCCGTGGATGGATTGTCGATCCTGATGAGTTTGACCAGCTCGCTACCTCGCAGCCCGATGCCTGGGCTGCCTACCTGACAGAGAGCCGTTCAGCGGCCCCTCGCCAGCGAACGCGGCGTGCGGGCCGCAAGACCGCAGAGTAGTCTTTGAGGGTCCGGTGCGAGGCCGGCGGTTCCCCGGCCCCTCTGTGTGTGATTCCATGCTGCAGTCGCTATTCGACCGCCATCGCACATGGCTCGGTGTCGCCATCGCCCTGATCACCGCAGCGGCGTCGGTGGGGATCGCCCGGCTGCGTGTCGATGATGATCTTCGTGGCTTGCTGCGGGGCTCTACTGACGACTTCGCCATGGTGGACCGGGTTGCCGAGCGGTTTGGAACCCGCGACCTCGACTGCATCGTGCGGGCAGATGTAACCCATGGCGAGATTCTGAGCCCGGCCGCCGTCGGCACGCTGCGAAGCCTCTGCGACGATCTGCAACACCTCTCGGGCGTCGACCGTGTGCACTCACTGCTCGATGTCCGTCGTGCCGGCATGCTCGGTGGCCTGCTTACGGCAGTGCCCCGTGGCTATGACGACGAAGATGACCCCGAGGTCGTGGCCGCCGTTAAAACACGTCTCAGCCAGCACCCACTCGTCGCCGGCTCACTGCTCTCCTCCGATGCACGCAGCACGATTGTGCAGCTGCGGCTGACCCCAGAGGCCGCCGCTCCCAGATCTCTGCCCGACCTTTTGCCAGCAGTCAACGCAGTCCTCGCTCGGCATGCAGCCGCTGGCCTGTTCCGCTTTGAGCTGACCGGCATGCCGCTCCTCCGCCTGGAGGCTGTGGCGAGTCTTCGTCGCGACGTCCTGCTGTTCAACTCGATCGGCCTGATCGTGGCGGTGGTGCTCTCGGCAGTGGCCGCACGAAGCTGGCGGGCCACCCTGCTCGCCAGCCTGCCACCAGTCATCGGCGCGATCTGGGCCACAGGACTCCTGGCTCTGTTCGATGTGCCGATCAACATGCTCACGTGCATCGTGCCGTCGCTGGCAATGGTCGTCGGCACCTGCGACTCAATCCACTTCATTGAGGACATGCGACGGAGCACCCGCCGTGGCCTCGACCCACGCCTGGCAAGCGCATCGGCGGTGGAGCGTGTCGGAGCCGCCTGCGGGATCACGAGTCTTGTCACGGCCGTCGGCTTTCTCTCCCTCGCCGTCGCCCGGATCGAGGCGGTCCGCACGTTTGGCCTGGTGGCAGCGGCGGGGGCGATCGCGAGTTTTTTGGCTGTCACCGCGCTCACCCCATTGCTGGCTTCTGACAAGCTCTGGCGGGGTGCCCACCTCGGCCGGTCACCTCGCCGTATCCGTCGGTTCGCGTGTCGCCTCAGTTTCTGGTCGCTGCGTCATGCGTGGCCAGTCGCCACGGCTGGCCTGATTGGCACCATCGTGCTCCTGGTGGTCTCAGGCGACATCGAGGCAGACAACCGGATCGTCGATGCCCTGCCGCGAGGTGGTTCGTCATCGCAGGCGCTCGCCGGCATCGACCGTGATTTTGGGGGCACGATGGGAGTCGATGTCGTGCTCACCTGGCCCGAGGAGTTGCTCTGGAGCGATCCAGAAGTGACCGCTGCCATCGAACAGGTCCACGAGGTCCTTGCCCCGGAAGCGGCGATCTCTCCGCCACTCTCGCTGGCGAGCATCACAACGAGCCTCTCTCAGCGGGCCACTCGCCAGCTTCGGCCCGAACGACTCGATGAGTTCGTCGACCTGCCGAGTCGCTCCGCAGTGGTACGGACGCGGGTCAAGGATGAGGGCTCTCGGCAGCTGGAGGCAGTCTTTGATCGCATCGAGCAGGGCCTGGCAACAACGAGGAACTCCCTACCAGGCTGGACGATCGATCTCGTCGGTATCCCGGTGGTCTCGGCACGCAACATTCGTCAACTGATCAACGACCTTGCCTCGAGCCTCCTTCTAGAGGTCGTGGTGATTGGCTCGATCATCGCGGTCGCGTTTCGGTCGTGGCTGGCAGGCTTCGTGAGCCTGCTTCCCAACCTCTTCCCACTCGCCGCCGTCGCCGCCGTGCTGACCCTCTCGGGCGGCACACTCGATCCGGCGAGCGTGATCGTGTTCAACGTGTGCCTCGGCCTCTCAGTCGATGACACGGTCCATGTGTTTGCGGCGATCAAACGACACAGACGAAAGGGGGTTGAGCTGTCAGACGCGATCCGACGTGGGATGGTCGAAACAGGCACCCCCATCGTGCTCGGCGGCATGGTGTTGGCCGTGGGGTTTGCTGGCGTGATCGCCAGCAGCGTGCCCTCGCTGTCACGGTTTGGGCTGCTGGCGTCATCCGCAGCGGTCGCGGCGACGGTGGCCGAACTGCTTCTGCTACCTGCCACCCTCATCACGGCCCATGCCGTGATGGCCGTGGTGCAGCGCCGTCTCGTCGGTCGCCGACACGAACAGCCGACCGGAACAAGCCCACCCCGGACGAGTACCGCGTAGCCCGCCTCCGGTAGAAACGCGTAGCCCGCCCCTGGTAAAAGCGAGTAGCCCGCCTCGCTTCACTGCACGCATTAGGCGACAGCGACCGCCGCAGCGATCAACTCAACCGCAGCCACGACGGTTTCCTCGCGGATGCCCAGCGTGATCCGAACCCGCAGCCGACTCTCCGGCCCCACGGCTGATGCCACGGAGACGACGTCTGCCTGGAGCCCCTGCTCCAACAGCGTGCGGGTGATTTCCATTCCTGGATACGGTCCTCCGACACGCACCGTGATGACGGGACCATCAGCATCGGCAGACTCGCCAAGGTCGAGGTCGCAGTCGAGGGCGAGTTTTCGAAAGAGATTGGAGCGATCAGCCAAGGCCTCAACCCGCCGGTCATCCGCTTTGAGGATTGCCAGACCCCGTCGGGCCGCCGCCACTGCCGAAGGCAGACAGTGACGACTGACGAGATCAGGCTCCGCCGTCTCGAGATACCGCACCAGCGGATCTCGTCCAGCGAGATAGCCACCACCACCGCCAAGACACCGCCACTGCGAAGCAATCCAGAGGTCGACCTCCTGCGGATCGACGCCGGTATGGACAGCCAGTCCTCGACCGCCACCGAGTGTGCCAAGCGAATCTGATTCATC
>Ga0181606_10003301_pt1 | contig 13671 bp, 9 predicted proteins | sample 041ome_10_FD_132994 | JGI IMG/M metagenome (GOLD analysis project Ga0181606, IMG submission 132994) | Coastal salt marsh microbial communities from the Groves Creek Marsh, Skidaway Island, Georgia - 041412US metaG (megahit assembly) | ecosystem: Environmental > Aquatic > Marine > Intertidal zone... | reverse complement strand
TGTTTATTCCATGAATTTGAATATTAGGCCCAACGCGAATTTCTCTAAGAATGTAGGCTTCTCAAATGGGCAATTACTTAAAACGACCTCTTATAGTCTGAATCCTTCCGTGTCTACTTCAATAAATTTCAATGAAAAGTTTCAAATTGAGCCGGGATATTCTTTAGGGTATTCTAGGAGTACTTATAATTTGGAAAACCTTCCAGAAGTATCTGTGTTGAACCACAATGCTACTTTAAAAACAACCACTTTTTGGCCAGAAAATATTATTTGGGGCAATGACATTACTTACAGTTACAATCCAAATGTAGGCCCAGGGTTTGATAAGAACGCCTATTTTTGGAACATGAGTATTGGGGTTCAGCTACTCGAAGACAAGGCTACTTTGAAAGTATTGGCTTATGATATTTTAAACCAAAACATCAATACGCGAAGGACTACTGCAGAAGATTTTATTGAAGATTTTCAAGGCACGGTATTGCAGCAGTATTTTATGCTGAGCTTTAGTTATAAATTAGACAAATTTGGCGGCCAGAAACCAGGGGGCAGAAGTATGCGCTACGGTGGTTAGAATATTACAGTTGTGACTTTATTTTCAAAAGTTCTTCTTTCACTAAAGACAATCGCTTCACGAGGTCTAAATTATCTAGCGTTTTATTTTTAGAGACTTTCAAATGGGCCTTAGCACCTTCCAGGGTGTAGCCTTTTTCTTTGACCAAATGATAAATAAGCTGTAGGTTTTTAATGTCTTCAGGGGTAAATTTTCTGTTGCCCTTGGCATTTTTCTTAGGCTTGAGAATGTCAAAAGTAGTTTCCCAAAAGCGAATTAAAGAGGTGTTCACCTCAAACGCTTTGGCCACTTCACCTATGCTGTAATATCTTTTATCGGGCAGGTTGTGCATTAGTCTAAAGATTGGTTTTCTTGGTTGGCAAAACGCAGTAAGTTCTCGAATTCTGCAGGGCTTAAAGTGCCGGTATAGAAGTTAATCGGGTTTATTTTTTTCTTGTCTTTCCACACTTCGTAATGAAGGTGAGGGGCCTGCGAACGTCCAGTACTCCCCACATAGCCAATAATGTCTCCTCTTTTAACCTTTTCTCCCCTTCTCACATTGTACTGACTTAAATGCGCATAGATGGTCACATAACCAAAGCCATGGTCTATGCGAATGTGTTTCCCAAACCCAGTAGCTCTTTGATCTGCTCTGAGGATTCGTCCATTTCCAGTAGCGTAAATTGGGGTGCCTCTTGGGGCTGTAAAGTCCATTCCCCAGTGTTTTTTTCTCACTTTATTGAAAGGGTCAGAGCGCCATCCAAAGCCAGAAGCCATTCTGGTAAGGTCTTGGTTTGAGATTGGTTGTATGGAGGGAATAGCAGCAAGTAGCGCTTCTTTTTTAGAAGCAAGTGTACTTATTTCATCCAGAGATTTAGACTGAACCACCAATTGTTTTTGAAGTATATCTAGTTTTTTCGCGGTATTTACGATAAGATTTGAATGTGCATATCCCTCCAGAGTGGCATACCTGTTTAGTCCTCCGAATCCTGCTTTTCTTTGAGATTCAGGAATTGGATTTGCTTCAAAGTACACCCTATAAATTGTATTGTCTCTGTTTTCAACATCTGCCAAAACAGCTGTGGCTTCATCCATTTTTTTATTGAGTTGCTCAAATTGAAAGTTCAAATTTTTAAGCTCTCTAGACAGACTCAATTCTTTGGGAGTATTTACTATTGATGTATTGAGGAGAAATAGCAAACCAATCATTCCAAATAAAAAAGAGGCCAAAAGGAACAATACCGCCTTTTTAAAACGAGTGGTTTTCTTGTCCGTTATTTCACGGTAAGAAAGTGTATCTGCGTCGTAATAGTATTTTACTTTAGACATCTCTGGAATTTATGCTATTTTTGTGCCGTTGTTAACAGCATTAAAACAAATATAAACATTGTTTTTCTTTCGCTCATAGTTTTGCGTAAAGCTTAAGAAATCTTTGCATTTTTAACATTTTGTTCTCAAGTGTTTTTGACACCAATTAAATCATTAAGTGCCCATGAAATCTCAAGATATTAGAGCCCAGTTTTTAGCTTTCTTTAAAGATAAAAACCATCAAATAGTTCCTTCTTCTCCAATGGTTATTAAGGATGACCCAACCCTCATGTTTACCAATGCAGGGATGAACCCTTTTAAACCGTATTTTTTGGGCAATACCCTTCCTAAAAACCAGCGCGTAGCAGATACTCAAAAATGTTTACGGGTGAGCGGAAAACACAATGACTTGGAAGAAGTAGGTAAGGATACTTACCACCATACCATGTTTGAGATGCTTGGTAATTGGAGTTTTGGTGTGGCAAAGAATAATGTAGATGGTTATTTTAAACAAGAAGCCATTCAATGGGCCTGGTCTTTATTGGTAGACGTTTTTAAAATAGATCCCAATAGTTTGTATGTGACAGTTTTTGAGGGCAGTAAAGACGCAGATCAATTAGAGATGGATGCAGAGGCATTGTCTTTATGGAAAGCGATTGTACCCGAATCACAAATTTTATTTGGGAATAAGAAAGATAATTTTTGGGAAATGGGCGACCAAGGTCCCTGTGGTCCTTGTTCTGAAATCCATGTAGATATTCGTACGCCAGAGGAGAAAGCCTCCGTTTCAGGAGCTAGTTTGGTCAATATGGACCACCCACAGGTTGTAGAGATTTGGAATTTGGTTTTTATGCAGTTCAATAGAAAAGCCAATGGTATTTTGGAGCCACTGCCTGCAAAGCACGTAGACACCGGTATGGGATTTGAAAGGCTTTGTATGGTTTTACAAGGGGTTCAGTCCAATTATGACACAGATGTATTTACGCCTATTATCAAAGAAATAGAGGTGATTAGCGGCCATTCTTACGGAAAAGATACCCCAACAGATATTGCCATTAGGGTTATTGCAGATCATATAAGGGCCGTAGCTTTTTCTATTGCAGATGGTCAATTGCCAAGTAATACAGGCGCAGGCTATGTTATTAGAAGAATACTTAGAAGGGCCATTCGTTATGGGTTTACTTTTTTAAACACCAAAGAGCCTTTTATGTTTAAACTGGTTCAGGTGCTTTCTAAAACCATGGGAGATGCATTCCCTGAATTAAATTCCCAAAAGCAATTAATTCAAAATGTAATTAAGGAAGAAGAACAATCTTTTTTAAGAACTTTAGAGCAAGGTTTGCAGTTATTAGACACGCTCATTCTTACCGCAAAAGATAAGGTTCTAGCTGGAGAGAAAGCCTTTGAATTATATGACACCTATGGTTTCCCCATTGATTTAACCGCTCTAATACTCTCAGAAAGAGGTTATGCGCTAGACCAATCAGGATTCGAAAAATCCATGCAAGCCCAAAAACAGCGCTCAAGGGCGGCTTCTGAAGTATCCAAAGAAGATTGGGAAGTCTTGCTAGAAGACGACACCCAAGAGTTTATTGGTTATGACCTTTTAGAGACGCAGGTTAAAATTGCCAAGTATAGAAAAGTTACTTCAAAAAAAGAAGGAGAAATGTACCAATTGGTATTTAATCTAACTCCTTTTTATCCAGAAGGTGGAGGACAAGTTGGAGATAAAGGCTATTTAGAGGCACCCAACGGAGATGTGACTTATATTGTAGATACCAAAAAGGAAAACAATGAAATTATTCATTTTTCTAGCACACTCCCCAAAGATCCAAGGGTTTCTTTTAAAGCATCTGTAGACAAGAAACAGCGTGACAGAACGTCAAAAAACCATACAGCCACGCATTTATTGCATCAGGCTTTAAGAGCCATACTTGGCACTCATGTGGCCCAAAAAGGTTCTGCGGTTCACTCCAAGTACCTGCGTTTTGATTTCTCTCACTTTTCAAAAGTAACTTCAGAACAACTTAAAGAGATAGAAGACTATGTAAACGCTAGAATAGACGGACACATCCCTTTAGAGGAGCATAGAAATAGACCTTTGGTTCAGGCTCAAGCAGATGGTGCTATGGCCTTATTTGGAGAAAAGTACGGAGATACGGTAAGAAGTATCCGTTTTGGCCATTCCATTGAACTCTGTGGTGGGACTCATGTGAAGAATACAGGCGACATTTGGCAGTTTAAAATTACGGGGGAATCTGCTGTGGCCTCTGGAATCAGAAGGATCGAAGCCATTACTTCAGATGCGGTTAAAGATTATTATTTAAAAACAGATCAGACCTTACAGCAGGTCCTGAACCAATTGCAAATAAATACTGATCCAGTAACGGCTATTACAAAACTTCAGGAGGAATTTGCACAGTTAAAAACTACCCTAACAGCGCTTCAAAAAGAAAAAGCGGGTGATGTAGGAAAATCATTAGCAGCATCCTTTGAAGAAATTAATGGGGTGCGTTTCTTGGCAGCAGAAGTCTCTTTAGACGCCTCAGCCATGAAAGATTTGTGTTTTGAATTGGCCGCCCAGAGTCCAAATACTTTTTTGCTTTTAGGTGCGCAATACGAGGGGAAAGCATTGTTGGCTTGTTATATCTCTAAAGAACTCTTGACCGAAAAGTCTTTAAATGCAGGGCAAGTTGTGAAAACACTTGGTCAGTATATCCAAGGTGGTGGTGGAGGGCAGCCCTTCTTTGCTACAGCAGGAGGTAAAAACCCCGAAGGAATAGCAGAAGCTATTGCACATGCCAAGGACTTTATAACCCCATAGACCCCCTTTAAATGGAGCTGCAAACTAAGGTGCCACTATCTCATTTGAATTTTCAAATAGACTACAATGCCCAAATATTGCTCCTGGGATCATGTTTCAGTGACCATATAGGTGCTTTGTTTTCAAAGCACCAATTCAATACGATAAGCAATCCCTTTGGTATTATATTTCATCCTATTCCGCTCGCTTCCCTAATACAAAGAATAGTGCATAAGAATTATTTTACTGAAGACGCGTTTTTTTTTCATCAAGAGCAATGGCATTCTTATGAACTTCATTCTAGTATGGGCCGAACAAATCTCTCTGAAGCACTTAGAAATGCCAATGAAATATTGGATCTCACCCATAATTTTTTAAATAAAGCTTCCCATGTCTTTATTACTTTGGGAACTGCCTGGGGTTATAGGTTGAATAACACCATTGTCACTAATTGTCACAAGCAGTCCGCCTCGTTATTTCACAAAGAGTTGGCTTCAATTTCTTTGATTGAAAATGCCTTGGAACAAATACAAGCTGCCATGATGTATCTGAATCCCGATCTGAAGGTGGTGTATACCGTTTCTCCTGTGCGGCATTTAAAAGATGGTTTTACAGAGAATTCTATCGGTAAAGCCCATTTGTTGGCAGGTATTCATGCGCAAAAGGAAAAAGCCAAGGATTCAAAATCAGTCTCTTATTTTCCATCCTATGAAATTGTAATGGATGAACTGCGGGACTATCGTTTTTATAAAATGGATTTAATTCATCCCAATGAATTGGCCATAGCGTATATATGGGAATCTTTGGTAGCAGGTACTTTTACAGCAGCCACCAAAATACTTTTAAAAGAAGTGGTTTCAATCCAAAATGGTTTGGACCACAGACCCTTTAATCCAACCGCTGAGGCACATAAAAAATTCCTGCAAACATTGGGTAGGCGTATGGCAAAAATTAAACGGCAATACCCCCATATGTTTCCATAATTTAAGTACGTTTTTACAAGTTAAAAAGCGCTTAATCTTTGAAAATAATATTGGTGTGTGACTTATTTTTTTTCAAGTGATGGCGGATAAGCGGCCATGATTTCATTGACAAATTTTTGAATATTGGCCTGTTTTTTTAAAGGATCGTCCTGAGGTTCTAAAAAGCCTACGCCACTTCCTTGCCACAGCAATCTTTTGGTTTTAGCATCTATCACGTCTATAAACAAACGCCCTTTTGCTCTGGTGGTCACTTGGGTGTTTTGCATGCCCATTCCTGGCCAAAACCATGGATTCCAGCCCCATCCCCATCCTAATCCGGCATTGTTGTAAATGTCTACTTGGGCCTCTTCTTTGGTAAAAAAGTTAAGGAGTATGTCTGGCATATCACTGGCAGAAAAGCCTTTCTCTTGGAGGGTGTTTTCTAAAGATTTTAAAATCCTTCTCTTGTCTAAATCAGAAATTTTTACCTGATCTATTCCCGCTTTGTAAAAAGCGTAGGTCTTGTAGCGATCAAATGATACATTGGGATCGTAATCTGTAATGACCTTTATGCTGGAGCAACTATGGAGAAACATCATAAAAGTGAATAGTGGTAATGCGAATAATAGTTTTTGTCTCATCATAAATCCAGTTTTAAAAAGATTAAAAATTTAATATATCACCCTAAAATCAAAAAGCATGCCATTCTTTTCCATTATTCTTCTGGTGAAATACAATTGAACGGTATAAGCGCAGCGCAACAGTACTACTTTGAGAATGCAGTGCTATTGCTTGTTTGTTTTTGGGTCATAACCATAGGGGCAATGCCTACAACCACTCTCACAGCAATAGCCCCTTTTTAAGTGATATTGGGCAGTAAACACCCTATAACCACTGGGGTCGTAATAAAAATCACCTTCTTCTACAGGAATGTATTTTTTCATCATTAGTTCGGCAATTGAGATTTAGGGTATAAAAGCTATTTTGTGAATGTTAAAAATACGAATTTTGCGTTCAATTCTCTACTTAGTCCATTGATAAACGAAATAGCTACATACACCGAAATAGACCTGCCTTTGCTTAGAGAGAAAGGCATTCAACTCGCTTTTAAGCGAGAGGAGTTGTTGTTTCCGGGTATTTCTGGCAATAAATACCGAAAGTTAAAATACAATATTCAGGCGGCTAAAGCGGCAAAGCAGCATACGCTGCTCACCTTCGGTGGTGCTTTTTCAAACCACATTGCCGCGGTAGCTTATGCAGGAAAAATCCATGGTTTTAAGACCATTGGCATAATTCGTGGAGAAGAATTGGCAGGACAACCCTTGAATCCTACCCTTGAGAGAGCGAAATTAAATGGAATGTTTTTTCACTTTGTTTCTAGAGAGGTGTATAGAGAAAAGCATCGGCCACAATTTGTGGCCAAACTACAAGAGACTTTTGGCCATTTTTATCTCATTCCAGAGGGAGGTACCAACGCACTAGCGGTCAAGGGATGTGCAGAAATACTCCAGGAGTTGGACGCTAAATATACGCACATTTGTGTGGCTGTTGGTACTGGAGGTACGCTGTCTGGTTTGGCAGAGGCTGCATTTGAACACCAAGAAATTCTTGGATTTCCAGCCCTAAAAGGCGCTTTTTTGCAAAAAGATATTTGTAATTTTACACAGCAGAACAATTGGACCCTTTTTGAATCGTATCATTTTGGGGGTTATGCAAAGCTCAGCCCTCAGTTGGTAAATTTTGCCAATCAATTTAGGCGAGATACAGGGGTTGTTTTGGATCCTATTTACACTGCAAAAATGGTTTTTGGCACCTTGGACCTCATTGCTAAAGATTATTTTGTCTCTGGAGACCATATTTTAATGATTCATACAGGGGGTTTACAAGCCATTGAAGGCATGAATAAAAAACTGCGAAAGCAAGATATAGAATGGTTGCTATGAGATTGAAATCTTTTTTATGGGTGGTTTCTTTTGCGTTATTGCTCAGTAGCTGTATCGCAAAAAAGAAGCGCAGCTATTCCCAGGCAAAAAAAGCCTACGAAAAATCAAGTGCTCAAGGGTCAAAACCAAACGCACTACCGGATGAAAACACAGCCGGATTTACCACCTATACCTTTAATTCTGCAGAAGAGTATATACGTACATTCGCTCCCATTGCCTTAGAGGAAATGGAGGCCTATGGTATTCCTGCCAGCATTACCTTAGCCCAAGGATTGTTAGAAAGTGGTGCTGGGAACAGTAATTTGGTTCGAAAGTCTAACAACCACTTTGGGATAAAGTGTCACACCAAATGGCGGGGCCCTTCCACCACCCATGACGACGACGAAAAGGGGGAGTGTTTTAGGAAGTACCTACACCCCAGAGAGTCCTACAGAGACCACAGTCTTTTTTTAGCCAATGGCAGCAGATATGCGTTTTTGTTTGACTATCGAACCACCGATTATAAAGCCTGGGCTAGGGGATTGAAAAAAGCCGGCTATGCCACAGATCCAAAATACCCCGCCAAGCTCATTGCCCAGATTCAAAAATATAATTTAGACCAATACGACCACCCTAGAAAGGCACAAAGAATTATTAAAGAAAATAGTGAAAACCCAATAAGTAGTTATTTGTCTGACCGTATTCATCAGGTTCAAAAAGGAGATACTCTTTTTGGAATTTCCAAAAAATACGGTCTTAGTGTAGACACACTCAAGAAGATTAACGGGCTTAAGAGCAATGACATTCAGGTGGGTACCTCACTTAAAATAAGTATAAAATAGATGAATTATCAGAGAAGTAGCGCCCTTTTTGAAGCGGCACAGAAAGTAATACCAGGAGGCGTGAACTCTCCAGTAAGGGCTTTTAAAGCAGTTGGAGGGACACCTATTTTTGTTGAACGTGCCAAAGGGGCTTACCTATACGACGTAGACGGGAATAGGTATGTAGATTTTATTGCCTCATGGGGGCCACTTATTTTAGGACACGCTTACGAGCCTGTTTTAAAAGCCGTGACAGAAAAAGCTGCTTTGGGCACTTCTTTTGGAATGCCTACCGCTATTGAAACAGAATTGGCCTCACTCGCGGTTAGTATGGTGCCTGGAATAGATAAAATTAGGTTTGTCAATTCAGGCACAGAAGCCTGTATGAGCGCCATTCGTTTGGCCAGGGGGTTCACAAAAAAAGACAAGATTATAAAATTTAAGGGTTGTTACCACGGACATTCAGACGCCTTCTTAATTCAGGCAGGTAGTGGTGCGGTAACTTTTGGTGCACCGAGCAGTCCTGGTGTGACAAAAGGAACGGCAAAAGACACCCTTCTGGCAGATTATAACGATTTGGAAGGGGTGCAACAATTGGTGCAAGAACACAAGAATGACATTGCTGCAATTATTATTGAGCCAGTAGCCGGTAATATGGGCTGTATTCCACCAGAAGCTAGTTTTATTCAAGGCCTAAAAAGACTTTGTAGTCATGAGGGCATATTGCTTGTTTTTGATGAGGTTATGACTGGTTTTAGACTGGCAGCAGGTGGGGCCCAAGAGGTTTTGGATATTTCCGCAGATATTGTTTGTTTTGGAAAAGTAATTGGTGGTGGTTTGCCGGTAGGTGCTTTTGCAGCTAGGGCAGAAATAATGAATTATTTGGCACCAGACGGACCGGTGTATCAGGCAGGAACGCTGTCCGGAAATCCGCTGGCTATGAGTGCAGGTTTGGCTATGTTACAAGCGCTCTCAAAAGATAAAGCAGTATTTAAACGCTTGGCAGAAAAAACAGCCTATTTACATAAAGGAATAGAAGGCGTGCTACTCAAGCACGGTATCTCTCATACGATCAATAGGCTAGGTTCTATGATTTCTGTTCACTTTTGTCAGGACGCTGTGACAGATTTTATGACTGTAGCTGCGGGAGACAATGAAACTTTTAAAAAATACTTTCATGGTATGTTGGCACAAGGGGTTTATTTGCCCCCCTCTGCTTATGAGAGTTATTTTTTAAATGACGCCTTGAGTTATGAAGATTTGGATTTCACCATTGCTGCATTGGAAAAAGTGGCACCAGATTTACTGTAATGCTTTTGGCTTATGTGAAGTAAAAAAAAAGGGAGGCTGAAAGCCTCCCTTTTTTAAAAATTGGTTTGATTGGATTATTTAGGATCCAAAATGTCATTGATTCTAGCAATGGCATCTTGAATATGGTATCTAGACATGGTATTAGCCGCGTTGGCCAATCCATTTCTCAATTGTGCTCTAAGGGTCACTAATTCGCCTCTTACTACTGAACGAATGTCTGATTGAGACGTATTCACTGCAGTAGATTTCTGATACCCACCATAGCTCGGTAATTTTCTCTGACTGTCTGCAGTCATTAAATAGGCCAAACGGTCAATGTGTCCTTTTTGTAGGTTTCTTCTATAAGTGTCTATTGCGCCACCGTTGTAAATCTCAGACCAGATCCCTCTTCTGAGTTCAGACATCATTTGGGTTAAAGTATAGGCCTTAGACCCCATGGCTGTTTCATGTTCAATGAGTCTGGCCATTTTACCTAGACTAAGTACATTGTTTAACGTTCTTACTTGAACACCACGAACACGGTCTACCGTTCCTGAGTACTCAATTTTGTTAAAGATGTTTTGGTCTAGCATCCACTCAGGTGTTTGAAACAATTCACGTTGTAAAAACTTCATAGCGTCCCGCTGATGCCCCTTAGCTACTGGCGTATAAACAGCCCCTTCTTGATCATAAGTTTTGTGGTTTTCGTAAACCCCACCAATATTGTTAGACACATGGCCCATATAGCGGTTAAACTGAGACAGTACTTGACCGTAAAGGGTTTCTAAATCATCGTAATTCTTACCGTCTTCTGCAGTCCACTCAATCAATTTAGGCACAATTCTCTGTAGGTTTTTGATTCCGTACATACTCGCTTTCATAGCGTTGTCTCCTAAATCTTCTGTCTGAGAACTTGGATCTACCACGTCGCCTCCTTGTTGGCTTCCAAAACGGTATAATGGGTCTCCATCATGGGCCATAATCCAGCTGTCTAGTACTGGTTTTTCTGCTTCAGCACTTTTATCTAAGATGGGTCTATAACCCCATTCAATAGCGTATTTATCATAAACACCAATATTTGGCATAAGGGCTACCCCTTTGTCTTCTGGCTGAGCCACATAGTTAAAACGGGCATAGTCCATAATGGAAGGTGCTGTACCGTATTTACTGGTAAAGCTTGCAGACCTTAAAGAATCTACAGGATATGCAGCAGAACTACCCATATTGTGGGGAAGTCCTAAAGTATGGCCCACTTCGTGAGAAGAAACAAATTGTATTAAACGGCCCATTACTTCATCTTTAAAAGCTACGCCTTGTGCTTCGGGGTTTATGGCTGCAGTTTGAACAAAGTACCAGTTGCGCAATAGACTCATTACATTGTGGTACCAGTTAATGTCAGATTCTAAGATCTCGCCACTTCTTGGATCACTTACATGGGGTCCGTTTGCATTGGGTATTGGGGAAGCTAAGTAACGCACTACAGAATAGCGCACGTCTTCAGGAGACCATTCTGGGTCTTCTTCTGGCGTTGGAGGATCCATAGCTATAATAGCATTTTTAAATCCTACGGCTTCAAAAGCTACTTGCCAGTCTTCAATTCCTTGTTTAATAAAAGGCACCCATTGTTTTGGTGTGGCCCTGTCTACGTAATAAATGATTGGTTTTTTTGGTTCTACCAATTCCCCTCGGTTGAATTTCTCTAGATCTTCTTCTTTAACTTCGAGTCTCCATCTGTCTAGAAACTTCACTGTTTTACTCTCTTGAGCATCCAATCCATAATCTACCTGATCTCTTTCGAACCAACCTACGCGCTTGTCAAAATAACGTCTTTTCATAGGTTCAGCAGGAAGTAATATCATTGAGTTATTAATCTCTACAGAGATAGATCCCAAGCTTGAATTAGAAGGAGGACTGCCCGCAAAATAAGTTTTCACATGTCTGGCCTCAATATTCATTGGGTAACTTTTAATGCCTTCAATAAAGCTTCTCTCCGAATCTAATCTGGTCGCTTTATATCTTTTTTTATACCCCTCAGGCATTCCAAGTGCGTTCACATCTTTTTCAAAAAGCGGTGTTACTTCTATGACAGTACTCGTCGCAACAGAATCTTTTCTATTAGATTTTACGGCAAAGGAATACAATACCGGCTCAAAATTTGAATTGATTACAGCTTCTTTAACAGGGAGCGAATCTGCTGCAACTACTTCGTGGCTAACCACCCTTAAATGCACTTTATCTCCCTTTTTCTCCCACCTCATGACTTGGGTGTTTATTTTTCCACCCCCAAATCCAATCCCTGAAGCAGTTTTAGAAATTCTGCTCACCATGAGCATTTCTCTACCTAAAAGGCTGTCTGGTATTTCATAGAAAAATTTGTCTTTGATTTGGTGTACGTCAAAAAGCCCTTTATCTGTCTTGGCCTCTTTGGTAATGACCTTAGCATAGGGCTGTGGTGCGTCTTTATCTATTTTTGGTTTTGCCTCTGTAGGCGCTTTTGCCTTAGCTTTTTTCTTGAAAAGCTGGGCTTCACTTGTGCTGACACTTCCAATCACTAGGAGTGAAAACAACAGGTACTGAAGATTTTTTTTGATCATTAGGTGGGTTTTTTATTTTATTGCTTCTCAAATAACCGAAAAATTATCCTAATGAAATGTTAACAAAATCATAAGATGGCGCTTTTATTTATGAGCCAACACCTTACAGCTTCTCCATTTAATTAAGTTGTTAAGGCCGTTTTTATGTTTGAAGCTAAAAGAGTAATGGAACCACATATTCAAATGATCTAATGATTTTATAGTTCGATCAATCACTAAAGCTAAAAGAGTAAAGGAATAATATATTCAAACAGCCCAATGAGGATTAGTACGGCTACTAGGTTGAGTAATATACCTGCTTTGACCATATCTTTTACTTCTATAAAACCACTGGCAAAAACAATGGCATTTGGCGGGGTAGCCATGGGCAGCATAAAAGCACAGCTGCTCGCCATTGTCACCGGGATGAGTAGGTACACCATAGGTATTCCAAGACCAATAGCTATTCCAGCGACTACAGGTGCTAATACAGCCACTAAGGCTACATTGCTCATGAGTTCTGTCATAAATAGCATTAATAAAATCAGTAAACTGGCTGTGGCAGTAATACTGAAATTACCTGCTGCAATACTTTGAGAAACCTGATCTACAATTCCAGAAACAGACATTCCTTTGGCCAAAGCCAATCCGCCACCAAACAATATTAAGATGCCCCATGCCAGTTTTTCAGTATCTTTCCAATCCAATATGAAGTCTCCTTTTTTTAGGTTAAAAGGGACCGCAAATAGACTTATTGCTGCAAACATGCTAATCATGGTGTCTGACAATCCCAAAGAGGGAAATACACTATTGATTAAGGTCCTAAAGATCCAAAGGGATACGGTTACTGCAAAAATGCCCAACACCATCTTTTCTTTTGATCGGGTAGGGCCTAATTTTCTTAATTCTTCTTGAATCACTTCATTAGAGGCAGAGAAATTGAGTCCCTTACTCGGAAAAATGAGGTGTACAAGCGTAATATAACTCAGGCCAATCATAATGATTGAGAAGGGTAGGGCAAATACCATCCATTTTAAAAAGGATATTTCTATTTGGTATTCATTTTCCAAAAGACCAATAAGGATAGAATTTGGTGGGGTGCCTATTACCGTGGCTATACCTCCTGCGTTTGCAGAAAAAGCAATTCCCAAGAGCACACTTACGGCAAAATTTCGATCTTTTTTGGTAAAACCGTCTACGTCGTCTATTAAAAGCTTAATCACTGACATGGCAATGGGCAGCATAACGACAGCTGTAGCGGTATTGCTAATCCACATACTCAAAGAAGCTGTGGCGATCATAAAACCAAGGACTACTTTGTTTGGCGTAGTGCCTGTAATGCGAATAATATTGAGTGCAATTCTTCTATGGAGATTCACCTTTTCTAAGGCAAGTGCCATAACGAAACCGCCAAAAAACAAAAAGATAATAGGACTTCCGTA
>Ga0181606_10003293_pt1 | contig 13687 bp, 10 predicted proteins | sample 041ome_10_FD_132994 | JGI IMG/M metagenome (GOLD analysis project Ga0181606, IMG submission 132994) | Coastal salt marsh microbial communities from the Groves Creek Marsh, Skidaway Island, Georgia - 041412US metaG (megahit assembly) | ecosystem: Environmental > Aquatic > Marine > Intertidal... | reverse complement strand
AGGATCCATCCCAAGAAGCATTCGGCACAGGCAGGCTTCGGAGGTCATCGCCACACTCGGCCGCTCTCCCGGACGATATGAGGCGATGCCTCCAAACCGCCCAGACGAGACCCGATCCAAGAACGCCCAGGCTCGTGTTTCAGCCTCCTGGTGAGCCACGAGCCCTGCCAGTCTGCTGCTCCGCAGGGCCATCACCTGCCAGCCAAGCTGACTGGTGTCACCGGCATCGCCTGCCGCATATCGCCAGCCACCCGTCGCCGGGCTCTGCATCGAGAGGCTGTAGGCAATCGCTCGCTCCAGCACATCCCGCAGTTCGACGTCAGCCGTGAGTGCGGCTGTCTCGGCGATCGCAATCGTGGCTATGCCGTGGCAGTAGAGCGCCGCGAAGAACTCCGCATCTCCCGCCAAGGACCCATTCGCTGCTTGCCGTGAAACAAGAAAGTCGATGCCACGCTCAACCGACTCTGCGTACTGCCCCGAGCGGTGCGTGTTGCCGGCGCCGAGGAAGGCGAGAAGGGCCAGGCCGGTCACCCCATGATCACTCCGACTCCCCGCTCCACGGCGATCACGGCCATCAATCGACCGCTCGATGCCCGCCTCATGCCGATCAGCATCCCAGCGGCCATCCGACGACTGCGCGGCAGAGAGCCAGGCGAGCCCCTCACGCACCGCCCGCTCCGTGGCTTCGGAACCGCCCCGTGCAGCTGCTGCGGCCTGTCGCCGCTCACCAAAGCGGTCTGCATACGCGGCAGGGGGTTGCGGAGCCGCTGCAGCCTGCTGTTCGGTCCCCTGGTCCGCTTCAGACGCTGCCTCGTGTGCATCGACGACCAGTGATTCCTCGCCGCCGTCAGCGGAGTCCGCAGCAGCCGACGTGAGTGCCTCCGGAGGGCTTTCTTCGCCCAGAGCATCTGGCGCATCGGCTTTCGCGAGTTCAACCTCCGCGAGAGCTGCTTCACCAGACGGCTCCGCCTCGTCGGCCCCAGCGAGCTGGTCATCAGCAATGACGTTGCTCTCTTCAGTGAGCGTAGGCTCGGCAGTGGCCTCGGCAGTCGGTGAGGCAGACAACTCGTCGGCAGGCTCCTCGACCAGCACAACCATCATGGTCATCCGGCCTTCCTCGGCATTCCCCCACGAGGCTGGCCGCATGCCGCCCAGGGCAGCCACCACGACCGCTAACAAGAGATGCACCCCGACCGAGAGCACCACACACTTCTTGAGCGTGTCAGACTGCAGCCAACGTGTGCGTGCCAGGAGCACAAGCCCAACCATCGCCGCGGCAAGCAGTACGGCCGCAACACCCCAGGCGGCAGGCAGGCTGCTCATCGCATCACCGAGCCAGACGGCTTCGAGGCGACCGAGATTCCCACATGCCGAATGCCAGCCCGCCGACAGGCCTCATAGACCTCCGCCATGTGGCCATGGCTCACCGCCCGGTCACCGCGGACCAGCACCGTGAGGTCAGGCTGCTGCTGCTGTCGGGCCGCCAGTCGTGTCGTCAGGTCGTCCCAAGCCACCGTCTCACCACCGAGCTGCACATCGCCCGAGGCCGTAATCTCGAGGAGTTCCGGCCGAACGGCTGTGACCGCCGCTGCCTCCGATACACGCGGCAGTTCCACCTCAAACTGCCGCTCGTCACCCGAAAATCGCGTGGCGCACATAAAGAAAATCGTGAGCACGAGCACGACGTCGATCATCGGCGTTAGGCTCGGCGTGGGATCGTCGTCCTGTGGAAAGCGTGCTCGCAGCGGCATGGCTCGTGTCACCTTTGATCAAGTCCGCTGCTGAGCCAGGGCTCAAGCCGCCTGCTTACGTGATGCCCCACCAGACTTTCCGGATCGCCCGCTCGCCTCAAGCGAAATCGACTGCACCACGTGCTGGGCAACTTCATCAAGCTGCATCGCAAGATGCTCCACGCGGCTCGTGAGCCACGAGTGGATCACCATCGCCGGAATGGCCACGACGAGTCCCATCGCTGTGGTGATCAAGGCCTCGCCGAAGCCCTTGGCCAACAGGTCAGGACGGCCCATTGCGCCGGCGGAAGCGACATCATTGAACGACCGGATCAGACCGAACACCGTCCCCAGAAGGCCGAGCATCGGTGCGGTGCTAGCGATCGCATGAAACACGCGGCGGTAACGGCTGAGCCGGCCAAGCTCCCGCTCTCCGGCATCGATGACCGCCTGCTCGATTTCCACCGCAGGCCTGCCCCAGCGACGAACCGCTGCCGCCATGACCACCGCTGCAGGACTGCCGTTTGCCTCGCAGACTTCCAGAGCAGAATCACGGTCATGCTCACCAGCTTCGAGCTGTTCAACGAACGGCTCGACAAACCCACGTGGAATAACGCTGCCGGTCCTCAACGACACCAGCCGCTCGATGCCGAATGCTGCGAGCACGAACGAGCAGCCGAGCAGCGGCAGCATCAACACGCCACCTTCGCTAACGACCGAGAGCAGACTGCCGGTCGGGATCAGTTCGGCCGACTCGGAAGCTCCCTCAAGCTCCGCCGACTCAGCCGCTTCAGGGCCGGCGGTCTCAGCTGGCTGCGTCGCTGGCTGCGTTGGGGCTAAACGCGGACCTGCATCGACCGGACTTGTTTCCAGCGGGGGGTCGGCACGGGCGACCCGAACTCCCGTTGGACCTACGACTCGAGACGCTGGCGTGCGACCGGAACTGCTGCTCACCGGCAGTGGGTTACCACCTGTCCATGCCTGTGGGTTCTGTGCCTCAGCAGCTGACACACCGATGAGCCAGCAGACAAGAAAGCCCCCCCACTGAAGACCGCGGCATTTCCAGCGGCTGGCGGGTGAAGGTGACATTTGCAAAGCCCATTCCATGACACAGCATGCCGGCCGATCCGTCAGCGCGACCGAAAGGCCTGGTCGCGGCAAACACGACCAGACCTTTCTTGTTGTGTCATCGGATGAGCAACTCGTTGAGAACGAGCCGTGCGTTGTCAGCGGGCCGTCAATCGCGTAACCGCCACAACCGGCACGAGCCGTCTCATGTCAGCCGCGGGGCCAGGCCTTAGAAATCGGCCTGAGCACCGCCCGTGACGTCACCCACCATGTGCAGGTGGTTGTGGTCGATGTAGACCACTTCGCGGCAGTCTTCGTCCACCAGGGTGTGAGGCACAGGCCAGCCGACGCGACGCACCTCCTGATAGTAGATGGTGCACTTGTAATGGGCATGGTGCTGCTGCGCTGGGCCAGCGAGCGGATAGTGCCGCGGGGGATCGATGTAGTCAGCGATCTTGGTCTTGGTGATCCGCACGTTGTTGCGCTGCACCTCATAGAGGAACGGCCAGTTGCCTTCTGCAGGCCGGCTCCGTTCCAGGGCTCGCATCACCTCGTCATCGCTCGGCTCATCAACAGCCTCGCACGGCCCGCCAGGAGGAATCGCTCCGAGCACTGGTACTCGGCCGTACCGCTCCTTCTCCCAAAACTTGTCTTCTCGTTCCTTCTGCATCCCAACGGGAACAGGCACTGGAATCGCGAGAGGACCGAGGTTCGGGCCTTGGGCGGTCAGCCAGAAGCAGCCGCTCTGCGAGAGGCCGGCAGCGGCGATCGAAAGGGTCAGGAGCAGAGTCGTGGCTCGCGTGATGTTTGGTCGCGTGCTCATTGGGTCAGGTCCCTGGGGATTCCGGACAAGCGTTACCGGATGTATCGGCTGGGTTGTTGGCAAACCTTGCGGATTCTTTCGAAGAATCCGATTTCGCCAGCCGCGCGTAAAAAAGGGCAGGCCCGGCAACCGCTGCCCCCCGATGGTGACGGTCGCCGAGCCTGCCTTAGAACAGCCGGCTCTCGCGATGGCTGACGAGCGAATCAGTCAGCCATCGCATGGAGCCGGAAGCGGTCGCAGTGCATCAGTGATGCTGTGCACGGTCGTCAAAATCGAGGAACCACCAGCCGTCATCCCACTCCAGCGACACCCGCCGCCAGCCGAGCGGCACCTGCGGGTAGGGGTAGAATGGGCCGATGTATGGCCAGGCAGTTGGGGAATACTGGGTTGGATACTGCAGTGCGGCGTAGTTGGGATACGACGCATAGCTTGGCCAGGCGTAGTTCGGCATGTTGGGGCCGTCACCTCGCATGGGCACAGGCGGCATCCCAACACCAGCAGCACCCATCGGCATTGGCCGACCGAGGCCACCACCATGGTGGTGTGCAGGCATCTGCTGCGGAGCACCTTGGTTAACGTAGTAGTCACCCTGGTTCGCGGGCGTGGGCACGTACTCGCCGGGACCGTAGTCACCGACCACACGCTCCGAGCCGGGCACCACCCGCTCACCACCACCCATCACACCAGCAACCTGCTTCACCCACGACGTCAGCCCGGACGGCTGCTTCGTCGCCGCATGCTCCATGCGTGTCGTATCGGGCTGGGTTGGGATTGCGGAAGCCCTTGCCATCGCCACTGGAAGCGGCGTGTTGCTTCGCGGTGACTGCACCGCTGCAGCGGGAGCCGCCATGACCTCAGGCAAGGGCTGAGCAACAACTTCTGCTGGAGCTGCCTGCACAAGGGCCGCTTCAGCCACAGGCTCCGCCTGAAGTTCAGGAGCCATTTCAGCCGCAGGCTCCACCTCGGCAGCAGGAGTCACCTCAACTGGAGCCGCGACGATGGCTTCGGCAGCCGGCTCGATCAGGGGGCGAACCTCTGCCTCGGAAGCGGCTACTTCGGGGGCCTGAACCTCAACAAGCTCAATCTCGCCAAACTGACCAGCTTCTGCAGAAGGCATCGCCAACACGTCGGCGTCGGCTTCTCCGGCAGAAACCAGCTGCGGTGAGGCCGCATCACCAGTGTCAACAGCCAGTGCAGGGGCTTCAGGCTCTACTCCGAGCATTTTCCGCATCGATGCGGGCAGGCTCAGCGTAATCCCCGAGCGTTTCTTCGCAGTCTTCAGGGAGAGACGGTTGACAACCCGCTCCACACCTTCGGTGTTTTCGGCAACAGCGAGGGCTGCGGCGATCTGCCGGGCGTCTGTCACCTCGCCTTCGAGGAAGACCGTGCCCTCGCTCTCCTTGACGTTAACGCGGTAATCCTCGAGCTGACCCGAATCACGAAGCCGGGCAGCCACCGAGGCAGCCACGTCGTCGGCCGCGGCGGTGGAGGCCGCGAGGATCGACGTCATCGCTCCAACGAGGAACGTGTATTTCGAAATCGACATGAATGACTCCTCCAGTCGGTGGCGTGCCAATGCATCCGCCGGGCAACGGGATCAGCAGTAGACGCCGACCCGTGCTGGTTCATCGGCCAACTGGTCGTGCCGACGGGAGGAAATTTTCCGTTCGCACCGATGTTGCCGCAGAAAGCGATGAGATTAGGCAAACGAAGCAGACTTTTCAGGCAGAACGATCGCTAGCACCGACGGTTTCACCAGAATCCGCAACGGCGATCAGCGTTGCCACCGTCAGCGTGACCGCCGAAGTCACCGCAGTTCCAGGCCCAAGATGCATCGAGACACCGCAGAGCGTTCCCGTTGTGGCAAGCAGAAACAGGCAGGCCGCCTGGCACCCCCGTTCGTACCGACTTCCCGTCGCCAGCCTGGCAAACCAGGCAGAAACGAGCGTCAGCAGGTTGACGACACCCACCGCGCAGAGTGTTGGACTCAGCGTTGGTGAAGCCACAGCAACAAGATCCGCGAACAGAAAAGACGCCATTGGGACATCGCCTGACTCGGTGTGGGCGTGGTCGCGGATGCCAGCACCAGCATCCGCAGCGTCAGGACGGTACCAAGCAAGGCACAAAGCACCAAAGCCACTTCAGCAGAGCAGGGCGACTTTGCCCCATGATGCCGCGGAAGCAGCGATCCTCCACAAACCGCGGAGAATGCAGCAGCTCTGGGCCGCGAACTCGACTTTGCCTTGCGGTCACTGCGGTCCCAGCAGATCTCCCAGCTTCTTCTCTAGGTCGGTGATCATCACGTTTCGGTCCACAACGTTGCCTTCTGCATCGAGCAGGAGCATCGTGGGGAGCGTGAGTACACCGAGCTCTTCTGCGAGCCTCCCGTCGAGCCCGCCATCCTCGTGAAGCTGCACCCACGGGATGCTGTTGCTGCCGAGGTAGGCCGCCAACGCCTCGCGTTCGGCATCAAGAGAAATGCCCACAACGGCAAACCGCTGAGGACCAAAGCTTTCCCGCAACTCACGTATTCTGGCTATATCCACCTTGCAAGGCTCACACCACGAGGCCCAGTAGTGCACCAGCACGGGCATGCCCTTCAGACTCGCCAGACTGAATGAGCGGCCGTCAGACGTCGTGCCAGTCAGCGTCAAAGGCTTTCCGACACTCTCCAACCGCCGCGCAGCCCCAGCCGCCTTGCGGGCTGCGGCGGTTTCGGGGAATACAGCCGCAATCTGCCGGTATCGCTCAACGGCAGCCTCCTCATTCCCCGAAAACTCCTCGGCAATGCCGATTTGCAGCATCGCTTCTGCCGCGTCGGGCGACTTGGGATACCCCTTCACAAAGGCTTCTAAGTCGGCCAGCCAGGCGTTCTGCACCGTCTCTAAGTCGGCGTCCTCCGCCAGCATGCCGGCGGCGTAGCGGGCCGATGCCAATCGAAATGCGACAAACCCACCGAGATCCGGGTCACTCGCAACCTGCTCTGCGAGCTGCTGCAGCCGCTCGATGCCGTCCTCGATCGCCGATTCCTGCACCGCGGCGGCAATCGTTTCTGCCAGCTGACGAACCCAGAAACTGCGATCGGCAGGGTCAGCCGCCGCAGCGATCTTCTGCAGGACCTGCAGCTGCTGGGCAATTAACGGCGGGCGTTCTGCGGGACCCGCCTCGACGAGACGGTCTTCCACCACCCGTAACGCTTCCAGCAGTGGCTTGATCGCTTCACTCATCTGTGGGCCAACAGCATCCGCCGCAGGCATCTGGGGCGAGAAGAACGCCAACGGCTCACTGATTTCACCACTCTGGCCAGGCAGCTGCGGCAGGTCGACGGGTCGCCAGGCATCGCCACAACGAACCAGCGAGCCGACAAAAACCTGCCCGGCCGTGTCCCCGGCTTCGAACAGTGCCACCACGTTATCGTAGGCCATCACGTCAGCAGCGAGCTGCTCGCCGTCGGCCGCGAGCACCCCAGGAAGGGCGGCAAGCATGTTGTTCCAGCGAGCGGCTTGGCCAACCTGCTGCTGGCTGGCGGCCAGCTCGGCGAAGCCCTCTGCAGCAGCGGCGGTCCGCGTCGCCAGCGCCTCGAGAAGCTCACCGCGAAAACCGGCTGCTTCGAGCTCCTCCCGTGTAGGTAGCAGCCGTGTGAACCCACGTGAACTGCCACTCGCGAGTGCCGCCACGATCTCTGCAGTAGCCTCTTCCGCGGAAATGGAGAGCCAACGATCGAGTGTGCCATCCTCATCGTCATCCACGCCCCAGCGGCTGCCCGCCTCACCGAGCCAGCGGGCCTGATCGGCCTTTGAGTTGTTGTCGGAGTCGATGTCGCGGTAGACCTCAATACCGTTGCGGTAGTAGCTCCAGCGGTCCACCACACGGTCGTTGTTGGTGTCGGCGAAAGCACGCAAAACTCGTCCATCAGCAGCACGGACCACCCAGGCCGAGCCACCGGCCCCTTTCTCCATCTGGATCGAGGCCGAGGCCGCCTCCTCCGCGGAGAGCCGGTCGTACGCCACTCCCGGCTGAAACGGCTCGAGTCCCAAGGCATAGTCAACCGTTGGTGCGGCGATTCCAACAGACGACCAACTGCTCACGACAGCCCAGACAACCGCACTGGGCAAGAAACCGGCGAGCCCTAGGCTTCCTGCCAGCAAAACACGTCGACAACTCGTGACAATCACGATGGATCCCTCCCTGGAATCTGAGCACAACAGCAAGGCAACTTCTCAAGCGGCCCAACACATCGTTGTACTCCCCAGTCGGTTCGGGCGCCAGCGCCAAAACCTGCCTGGACAAAAGCCCGATTGATTTTGAGCAAACGGGTTCTAGACTTGGACTCTGCGGTTCGAGGTCCATGGTCCACGAACTGGTAGTGAGCGCGCGTAGCTCAGTTGGTTAGAGCGCCACCCTGATAAGGTGGAGGTCCCTGGTTCGAATCCAGGCGCGCGCATTCTCGAGCAAGTTTTGGCTTCCTGCTTACGCTGGGGCTGGACATTGCGGGGACGTAGCTCAATTGGGAGAGCACCGGCTTTGCAAGCCGGGGGTTGTGGGTTCGATCCCCATCGTCTCCATTTTTTTCTGCTTGCAGCGGGACTGCCGACCGCGTGCCCCCACTGGCAGCTGCACAGATTGGCCTTGGCACCGTCAGGCGATTGCAGCAGTGGAGCGGTTCCCACCCGGCTGCAGATCCTGGCCGATGGGCAGGGTACTCTGAGTTGCAGTGCTTTTGGGTGGCAGTGCTTTGGGATGGCAGTGCTTTCGTTGCTGCAGTCGCTTTGGGTGATGCAGTGTTACATGTGCCGAAAAGCCGTCGCAGCAGGCGTGTGCATGTGTTTGACAGGTTCCACTACCATTCAGCCGCGGTCATTCGGCATTCTTCCGCGGTGACACCGCAGACGGTTCTCCCTGGATGAGTTCTTTGCCCACACGCTCGACCGGCACAGACCACGTAACTGGCCTCTGCAGTCGCGGAGAACTCGAGGGAAGGCTGGCACAGCTTCTGCCGCCCGCAGACACCTCCTCAGAGTCTGCCGTGGCCCTGCTGCTGTGTGACGTCGTGGGCCTCAAAGAGGTGAACGATCGCGACGGCTTTCATGCTGGTGACGCCGTGCTCGCCGCCGCGTCCCGCAGGCTTCAGGATGTTTCCCGCGAGGCGGCGTTGCTCGCCAGGCTTGGTGGAGATGAGCTGATTGCCGTCTTTCTCGGGCCAGACTCTGAAAAACACGCCGCAGCCGCAGCCGCAGCCCTGTCACCTACACGCCACCCCAGCTCCCCTAGACTCCGCACCGCCTGGGGCACAGCAGCTGCCGAAGAAACGGCAGACGCCCTGATCGATCGTCTCTATGCAAGCATGCGGGCATCCTGAATACTGCGTCGCCCACCGCGTTTCTTCCCACCTGCCATTTCTCTCTGCCACCCCTCCCTTAAATGCCGCCCTCGGCGGCCCCTCCTATGTCATCAGCGGCCGACGTCCAAACCAGTAGCCCCAGCACCACCTCCCGTCGCAGCGACCTGCGTAACGTGGCCATCATCGCCCACGTCGACCATGGGAAGACGACTCTTGTCGACTGCCTCCTGCGGCAGAGTGGCCAGTTTCGCGAGAGCCAGCTCTCAGGCGAGCGGATCCTCGATTCCAACGACCTCGAACGCGAGCGAGGCATCACCATCCTCGCCAAAAACATCGCCCTCGAGTGGAAGGGGGTGAAGATCAACATCATCGATACCCCTGGCCACGCCGACTTCGGTGGCGAGGTGGAGCGGGTGCTCCGTATGGCAGACGGCGTGCTCCTGCTCGTCGATGCAGCTGAAGGCCCAATGCCTCAGACCCGGTTTGTGCTTTCCAAGGCGTTCGAGGCTGGGCTTAAGCCGGTCGTGGTCGTCAATAAGATTGACCGCCCCGACGCACGCCCCGCCGCCGTACTCGACGAGGTGCTCGAACTGTTTTTGGAACTCGGAGCTGACGACGATCTGGCCGACTTCCCTTTCGTCTACGCGTCGGCACGCGATGGCTACGCATCACACGACGCCGCTGATCGCAGCGGCACGATGGAGCCGCTCCTCGAACTGATGCTGGAACGAATTCCAGGGCCCGCGGTCGATCAAGATGGGCCGCTGCGGATGCTCGTGACCACGCTCGACTGGTCGGACTATGTGGGCCGGATTGCCATCGGACGCGTTGAGTCTGGCACACTCCGCAAAGCGATGCCCGTCGTGCGTTCGACGGCCGCTGGCAGTCTCGAATCGGCCAAAGTCGTTGGGCTGCAGGTGTTTGACAAACTCGGCCGTGTCGATGCCGACGAAGCAACCGCAGGCGACATCGCAGCGATTCACGGCCTCGACAAGGTCGAGATCGGCGACACGATCTGCGATCCGAATAACCCGCAGCCGCTCTCGCGGGTCACCGTCGATGAACCGACACTGTCGATGGTGTTTGGCGTGAACTCCAGCCCGCTGGCTGGCCGCTCGGGCACCTTCTTAACCACCCGCCACCTCCGCGACCGGCTCAACAAAGAACTCGAGCGAAACGTTGCCCTGACCGTCGAACCAGTGGAAGGCAGTGAGCAGTTTCGGGTTTCAGGACGTGGGCTGCTGCATCTGTCGGTACTCATCGAGACAATGCGTCGGGAAGGCTACGAGCTTTCCGTCGGCAAGCCAAAGGTCATCCTCCGTCGTGAAGAGGGCGTGCTGCTTGAGCCGTTTGAGACGCTCGTGGTCGAGGTCCCGCAGGAGGCGCTCGGCCCAGTGATGGAACTAGCCGGCAGCCGTCGCGGGCAGCTGGTGCACATGGGAAATCGCGGTGACTTTGCACACGTTGTTTTCTCGATCCCAGCCCGTGGACTGATCGGCCTCCGCACCCGCGTGCTCAATGCCACCAAGGGTGAGGCGATCATGCACCATCGCTTTGAGGCATGGCAGCCTGCTGAGGGTGATGTCGCAGGCCGAGCCAATGGCGTGCTGATTTCGATGGTGCCGGGTAAGGCGGTGGCCTTCGGTCTCGATGGCCTTCAGGAGCGTGCCGATCTCTTCATCGCCCCTGGTGACGAGGTCTACGAGGGCATGGTCGTTGGTGAAAACTCTCGCAGCGGTGACATGGTGGTGAACCCCACCAAAGAAAAGAAGCTCACCAACATGCGGGCCAGCGGCAGCGATAAGAACATCCTGCTCAAGCCACCACGAAAGATGTCACTCGAAGAGGCCCTGGAATACATCGACGACGATGAGCTCGTTGAAGTCACGCCTGATGGGATTCGGCTGCGAAAGATCCTGCTCTCTGAGCATGAGCGTCGCAAACAAGCTCGGGCGAAAGCCTAACGCCGCTGCCACGCTGACGCTCGTCGCCCCCATGCCAGCTGAGGCTTTCGTCGCTCTGCGGTGGCGGGAGCTTCGCACTGGCGAGGAATCAGCTCAGGGAAACTCGTACCCGCGGCCTTCCTCAACGAGTTCCAACCCGGGAATCGCCAACGCCTTGAGTTCCTGGCGAATCTCAGCGGCGAAGCGTGCTTTGCGGTGCACCACAATCCAGCGAACAGGCCTCGTTAGCTTGGCTACCTCTGCGGCGAAGGTCGCGGGGCAGTGGTGGCCCGTCTCACAGGCGAGGCCGTGCAAGGCATTGGGAAAGCTGACCTCAAGAAACACCGCATCAAGCCGCGGGGCAGCGTTGAGGTGCTCCCAGAGCATCGACGTGGGACCTGTGTCGGACGGGAACGCAACCACGGCGTCACCGTCATCTACAACGAGGCCGAGCGTGTCAACACAGTGATCCACCCGCAGCGGCGTAATGGTGAGGCCTGCTCGCTCGATCGAGGCTCCCGCCTGCAGCGGCGTCGCCTTCAGGAAAGGATCGGTCGCCGTAGAGAGATCGAAGAAATCAGGCCAGACCCGGCCATTGAAGATGTCGTGATGCAAAAAGTCGAGGACATCCGCTGCAGCAAGGATCTCCACACAGTTCGGGCCACGCTCATAGACATTTTCCAGCAGAATCGGCAGCGATGCGATGTGATCGATGTGTTCGTGCGTCACAAACACATGCCGCACCTTTCGTTGACGATCGAGATCTGCAAGGAGACCGATTGCACCGCCATCGATCACCACCGAGTCATTGACGAGATACGACACGAGAAACTGCGGCGAGTCGCCCGATTCCGACGACTTTGGCCCGACGCTCGACGGCAGCAGTTCAACTCGCATAACGGTCTCGTACAGATTTTGGAGAGAAGAGGGCAGGGCGGTCGCGGTCCTGGCAAGAACTCACAACGTAAAGAACTCGATGATCTTGCTGAGGAAATCTGTATGGGCCTCCGCCTTTTGACTCGATGAAAGCGAGATGGCGGCCTGTTCATCCTGCCGTCTGGCAAGCACCGCTCCAAACCGCTGCACGAGTTCTGGCTCCTCCCGGAGGAAATGCTCCACCATTGCTTTTTCAATCTCGATCAGTCGACCTTCTTCAAGCATCGTGACAGTCGCCGAGCGGGCAGCCCCCGTCAGGAGCGACATCTCACCAAAGAAGTCTCCCGGCTTGAAGATCGCCAACTGCTTTTCCTCGCCGTCGCCTCCACGGTAGCGAACTTCTGCCGTGCCACTCTGGACAATGTAGAGACTTGAGCCCGGCTCCCCCTGACGCACGATCTGCTCGCCCCCAGCATGCTGGCGATCCGTCGCCACAGCAGCCAATGCTTCGAGCCGCTCCCGGCCGAGCGGTTCAAGCAGTTCAACCTGCTCCAACGCCTGCAGCCGCTGAGCCACCGAGTCGTCCGCGGGCTCCTCGACCGAGAGAAGTTGCGTGAGTCGAATGGCATGCGTCGCCACGGGGATTTCAATGCCGTTCCGGGCGAGTGCAAACCAGATCCGGTCCCGAGCCATGCCGTCGACCTTGTCGCGCTTGTCAAACTCGGTGGTGAAAAGCCGAACCCAGTGTTCAACACCCCGATCAGTGAAGTTGTTCGTCACAACCGAGGGGGGAGGTGTGTCGAGCACCCCAAAGCTGCCTCGAAGAGCACTCAGGATGATCTGCTGCACCCGCTGTGGAGAGACGCTGTAGGGCGTCACCACATAGAGACTTCTCCGTGACCAGCGGTCCGGCTGCGTGAAGTTGCGAATCGATGCCTGTGCTAGCTGGCCATTAGGAATGATCACATACGCAAGATCGAGGGTGATCACCTTGGTGGCCCGCCAGTTGATCTCCACAACTTCGCCGATGTGCGACGGATTGTCGTCGTACTGAATCCAGTCGCCGAGTTTGAAAGGATTCTCCGCGTGGATCGCGAGGCCAGCGAACAGGTTGCCGAGCGTGTCTTTGCTGGCAAAACCAATCGCCGCCGAGATGATCGCCGAACCGGCAAAGATGCCCCCCGGATCGACGCCCGCCTCGAGCAGGATCACCACAAACGCCAACCCCACCGTGAGCCAGCGGAAAACATCCAGGAAGATTTTTTGTATCGGGCCTGCAATCCGCTCCCAGACACTCACCGCCGCCACAAGCAGCAGAGAGTGAAAGAGCGACGCCAACACAAAAAACCGCACGCCGAACAAGGCGTAGCCGCTGTTTGCCCGCTCCTCCGGAAAGAGCAGGCTGACCAGCAGCGGCAAAGGCGCAAGCCCCAGGAGCACCATCGAGCCAATCGCGAGCCTTTTGCGGAGCCGGGGGGCGGTGAGCAGGTAGGCCACCAGAAAGATCACCGCCGCGACCAGTTCCCGGACCACGTCCCCATCGTGGAGGCGAACCTGCTCGATCAGGGGGCCGGCGTCTGGCATCTCAGAACTCGCATTTCTCGTCGAAAACAGGGGGCGATACGCAGAGAATACCGCACTGGGAACCAGACGGAACGGCCGTCTGGCGAGGCAATCTGGACGCGATAGACGGCTACAGCCGACTTACGTATACTGCGACGCTCCGCTGAAGGAGGCGGACAGGCTTCGGGTGCGCTCCAAAATGAGCTTGCTTCCAAAGCAGCATAGACGGTCCTTTTAGACAATCCTTTCATACACGAGCCCCCCGCGATGCGGCAGTGGGCAAGAGTCGTTTCAAATACGGGGTCTCATGGTCAAGCTGACAGTTCGGGAGCGGGAAAGCATT
>Ga0181606_10003290_pt1 | contig 13698 bp, 13 predicted proteins | sample 041ome_10_FD_132994 | JGI IMG/M metagenome (GOLD analysis project Ga0181606, IMG submission 132994) | Coastal salt marsh microbial communities from the Groves Creek Marsh, Skidaway Island, Georgia - 041412US metaG (megahit assembly) | ecosystem: Environmental > Aquatic > Marine > Intertidal... | reverse complement strand
TTGGAGGAAATAATGAAATTAAGGAAGAGCATAAACCATAACTTCTACCCATGCTATCTCTTGATGAAAACATAACAATTGAATGATCTTCTTCATTGGAGACTACTGGAAGTGCTGCCCTTTGACCCTTTAATAAATGCCCGCCATAAGACCATTTTGATCTATAAGTCATTATGATTGCTCCTTGGAACTATAAAAATTTACCACTCCATTTGGGTGCCAATAGTTAAATTTATGTATTAGATGAAGACCTGATTCAAGTATAGTCGAATGATGTACAGGATTATTGTAAATTAAGATAAAATTCTGACCATCAATAAAATCTTGAGATAGTTTTTTTAAAAATTTTTTCATTATCACAGCATCAAAAGGATTATATAGATAAAAGATGTACGGTGAATTTTTAAAAGTAATTTCACTATCTAAAATATCTTCACACAAATTGCATGGCTCAATTAATTTTCTTTTGAAGTTTTTTAAATTACTTTCACAGACTTGAAATAACAAAGAAGATAATTCAATACCATAAATCTTATATACCTCTGAACTTATTTTTCTGTTTTCACACCACGCTAGAAGTACCTTTCCTTTGCCGCTTCCCACATCAACCAAAATAGGTTTCCTAGTTTCGTATTCTCTTAAGTAAGATATTGCAAATTTCGTTGAAGATTTAATAACAGAAGTCCAGCTTGACATATAAAGTACTGAATGTTTTTTTTGAATTTTATCCTCAAGAAATTCATTAGTTTGCATTCTATGGTGAGTTGAAACACCTCGTGATAAATCAAACCACCAACACTCAAGAAGATATTTTATTGGCAATATGAACCCTCTTGTCTTATACATCATCCATAGGTCATTTAATGAAAAACGATTCATATGATTATTTATTAAATATATGTTTAATAGCTTCTGATCTTTCCTTGCCAAGTGACCTATCAACACTTGTGCCATATGCATTAGGTAACCCAGCATTAATCCATTCTTGATCAAGAAAACAATCAAATCTTTTTGAAATAGACATTTTTGAGCCTTGGAATTTTTCATGAATATGAGTAGCATGTGGAGTGAATGAAGTAAAAAAAACTATGTCACCAAATTTAATATTCAAAATCTTTCGTTTTTTTGAATTCTGATATTTTGAATCAAGGAAATAGCCATTACTTGTTTGTTCGCCATCAAGTATGCCTTCTTTGTGCAGGCCAGGAATAAACTCTAGTCCGTGAGTTGCTTTATTACAATCAGATAGTGCAAACCAGCAAATAATCGATTTAGTTGACGAAGCCATTGATGGAAAGTCTATATGCATCGGCAATCCATACCCATTACCAGTTGAACCAGTATCCGTATAGTGAGAAACGGTAGGTCCACAAAAAACTGGTTTTTCAATTTTAGATATTTTAATTAATTCAGATACCAATGAGCTGTGTGAAAAAACATTGGAGACTTCAGGAGAATCAACAAAACGTTTTATAAAAACTCTATTTAATTCATCATCAGAGGTAAATCGATCTAAAACATACTTTTTAAATTGATCTCTTATAGAGACAATTATAGGCAATAATTCTGGCAATCTTATTACTGTAAGACCATCCTCTGATAGTGTGTAATTTCCGTAATCATCTTTATTCATAACAAATTGAACCAAATTTTAAAAAGAATATAGCATTAAAAGAGGATTTTTTATTATTAATTAACATTTATATTAGCTTATATCCCAAAAGTGCAGCATTAATTTCAGTCTTTTTATTAAACATCATGACGTCGATAATAGATAAATTTGGCTCAAATGTATTATTAAATTGTTTATACTTTATTGGTATGCTTTCAATGAAACTTAAATCTATATTATTATTTAAAAAAGTTTTTTTATCATAAAGTTCCATACCTCCGCGAGGGTTTATATAATGACTGGCATTTGTCATGCTTGCTATTTGTATTATTCTATCTTGGGATCTTTTGTTATCTTTATTCTCAATATTACTTGAGTATATAAATTCTGTAGTTATACCTATGTAGCCTGATATCTTTTGCAATGAATAGCCAATAAATTTGGCTAGATTTTCTTCATCATTCTCAAGAATATCATGGATTATCGCAAATGCATTATCAAAATATGGAGCTTTTTTATAATTCAATTCAATAGTTTTTAATAATTTTTTTTTATTTTTTCCAACCTGTATTTCATTTATAAGTTTATTTTGGCTAGCGCCAACCAACTCTAAATTAATTAATTGTGCTTTACCATTTATTAAAATTGAATTCCTGTTTATATATCCTTTTTTTATAAAGTTGACATCATCATAAATTACAAAAAGATCAACTAAATTTAAAAGCTGCCAATAACCAATATATGGAAAAAAATATGGCTGCATAATTGCTAATCTCATGATATGTCCATATTAGAATTTATTACCATGAGTTCATAAATATGTCTCAGACTTCGTTAAATATTTTAATAACTCTATCTATATCAGAATAGCTTAATTCCCAATATAGAGGTAAGCAAAGTATTCTATTTGATATATCTTCTGAAATAGGAGTATATGCATAGTCTACAACCTTAGAAAAAGTATTTAATGATGGGTAAAAATATCTTCTAGGATAAATATTTTTTTCATTCATTCTTTTTTGAGCTGTCAACAACATTTTTTCATCTTTAAAAATTACTGGGAAATAGGAGTAATTAATACTCCCATGTTTTATAGTCTGAAATGAAATATTTTTATTTGAATTAATTCTCTCTTGATAATATAAATATTTATTTTTCCTGTCTTCCAAGACCTCATCAAAATATTTAAGATTTGCTATACCCAAGGCGGCTTGAATCTCTGTCATTTTGCCATTAAGGCCATCTTCAATAATATCTTTATTATCGTCATGTCCAAAAAATCTTAATCTCTTAATCTTGTTTTGAAGTTCTTTATCATTTGTAACACATCCACCACCCTCAGCTGTATTAAGTAATTTAGTAGCATGAAGGCTTGTGGCTGATATATCTCCATAAGTTAAAATTGATTTATCTTCGAAAAAAGATCCAATTGCGTGAGCTGCATCATAAATAACTTTTAAATTATATTTTTTTGCGATAGCCTCTATTGCAATCACATCACATGGATTGCCAAAAACATGCACAGGAACTATTGCTACAGTTTTATCAGTTATGAGCATTTCTATCTTTGCAGGATCTATATTAAGTGTTTCTGGATCTATATCACAAAAAACAGGAGTACAGCCCTCCCATTTTATTGCACTTATAGTTGCTATCCAACTGAATGATGTGGTTATAACTTCCCCCTTTAATTCTAATGCGGCTATTGCAAGCTGAATAGCTAAAGTTCCATTACTTGAAGCTATAAAATTATCAATATCTAATTTTTGAGAAAGCTCTTCTTCAAATCGCTGAACAAGCGGTCCATTATGCGTTAATATTTTTCTATCCCATACCCCCTTCAGAAGCTCAATATAATCTTCAATTGGAGGCAAGGATGGCTGAGTTACAAAAATTGTTTTTTTATTCATGAGATTTTTCTCTTAATTCATGTATGAGCCTTGCTTGATTAATATTTTGCTGGTACTCATTTTCAATGTCTTTTTTTAGAATAATTTGTTGATAAAAATAGGTTAACATATTAAAAAAATGGTTGTCAGGCGGCAGTTTAAATGAATCATTAGTATTGTTGGTTTCAACATTAATGATTGGAGCAAATTCAGGTCCCGCTGTGAATATTCTGCTCGTAGATATTTTTCCCTCACTACCCCATAACTCAAGGTTATTTTGATAAAAATGATCAAACCCAAAAGCAACTTGAGATGTTAGATTGCCATTAATTTGTTTAATAAGTGCACTTCCCCAAATGTCTACCTCTTTATCAATTGGCGTTTCTAAAGAAGCACTTTTAATATATATCTCAGGGCCAAGAAAAAGTTGTGATATTTTTATAGGATATGCACCCACATCAAGCAAAGAGCCACCACCAAGAATTTTTTTATATCTGATATTATTTTGATCGGAAAATGGAGGAAAACCAAATGATGATCTTATATTTCTAATTTTTCCAATTTTACCATCATCTAATAATTGTTTTATAAATTTTAACTGCGAATGAAACCTAAATTGAAAATTCTCAATCAAGACTAAAGATTTTTCTTTTGCTAAGTTATTTAATTCAATCACTTGATCAAGCTCACAAGCCATAGATTTCTCTACTAATACATGAAGATTTTTTGTGAATGCTTTTTTTATCCACTCATAATGCAAGCTATTTGGTAGAGGTATATAAATTGCATCCAAAGAAACATCTTCTAACAAGGACTCGTAGCTACAAAATAATTTTGTGTTTAGTTCTTGTGATATTTTTTTAGCCTTTTCTTTGGATCTGCTTGCAACTCCAACTAAATTAAATTGATTCATATTATTTAGTGTAGGAATAATAAATCTTTTAGCTATGTTTGCATAACCAACTATGCCAATATTTAAGACCGGTTTAGACATGGGCTAAAATACCTCTAATATGAGGATTTATCCATGCATCTTCTTTAAGCAGTTCTTTTATTTGATATAAGCTTAACCAGATGAAGTTATCATGTGGTATGTCGATATTTATGCCTTCATCTATTTCGATCAGCATGCCCTTATTCCTTTTTAAATGTAATCTCCCGCCATCCTCAGCCAACCAAGCATCAAATAAAATTTTATAATTATGCTTTTTTGCATTCTCAAAATAATCAACAAAATATGGTTTTTTTCCATCATGTGCTTTATTAATATTTGCATACGTTGCTTGCAGGGTTGGACTTAATTGAACTTTTCCATAGTTTCCTGGTTCCATTTTTGCTTCACATAAATAATGTGGCACACCATGATATCGCTGCCTAATAATTCCCAAAAGACCACCATCATAACCTACTTGTCTCAGTATGGGTTGATCCCAACCACCATTTTTTTCTCTACTATTGGTTTTTACTCTTACGCCGTGAATAATAAAAAAATCATTAGACTTGTGATAAATATTTCCAGTTTTTTGTTCAATTATCCAATCTTTAACCTTGTTAAGAGGTATATCTTTTACCTCAAAATCAGCATTTTCTTTTTTTTCTACAAGCCATTCTTTCACTTCATCTATTGAAAAAAACAGAGACCAATCATTTAAAGCCTCAAATGCAGATTCAACAGTATTATCATAAATCTTATCGGCTAAAAAAGGTCTAGTTGCATCTTGAAATTTTTTAAAAGTTTTTTTATATCTTTCTGATTTTTTAATTATGTTTTTCATTAGAAAATAATTGGTATCGAGTTGGTGCAAAATCAGATTTATTATAATAGATCAATCTATATTATTGATTTAATTAATAAAAATATACTTTACATAAACGAATATTATCTTAATAAATTTTTAAGGTACTGACCATAATTGTTATTTTTCATAATATCAGAGGACTCTATTAATTGTTTATCATTTACCCATCCATTTCTCCAAGAAATTTCTTCTAAACATGCTATTTTATAACCTTGTCGTTTCTCAATAGTTTCTACAAACATGGCAGCCTCCATAAGGCCATCATGAGTACCAGAATCAAGCCAAGCAAAACCCCTGCCAAGATTAACTACATTCAAATTTTTTTGTTTTAAATACATTTGATTTACGCTGGTGATTTCTAATTCGCCTCTTTGTGAAGGTTTTATAGATTTAGCAATTTTTATGACATCGTTGTCATAAAAATAGAGTCCTGTTACTGCATATTTAGATTTTGGATTTTTAGGTTTTTCTTCTAAACTAATGACTTTACCTTTGGAGTCAAATTCAACCACTCCAAATCTTTCAGGGTCTTTTACTTCATAACCAAATATTGTTGCTCCGTTTTTTTGATTAGCAGCTTTTTGTAAAAGATTGGTAAATCCTTGGCCCCAAAAAATATTATCACCAAGAATTAAGCATACATTATCTTTTCCAATAAAATCTTCGCCAATAATAAATGCTTGAGCCAAACCATCTGGGGTGGGCTGGTTTTTATAAGATATTTTAATGCCTAATTGTGATCCATCACCAAAAAGTCTTGTATAAGCTGAATGATCTTCTGGTGTGGTTATAATTAGAATATCATTAATACCAGCAAGCATTAAAACTGATAATGGATAATAAATCATAGGCTTATCGTAAATTGGTAATAAATGCTTATTGACACTTTTTGTGAGGGGGTAAAGTCGAGTTCCAGAACCACCCGCAAGAATAATACCTTTCATATTTTAAACCTTCGTATTTTTATAATAATTAATTTTTCAATATATTTTCACACCAATTGATATTATCTAAATACCACTCTACAGTCTTTTTTAAGCCTGATTTAAAATTTTCTTTTGGCATCCATGCAAGCTCATTGGCAATCTTTGAAGCATCAATGGCATATCTTAAATCATGGCCTGGCCTATCTTTTACAAAAGTAATAAGTTGACTAAAAGAATTGATCCCACTAGGTTTATTAGATACTTTATTATCAAGAATACTACATATAGTTTTCACAACTTCAATATTTTCAATCTCATTATTTCCACCAATATTATATGTTTCGCCTACCTTTCCACTAAAAGCAACATTTACAAGAGCTTTAGCATGGTCATCTACATACAACCAATCTCTAATGTGTTTTCCATCCCCATATATTTGTAATTCATTCCCCTTCAACGCATTAAGTATGGTAAGTGGTATTAGTTTTTCTGGAAATTGAAAAGGGCCATAATTATTTGAGCAATTCGTTACTAATGTTGGAATCTTATAAGTTCTATGCCACGCACGAACTAGATGGTCAGAGCTTGCTTTTGATGCCGAGTAGGGAGAGCTTGGAGCATAGGGTGTTTTTTCATTAAAAAAATTATCTGTCTTTCCTAGATCTCCATATACTTCATCGGTGGATACATGATGGAATCTAAATTCTTTCTTTTTTTTATCCTCTAATGAAAGCCAATAATCTGTAGCTTTTTCAAGAAGTATATGAGTGCCCAATATATTAGTTTTAATGAACTCACTAGAACTTTCGATTGATCTATCTACGTGTGATTCAGCAGCAAGATGCATGATAATATGAGGTTTGTAATTATCTAAAATTATTTTTATCTTATTTGCGTTACAAATATCGACTTGCTCAAATACATACCGTGGATGATTCTCAAAACATCTAAGAGATTCTAGGTTACTTGCGTATGTTAGTTTGTCTAAATTAATAACAGTGTTTTTACTATTATTAATTAAATATCTGATTACAGCAGAGCCTATAAATCCAGCGCCGCCTGTAATTAATAATTTTTTATTCATAAAATATTTTTTAAGTATGCTCTACCATATTTCTAAAAATTTTGTTTCTTTCAAGTAATCCTTCATAGGTTCCTTGATCAGAAATCTGCCCTTTTTCGATAAAAAATATCTTATCGCATTTTTGAACAGTTTTTAGTCTATGCGCAATCATTATAATTGTTTTCTTGTGACTTAAGTTTTGAATAGATTCCATTATCATTTTTTCTGTTATGCCATCAAGCGAGCTGGTTGCTTCATCAAATACTATTACCTCTGCATTCATGTATAAAGCTCTTGCGATACCGACACGCTGACGTTGACCACCAGATAACTGAACACCTCTTTCTCCAACTTTGGTATGGACCCCAAGATCAAGAGATTGAACTAAATCATAAAGATAGGATAGCTTTAAAACCTTCTCTACTTGATCAAAGTTTATTTTTTCTTTTGGAATTCCAAATGCAATATTTTCTGCGATAGTTCCTTCAGACAGAAAAATGCTTTGAGGAACAAATCCTATGGTATTTTGCCATAAACGAAGATTATGTTTATGAATGATGGTGTCATCTATTTTTAAAATACCTTGTTGTGGCTCAATTAAGCCAAGAAAAATATCTATAAGTGTAGATTTTCCTGAACCTGATGGTCCCACTAATCCAATTGTTGTATTGACCTTTATTGAAATATTTAGATTACTTATAGCATACTCTTTTTTATCAGGGTATGTAAAAAAAATATTTTTAAGCAATATTTCTTTTTTAGGTATAATTTTTTTATTTTGAGTTTCTAATAATATGTTTGTATCTTTAAGTGAATTACTTAAATCTTTTTTAATTGATTCAAACGCAGGCAAGTTAGCTTTGATTTGAGCTGAAGTTGCATAGACTTGTTGAAATGCAGGCAATAGTTTGAAAGTTGCAAGAGCATAAACAGATATAATTGGTAAAATAACACCTAAATTTCCATTGTGACTTGCAATTAAATATAGCAAAAGACCTATCATTGAGCCAAATGCAATTAGCTCCATAAAATAGCGAGGCACAAGGGTTAATGCCATATTTGTACCTTGACTATAGGCAAAAAGATTGCTTGATTGATTAAAACGTTCTATAAAATCTGAGCTCCTTCCTAATAATAGAACATCTTTAATGCCACCAAAACTTTCATTCATTAGCCGAAATCGTTCTTCATAAACCTTAGATATAGCCACCCCATTACGTTGTAAGCTGTTCTTTACTGATTTGAAAATAATAAAATAAGCTATTGCAAAAATAGTAATACCCACTGTTGCTACAATGGGATTGTATAAAAAAATACTTAGTCCCAAGAAAAAACATAAAGCTATGCGAGCATTTAACTGCATAACAGGTGTTAAGATTCCACTAGTTACTCTTTGAGCTTCATTAGCAATTTTTTTAGTAAGTTGAGCACTGCTACCTGTTGAATGGAATAGCCAGCTTTGACTTAAATAATAATTGTATAACCTATCAGTAATTTCAGTACCAATTTTTGTTGCAAACAGAGACAATCTCCAAATTGTGAAAGTAGATAAGATTGCTGAGATAAATAAGGTGAATAAGACACAAGCTCCCAGCAAAAATACGAATTCTGTTTCTGAGGAAAGCTTACTAGCTATGAAAGCTTTTGCAATTAAATTATCTTCCTTTAGTTGACCCATATCGCCTACTAAAACCATGAAAGGAATAATGGATGCAACACCAACAATTTCCATAAGTGACATAAGCAAAACTAAGAGTTGGAAAAAATAAAAACGTCTTCTTTGAACGGGAGTCAGCAGAGTAAATAGTTCTTTAATACCTTTTAAGAGCATAAATTAAATAATGATATGAAAGCTGATTTCATGGTCTTTTTTCTAATAATTAATTCGATAAATTGAAATAGCTTTAACCAGATAAATTTTTAACATACCAATCCAACGATTTATTAATACCTTTTGAAATTATATATTTTGGGTCATATCCTAACAAAGTTCTAGCTTTGTTGATATTTGCCTGAGAGTGCTTGACATCACCTAACCTAAAATCTTGATATATTGGTTCTTTTATTTCTGTTCCTGGAACTCTCTGCATAATTCCAATCTTAATCATCTTATAAAGTTCATTTAAGCTTGTACTATCATCAAGTGCTACATTATAAACTTGATTTATTGATGATTTGTTATCAGAGATAGCTGCAAGTAGATTAATTTGAACAGCATTTTCAATGTAACAGAAGTCCCTGCTAGTTTTACCATCACCATTTATATAAATATTTTCATTTTTTATCATTGAAGCAATCCACTTAGGAATTACTGCTGCATAGGCTCCATTAGGATCTTGTCTCTTACCAAAAATATTAAAGTATCTTAATCCTATGCTCTCAATATTATAATTCTTAGAAAAAACATTAGCATAAAGTTCACAAACAACTTTTGTTACAGCATATGGGCTAAGAGGATTACCAATCTGATTTTCTATTTTAGGAAGATCAGCATGATCTCCATAAACTGAGCTTGAAGAAGCATATACAAATCTTTTTACTTTAGCATCTTTGGATGCTAATAACATATTCAAAAAACCATCAACATTTGCTTTATTAGTATTTATAGGATCTTTAATAGATCTAGGAACTGAGCCAAGAGCAGCTTGATGTAAAACATAATCAACATTCTTACATGCTCTTATACAATCATTTAATTCATTTATATCACCTTTTATAAAATGAAAATTATTACTTAAATCTTTTCCTAAATTATTATTAGCGTCTTGTATTGCTTCAACTAAATTTTTCTCATAACCAGTTTCAAAGTTATCAAGTCCTACTACTTTTTGGTTAAGTGTTAATAATTTTTCTAGCAAGTTTGAACCAATAAAACCTGCTACTCCAGTAATTAGCCAGGTTTTTTTATTTTTTTTTAGGAACTCTTGTAGTTTTTCGTATTTTCCCATTTAAAGCCTTCCATCTACATCTTTAGAATCAAATATATACTTTACATCATATAGTACGTGATTATTTTTTCCGAAAGACTTAATCTTTTCTATTGAGAGATCTTTAAATTTATCGTGTGCAACTGCAACTATTATTGCATCATATTTACATTTCTTAGGTGTATTAACTAGCTTAAGGCCGTATTCTTCAAATACCTCATCTTTTGATACCCAAGGATCATAGATGTCCACATTACATGATAAAGTTTGAAACTCATTAACTATGTCAACTACTCTAGTATTCCGAATATCGGGGCAGTTTTCTTTAAAAGTAAAGCCCATAACCAGTATATTTGCATTGTTAGTAATAATCTTCTTCTTATGCATAATCTGGGTAACTTGATCAACGATATTATGACCCATACTATTATTAAGCTTTCTTCCAGCAAGAATCATTTCGGGATTATATCCAACCTCTAGCGCCTTAAAAGTTAAGTAATAAGGGTCTACACCAATGCAATGACCTCCAACTAAACCGGGTCTAAATGGTAGAAAATTCCACTTTGTTGCAGCTGCATCTAAAACTGATTCAGTATCTATGTTAAGTTTATTGAATATTAAGGATAGTTCATTTACTAATGCTATATTTACGTCTCTTTGAGTATTTTCAATAACTTTAGCAGCTTCTGCTATTTTAATGCTTGAAGTTTTATGAGTTCCAGCCGTGATAATTTCTTGATAAAGCTCATCAACTTCATTAGCTATTTGTGGTGTAGACCCTGCTGTAATCTTTTTAATTAAAGTTAGGCGATGCTCTTTATCTCCAGGATTAATTCTTTCAGGCGAATAACCACAAAAAAAGTCTAAATTAAAAACTAAACCAGACTTCTCTTCAAGTATTGGAGCACAGATCTCTTCAGTAACTCCAGGAAAAACAGTTGATTCATAAATAATAATATCGCCTTTTTTGATTATAGATCCAACTGCCTGACTAGCGGTTATCAATGGATTTAAATTAGGTTTATTGTTTTCATCTATAGGTGTTGGTACTGTAATTATATAAATTTTGCAATCTTTTAATTCATTTAAATTGCTTGTAAATGAGAGTCGAATTGCAGCTTTTAATTCATCAGAAGAAATCTCAAGAGTGGAATCAACAAAGTTATTTAATTCATGAATCCTTTTTTTATTTATGTCATAACCAATCACATCTCTTTTCTTCCCAAATTCAGCTGCAAGGGGTAAGCCAACATAACCAAGACCTATCACTCCTATTTTTTTGGATTTAGAGTTCATAGTTGTCCTTGTCCTCCATAAATAATTATTAAATAATAAAAAAACGCATTGATTCTTGATTCGCTTTCCTAAGTAACAATTTCTGACTCTTTAGTAGCCTCTGATATATACCAAGAATATGTTTTTTTGAGGCCCTCTTTGAGACCAATAGAATAATTCCATCCCATATCAGATAAACGAGAAACATCTAGAAGTTTTCTTTTTGTTCCATCCGGTTTGCTTTTATCAAAAACAAGCCTACCTTTGTAGCCAACAACTTCTTTCATTATCTCTGCTGTTTTTTTTATAGTAATATCCTTGCCAGTTCCAACATTAATATGCGAAATAGTAGGGCTGGTGTTTTCTTCATATATTTGTTTATCAATTCCTAAAACAAATAATGCTGCCATAGCCAAATCATCTACATTTAAAAATTCTCTCATTACATTACCTGAACCCCAGACAGTCACTTCTTTAAAATTACTTATCTTAGCCTCATGAAATCTTCTCATAAGCCCAGGTATGACATGAGAGTTTTCTGGGTGAAAATTATCATTTATACCATATAGGTTTGTTGGCATAATTGATCTAAAATCTGTCCCATGCTGACGGTTATAGGCTTCACATAACTTTATGCCTGCTATTTTTGCTATTGCATAAGATTCATTTGTTTTTTCAAGAACATTAGAAAGCAAGTCATTTTCTTTAATTGGTTCATAAAAAGATTTGGGGTAAATACAACTGCTTCCTAGAAATAACAATCTTTTGACTTTATTTATAAATGCTGAGTTAATAACATTTGCTTCAATCATTATATTCTGATAAATAAAATCAGCTGGATAATAATTATTTGCATAAATACCCCCAACTTTTGCAGCTGATAAAATAACATAGTCAGGTCTTTCCTTTTCAAAAAAATCTTGTACTTGAGTTTGATTTATTAAGTCTAATTCGTTGTGTGGCGATGTTAAAAGATTTTTATACCCCTTTGATTTTAATAATCTAATAATTGATGAGCCGACCATGCCTTTATGGCCAGCAATATAAATTTTATCTTTTTTATTCATGAAAAATTTTTATTATTCTTTATTGATAGGTATATTAAAACCATGCTGTTTAACTATGCTATCTTTTTGGTCTATATTTATGTCATTTTCCATCATCTGATTAACCATTTCTTCAAAAGTAATTTTTGGCTCCCAGCCTAATATTTCTTTTGCTTTTGATGAATCACCTAATAATGTCTCCACTTCAGCTGGTCGAAAATATCTTGAATCTACGGCAACGATTAGATCACCCGTTTCAGAGTCATAGCCTTTTTCTTCAAAGCCTTTACCTTTCCAATCAATCTTTTTGCCAAAATAATTCCATGAAAAATTAATAAAATCTCTGACAGAGTATTGATTCCCAGTGGCTATACAAAAATCATCAGGTCTGTCTTGTTGGAGCATTAGCCACTGCATTTCAACATAATCTTTTGCATGCCCCCAATCACGCTTAGCGTCTAAATTTCCAATAAATAAAGTTTTTTGAAGTCCCAATGAAATTCTAGATAATGCTCTAGTAATCTTACGTGTAACAAAGGTTTCACCACGAACAGGAGATTCATGATTAAATAATATGCCATTACAGGCGAAAATATCATAAGCCTCTCTATAATTTACTGTAATCCAATAAGCATATAGTTTTGCTACAGCATATGGAGATCTGGGATAAAATGGAGTATTTTCATTTTGAGGTATTTGAGTAACTTTTCCATAAAGCTCTGAACTAGACGCTTGATAAAAACGAGTTTTTTTTTCTAAACCTAATATACGAATTGCATCTAATATTCTTAAGGCTCCTAACCCAACTGTATCTGCAGTATATTCAGGAGTTTCAAATGAAACCGCCACATGTGACTGTGCGCCAAGATTATAAATTTCATCAGGTTGTATATCATTAATTATCCTTATCAGACTCATCGAATCTGCTAAATCTCCATAATGAAGGATAAAATTTCTTTCATTTTCTGAGGGCTCCTGATATAAATGATCGACCCTATCAGTATTAATTGATGATGAGCGGCGTTTTATCCCATGAACTTCATAACCCTTTTCAATTAAAAATTCAGCTAAATATGATCCATCTTGCCCTGTAACACCTGTAATTAAAGCTGATTTTTTCATATTAACTCCTATAAAAAATTTTTAGATAATTTTGTAGTT
>Ga0181606_10003289_pt1 | contig 13702 bp, 11 predicted proteins | sample 041ome_10_FD_132994 | JGI IMG/M metagenome (GOLD analysis project Ga0181606, IMG submission 132994) | Coastal salt marsh microbial communities from the Groves Creek Marsh, Skidaway Island, Georgia - 041412US metaG (megahit assembly) | ecosystem: Environmental > Aquatic > Marine > Intertidal... | reverse complement strand
TTCAACATCCTGTTCGTGACGATGATGACCACCATGGTTCACGCGCTGACGACGCAGGCAGTGGACGTGGTGCTGGCAGGCCTGCTTCTGCTGGGTTCGGTCACCGGCGCGCAGATCGGCACGCGGATCGCCTTGTCCGCCAAGCCGGAAATCCTGCGCCTGATCCTGTCGGCCATCGTCCTCACGGTGGCGGCGATCATGCTGTTCGGCCTGTTCGTCATCCCCGATGCCTTCTACACGGTCACGCCGCTGTGATGCGCTGGCTCGCCTGGCTTATGCTCACCCTCGCAGCGCTGCCCGCTGCCGCTTCGGCGCAGGGGCGCGATCCGATTCTCGTGCCTGAAGTCAGCCAGCACGAGGTGCTGGTGCAGCAGGGTTTCACCGGCCAGACACTCATCCTCTATGGCGCGCTGCTTGATCCTGACGGCAGCCGCGCTGGCGACGATTTCGATATCGTGGTAATCCTGCGCGGGCCATCCGAACCCATCCAAATCCGCGAGAAGCAGCGCTTTGCCGGTATCTGGATCAATGCCGAGGCGATGTCGTTGCGTTCGGTGCCCTCCTTCTTCGGCCTCGCCAGTTCCGCCCCGATTGACGAGATCGTGGATGAGAGCACTGCGGCGATCTACGAATTCGGCCTCGATTACCTGCAACTGTCGCCCACTGGCACGATCGACCCGGAACAACACGCCCGTTTCACCAGCGGTCTGGTGCAATTGCGACAGGAAAGCGGCCTGTTCCAGCAGAACGAGGAAGGCGTTTCGATCAGCGAAGGCGTGCTCTACCAGGCGCGCATCTCCTTGCCGTCCAACGTGGTGGTGGGCCGCTATGTCGCGGAAACCTTTGCCGTGCGCGATGGCCGCGTGATTGCTGCTGCCAGCTCGGAAGTCACCGTGCGCAAGGAAGGCTTCGATCGCGATGTGGCCGAACAGGCGCAGGAGAATTCTTTCGCTTACGGATTGCTCGCTGTGGCCCTGTCGCTGTTCATGGGATGGGCGGCCGGAAGGCTCTTCGCGCTCGTCTGACCGGCGATAGGTCACGTGTTTGGGACATCGCTTTCCAACCCTTTGGACGCGCTTGGTTTTCACGTGCGATTGACGCGATGTTAACCCTCCAACCTTATTCCCGCCGCGAGTTCGACTGAAATTTCGCGAGAGCAAAGCATGTCCGATATGTCGCAAGCACCGGTATCCAATGCCCATCATGGAGCAGACCCGGCGCCCAGTGAAATGCTGGAAGACAATGCGACGCGCCCGATCGGCATGGTCTTGGAAATTGCGGGTTCCGGTTCGCAGATTGCGCTCGACATGCTGCGCCTCAACCAGTGCAGCGAAGACGATGATCCCTCGGTGGCGCTGGCTGGTCAGGTCGGCAGCCAGATCAAGATCCGCACCAAGGACGGCTGGCTGCTCGCCAGCGTGCGCAACCAGCGCCAGGACCGCCGCGGCGATGGCAACACCGTGGTCGCCAATATCGATTTCATGGGCGAAGGCCTGGAAGAGAAGCTGACCGGCAAGATCCACGGTTTCCGCCGCGGTGTGACCCGCTATCCCATTCCCGGCGCGCTGATCTTCCCGGCCACCACCGATGACCTGCGCCAGATCTATGCCAGCGACGGGCGCAGCTCGATCCAGATCGGCACCGTCTATCCCAACCGAGATATCCGCGCCGGCATCTACATCGATGCCATGCTGGGCAAGCACTTCGCGCTTCTCGGATCCACCGGTACCGGTAAATCCACCAGCGCCGCGCTGATCCTGCACCGCATCTGCCAGGCTGCGCCGCAGGGCCACATCGTGATGGTTAACCCGCAAAGTGAATATTCCGCTGCTTTCCGCAACACTGGCCAGATCTACGACGTTTCCAACCTGCAGATGCCCTACTGGCTGCTCAATTTCGAAGAGCATTGCGAGGTCCCGCTGCGCTCCAGCGGGAACGACCTGCAGGAAGACAAGGGCATCCTGGCCAAGTGTCTGCTGCATGCCCGCAGCAAGAACCGCATGGCCCAGCAGATGGGCAAGATCACGGTGGACTCGCCCATTCCCTACCTCCTCAGCGACCTGACCAACATGTTGCAGGACGAGATGGGCAAGCTGGACAAGGCCACCACTTCCGCGCCCTACATGCGCATCAAGACCAAGATCGACGAATTGAAGGCCGATCCGCGTTACCAGTTCATGTTCTCCGGCATGCTGGTGGGCGACACCATGGCAGACTTCATTTCCAAGGTGTTCCGCATGCCGGGTGACGGCAAGCCGATCTCGATTATCGACGTGTCGGGCGTGCCGTCCGACTTCACCAGCACCGCGGTTGCCGTGCTCTCGCGCATGGTGTTCGACTTCGCGATCTGGGGCCGCCATGAAAAGACCCGTCCGGTGTTGCTGGTGTGCGAGGAAGCGCACCGTTACGTGCCGAACGAGAAGAACGCCGATGGCTCCTCGGTCGGCCGCATCCTGTCGCGTATCGCCAAGGAAGGCCGTAAATACGGCATCTCGCTGGGCCTGATCACGCAGCGTCCGTCCGACCTTGCCGAAGGGGTTCTGTCACAGTGCGGCACGATCATCTCCATGCGATTGAACAACGATCGCGACCAGGCTTTCGTGAAGTCCGCCATGCCCGAAGGCGCGCGCGGTTTCCTTGATTCCATTCCCGCCCTGCGCAAACGCGAATGCATCATCTGCGGCGAGGGCGTGTCGATCCCGATCCGCGTGAACTTCGACAACCTCGAAGAGAGCAAGTGCCCTGCATCCGAAGACCCGAGCTTCGTGGAACTGTGGAGCGAGGCCGGCGGCGAGGAAGAACAGGTCGAACGCGTGGTCCAGTGCTGGAGAACGCAGGGGAATTGATTTTGGTGGTTACGCCCACCCATCCGGGTGGGCATCCTCCCGGCGGTTCCCTCCGCTCCGCTGCGGGGCCGGTCCGGGCGGGCGGTCGCCCTCTGGTGTCGTCCATCGCGACACGACTTCCTTTTTAGCCTCAAGCGCCGGGCGCGTGGCATCCGCCCCGCTTGGCTTTCGCCCTACCGGGCGGCGCGTGGTCACGCGCTGGTGTCGCCTGCGGCGCCCCGATTTTGCTCTAGTTGTAAGTTTGGATCTCCTTCCTGCGTGGCTGGCTTGAACTCGCGCCAGTCGAGTAGGAAAGCTCCAATTCGGTCACATAGGTGACCGCAAGGGCGACTGCCTGCCTGCAGGTGGTCCGTAGTCCGAAAGACGGAGGGATCAGCACCGAGGACGAAGGCGCGGATACGCCGTCGCCAACCAAATCCTACAAATCAGGATTCATCCGCCCGGTCGGTTCACCGTCGGCATGGGCCTTTTCCATCGCCTCCTCTGCGCTTTCGGCACGGGCACGGGCGCGCCAGCCGGGCATTACGAAGGCCCACCACGCCAGCAGCAGCGCGGCCAGCGCGCTTACCGGGTATGACCACCAGATCGCATCGGCGGCCAGCGCGTCATAGGTGAGGTAGTAGAAACCAAGACGCACCGGATAGAGCGAGACAAAAAGGATGCCCAGCGGCAGCCACACCACGCCGCCAGCGCGCATGATAGAGGTCAGGATCATGGTCACGCCGAAGATCATGAAGTTCCAGCTTGCGAGCAGCTGCATGTGCTGGGCAAGGGGCACTGCCGGGCTGTCCGGACCCAGGAACAGCACCAGCACCGGCCGGTCAAACAGCAGCAGCAGCACGGTTACAGCGCCGGTCATCACGAACTGCACGATCAGGCCGGCCCTGGTCAGGTCTTTCATCCCCTCCCACTTGCTGGCGCCGATATATTGCGCGGCCATGGCGCTCACTGCGCCGCCAATGGCCATCGCCGGCATCTGGATATAGGTGAACAGCTGCATCACCGCGCCATAGGCAGCGGTCATCAGCAGGCCTTCCTGATTGACCAGGCCCACCATGATGATGCCCGCCGCGCTGACCACCAGCATTTGCGCGCCCATCGGCACGCCTTTGGAGATGATGTATTTCAGCTCCTCGCTGTCAGGCTTGAGATAAGCGATTTCCGGGCCGCGCAGGCGCAGCGGCAGGTCCTTTGCGTAAAGATAGATCACCATGGCGATGAAGCTGGTGACCGCTGCGATCACCATCGACAGGGCGGAGCCGGTGATGCCGAGTTCGGGGAAGGGCCCCCAGCCGGTGATCAGGATCGGGTTGAACACCAAGTCCAGCACCACCGTTAGCCCCATGAAGATCAGCGGCGTGCGCGCATCGCCCGAACCGCGCAGGCCCATTTGCAGGATGATCGATGCCATCACCACGGGCATGGAGACGAACAGCATCCGCAGGTAATCAAAAGCCAGCTGCCATGCCGCGCCGGGCGTGCCGAGCAGGTCCAGCAAGGGGCCAGTAAAGGCAAAGCCTATTGCCGCGATCACCGTCATCACGATGAAACTGAAGCCAACCGCCGTGCCGAAAGTGCGCCGCGCGCCATCGATGTTGCGCGCGCCGAAGCGCTGGCCGATCTTCACCGTACCCGCCATGCCCAGGCCGAATGCGGCGGCAGACATCAGGAACATGATGATATTGGCATTGGCGGTGGCCGCCAGCGCCTCTTCCCCGATCAGCCGCCCGACCCAGATCGAATTGATCGTGCCATTCAAGGATTGCAGCACGCTCGATAGCAACGTGGGCACGCTGAACAGCAGCAGCGTGGGCATGATCGGGCCTTGCGTCAGGTCGCCTTTCATGGGGCCACCGGGCATCGGGCCTTTGGCCGCAGCTGGCTGCTTGTCATTGCTGGCAGGGGTGCTGCTCATGTTCCGCGCGTGTCCCCGAAGAGGTGAATATGAAGCCGGTCGCTTAGCCGAAATCCGTGCTCAATGCATAGCGCAGACAACCATTTTTCCCTGTCCCGAATTGTATCGCTGTCGGTGCCTTCCGGCATCAGGAAGATACGCGAGGGCGGGATGTGGTGCGTGCGCTGCAGGGCGAGCACCTCGTCCAGATCGCCTTCGCTGGCGATCACGAACTTCAGGAAGGCGCGCGGCTCGCTGGCCCAGTGGTCCAGCATTTCGGGGATCAGGGCGAGCTCTGCCGGATTGCTGCTGTGCGCAAGCTTGGGGCTGACATTGTACTGGTCCACCAGCACGTCCAGCCGCGCAATGGGCTTGACCGTGCCGTTAGTCTCGATCTCCACGCTGACATCAGGCAGATGCGCCAGCATGTCCGCCAGTTTGGCTGCTTGCAGCAAGGGTTCCCCGCCGGTGATGACGAGCCTGTCCTGCCCCAGCTTCTTGATCCGCTGCGCCACATCATGCACGTCGAGGCTCAACTGGTTGGCCTTGCGGTCATAGGTTTCGCCGTCGCGATGCGGGCGATTGTCGCCTTCGAAATGCCAGGTGTAGGGCGTGTCGCACCATTTGCAGGCAAGGTTGCAGCGCGACAGGCGCAGGAAAGCGACAGGCCGCCCCATGCTCGGCCCTTCGCCTTGCACCGAAGCGAAGATTTCCGGCTCGTTTTCAGCCTGCATGGCGAGGGTGAGGCTCATCCCATCAATTCCCGTTCGTTCTGAGCTTGTCGAAGCACCGCATTTCCCTTCTTCTCCCGGTTAAGAGGAAAGACGGCCCTTCGACAAGCTCAGGGCGAACGGAAACGCTTACCCCAGCCGTTCCAGCGCTGCCGTCAGCCGTTCGATCTCCGCCTGGTGGTGGGCGAGGTCTTCGCGGGCCTTGTTCACCGCTTCGGGCTTGGCGCGTTCGACGAAATTGGCATTGCCCAGACGGCCTTCGAACGATCCGGCTTCCTTTTGCGAGGCGACCAGTGCCTTTTCGAGGCGGGCGCGTTCGGCTTCGATGTCGATCACGCCTTCCAGCGGCACGACGAAAACGTCCGAGCCTGCCGTTACCTGCATCGCTGCGCCAGCGGGTGGTTCGTCGAAGCTGACCGGGGTCAGGCGAGCAAGCCGCTCGATGGCCGCCGCGCTGCGCTCGACCACGCGCTTGGCAAGGTCGGACGGGGCAGGGCAGTAGGCTGCCAGCTTCTCGCCGGGCGAAATGCCCAGTTCGTTGCGTGCGCCGCGGGTTGCGGTGGTGAGCGCGATCACCCAGTCAATTGCATCGGTAGCCTGCTTGGAAACGCTCGCTTCGGGCTGCGGCCACTTGGCAAGGATCAGTTCGTAGTCCCGCTCACCTTGCGCGTTCCACAGCTCTTCTGTGACGAAGGGCATGAAGGGGTGCAGCATCACGAGGATCTGGTCGAGCGCCCAGCCAGCCACTTCGCGGGTTTCGGCAGCGGCTTCGCCCTCTTCCTCGCCTTGCAGCACCGGCTTGATCAGTTCCAGATACCAGTCGCAGAAACGGTCCCACACAAAGTGGTAGATGGTGTTCGCCGCGGCATCGAAGCGCAGGTCCGCCATCGCCTTGTCGAGCGCGTCCACGGTCTGCTGCACTTCGCCGATGATCCACTGGTTCACCGCCAGCTTTGCTTCCGGCGCAGCAATGGTGGTGGAACCGCCGATTCCGTTTGACGCGCAGAAGCGGGTGGCGTTCCACAGCTTTGTGGCGAAGTTGCGATAGCCTTCCACCCGGCGCTCATCCATCTTGATGTCGCGGCCCTGGCTTTCCATCGCCGCCATGAAGAAGCGCAGCGCATCGGCACCATACTGGTCAATCAGGATCAGCGGATCGACCACATTGCCCTTGGACTTGGACATCTTGGAGCCTTCCGCCGCGCGCACGAGGCCATGCAGGTAGAGCCGCGGCCACGGCACCTGCCCGGTCATCTTCATGCCCTGCATCATCATCCGCGCATCCCAGAAGAACAGGATGTCAAAGCCGGACACCAGCAGGTTGTTGGGATAGTGCTTCTTGAGCAGTTCAGTCTCGTCCGGCCATCCGAGCGTGGCGAAAGGCCACAGCGCGGAGGAGAACCACGTGTCGAGCACGTCGTTGTCCCGCCACATTGGATACTCGGTCTTCATATCCAAGGTTTTTTCAAAAAGTGCTGTAAAGGCGTCTACGCGACTTTCGAAAAAACGAACTTTGAGTGATTGGCCCTTTTCACGGATATACTCTTCAGCTGCCTCTTTGGCAGATAGTTCGTCTGGCTGCACGAACACACGGTCATATTCCGTAGATGAGTTTCCAATCAGTGGTTCATGTGGCGATTCAACCCCGATACCGGATGACGGGTAGTCTTCAGTGGGCTTTTCGTCCTCTGAGTATACCTCCGGACCATACCAAGCCGGAATCCGGTGCCCCCACCACAGCTGGCGGCTCACGCACCACGGCTGGATGTTTTCCATCCAGTTGAAGAAGGTCTTTTCCCAGGTCTTCGGGACGATCTCGATATCGCCGTTCTTCACCGCTTCGATGGGCGCTGCGGCGAGCTTTTCGGCGTTCACATACCACTGGTCCGTCAGCCACGGCTCGATCACCACGCCGCCGCGATCGCCGAAGGGCGTTGCGATGGTGCGCGGCTCGGCGTCGCTCTCGACTTCCTCGCCCTTCTTGTTCTTCGACACATGCGGGATCAGCAAGCCCTGTTCCTTGAGGCGCGCGACAACCAGTTCGCGTGCGCCATCCTCGCCGTCCTTCTTGAAGCGGTGCAGGCCGATGTATTCCTCCGGCACCAGCCCGTCTGCCGTCTGACAGACATTGGCATCGGCATCGAGCATGTTGAGCATGTCAGCCGGAGCAATCCCGGCCCGCTTGCCCACTTCGAAGTCGTTGAAGTCATGCCCCGGCGTGATCTTCACCGCGCCTGAACCGAGTTCGGGATCGGCATGTTCGTCACCCACGATGGGCACGCGGCGGCCGGTGATGGGCAGCACCACATGCTTGCCGATCACGGACTTGTATCGCTCATCCGTCGGGTGCACGGCCACGGCCATGTCCGCCAGCATGGTTTCGGGGCGCGTGGTGGCGACCTCGATATAATCCTGCCCGTTGTCAAGCGTAACGCCGTCAGCGAGAGGGTACTTGAAGTGCCAGAAGCCGCCCGCGACGTTTTCGGTTTCCACCTCGAGGTCGGAGATCGCAGTGCGCAGCTTTGGGTCCCAGTTCACCAGCCGCTTGTCGCGGTAGATCAGCCCTTCGTTGTAGAGGTCCACGAAGGTCTTGAGCACGGCCTTGGTGAAGTGATCGTCCATGGTGAACTGTTCTCTGGACCAGTCCATCGAACAGCCCAGGCGGCGAAGCTGGCGGGTGATGGTGCCGCCCGATTCTTCCTTCCATTCCCACACCTTGTCGATGAAGGTTTCGCGCGAATAGTTGGTGCGCTTGTCTTGGGCGATCTCCATCTGGCGTTCGACCACCATCTGCGTGGCGATGCCTGCGTGGTCCGTGCCGACAACCCATAGCGCGTCCTTGCCGCGCATGCGTTCATAGCGGATCACGATGTCCTGCAGCGTGTTGTCCAGCGCATGGCCGATGTGGAGCGAGCCTGTGACGTTCGGCGGCGGGTTGACGATGGTGAAGGCTTCCGCGTCAGGCCGTTCGGGCCGGAACAGGCCGCCCTTTTCCCAGTGTTCGTACCACTTCGCCTCGATTGCAGCGGGATCGAAAGTCTTGGCAAGTTTGCGGGTCATCTGGTCAGATATCTTTTTGCTTTGGGCTGGAGAGAAGGCCAGCATCCGTATCTTCAAACAGAAAGCGCCTTTGCCAGCGCTAATCCCCAAGGGCAATGGCTGGATTGCCTTGCGGGCCGCCGCTTTTGTCCGCATATCGCAATGCATAATGCGGGAATGGGCGGAATACAGCTTGCAGGAAGAAGGCGGGTGCACCACGCTGGTGGTGACCGGTCCGCTGCTGGTAGCCACCATCGACCACCTCGATTCCGCGCTGCGCGACATGGACGATCCCGTCCAGTTCATCGACATTTCCGACGCGTATCCCATCGATACGGTGGGCGCATGGGTGATCCACCGCTTTGCCGAAAAGCATTCGGCAGAAATTCTCGGCGCCAGCGAGCAGGCAGACGTGTTGCTGGAAGCGGTGCAGGAAAGCGCCAGCACGGCAAACGTCAAACCCCATGTCGACTGGTTCTGCCTGCGCGTGCCCGAACAGGTGGGCGAGGCGGTGTTCGAATTCGGGCGCGGCATCTGCCGCGTGATCGGCTTCATGGGCGCGATCATCACCGCGTTCCTTGGCACGCTGCGCCACCCCCGGCGGCTGCGCGTGCGCGCACTCGTGCGGCAGATGGAACTGGTCGGCGTCACCAGCCTGCCGATCATCGGCCTGATGAGCTTCCTGATCGGCATCGTGATCGCCCAGCAGGGCGCGGTGCAGCTGGAGCAATTCGGCGCGGAAACGCTGACGGTGAACCTTGTCGGCCGCATAACCTTGCGCGAACTGGGCGTGCTGATGACCGCGATCATGGTGGCGGGCCGGTCCGGCTCTGCCTTCGCCGCGCAGATCGGCACGATGAAACTTACCGAGGAAATCGACGCCATGCGCACCATCGGCGTTTCCCCGATGGAAGCACTGGTGCTGCCGCGCATCCTTGCCGCGGTGATCATGATGCCGCTGCTCGGCTTCTTCTCGTCCTGCATCGCCATTATCGGCGGCGCGGTGATCGGGGACGTGATGCTGGGCATTCCCTTCTTCACCTTCCTGAGCCGCATCCAGGAAGTGGTGCCCATCTGGGATCTCTATGTGGGGCTGGTGAAGGCGCCGGTGTTCGGCCTGATCGTGGCGCTTTCTGGCTGTTATCAGGGAATGCAGGTGGCGGGTAACGCGGAGGACGTGGGCCTGCGCACCACTCGCGCCGTAGTGCAGGCGATCTTCATGGTCATCGTGCTCGATGCCTTCTTTGCCGTGTTCTTCACGGAGATCGGCTGGGGATGAGCGTCGAGGACCTCCATTACGAAGGCGAATACCCGATCGTCATCAAGGGGCTGACCAACGCCTTCGGTGATTTCGTGGTGCATGAGGACCTGTTCCTCAACGTGCGCCGCGGCGAAATTCTTGGTGTTGTCGGCGGATCCGGCACGGGCAAGAGCGTGCTGATGCGCTCGATCATCGGCCTGCAGATCCCGGCCGAGGGCGAGATCGAGGTGTTCGGCAAGGACATCACCGCGGCAGAGCCGGACGAGGTGATCGGCGTGCGTAACCGCTGGGGCGTGCTGTTCCAGGGCGGGGCGCTGTTTTCCACCCTGACCGTGGCCGAAAACGTGCAGGTGCCCCTGAAGCAGTTCTATCCCGAACTGGAGCAAGGGTTGCTGGACGAGATCGCCCGCTACAAGGTGGTGATGACGGGCCTGCCCGAAGATGCGGCCAGCAAGTATCCGTCGGAACTGTCCGGCGGCATGAAGAAGCGCGCCGGCCTTGCCCGCGCGCTCTCGCTGGACCCTGAACTGCTGTTTCTGGATGAGCCGACGGCGGGCCTCGATCCCATCGGCGCTGCCAAGTTTGACGAATTGCTGCGCGAGCTAACCGATACTCTGGGGCTGACGGTTTTCCTGATCACCCACGACCTCGACACGCTCTATGCCATCTGTGACCGGGTGGCCGTTCTGGCAGACAAGAAGGTGATCGCCACCGGCACGATCCCCGAATTGCTGGAAAGCGATCACCCGTGGATCCAGGAATATTTCAACGGCCCGCGCGCCCGCGCGGCCCAGTCTGCCAAGACCAAGGCAGATATGCAGAAAGCGGACGGGGGCTCTTAAGTCATGGACAATCACGGCAACTGGAAAGTAACCTCGTAAGATGGAAACGCGCGCAAACCACGTCTGGGTCGGCATTGTCACCCTGCTGTTGCTGGCGGCGCTGGCCGTGTTCTTCGTGTGGCTGGCGCGGCTAGGCAATGCTGACCGCAAGGAATATGACATCTTCTTCCAGCAATCGGTGGGCGGGCTTGCCAATGGCTCGTCGGTTGCCTTTGCCGGTGTTCCCGTGGGGCAGGTTTCCGAAATCGAGCTGTGGGATGCAGACCCCGAATATGTCCGCGTGCGTATCCGCGTGGAAAATGACGTGCCGATCCTGATCGGTACCACCGCCTCGATCAGTTTCAGCTTCACCGGCGTGTCCACGCTCAACCTTGACGGTGCGCGGCAGGGTCAGCCGCCGATCACTTGCGAGACGACGGCTTGCCCCGAAGGCGTGCCGGTGATCCCGCCAGCGGGCGGCGCGATTGACGAGATTCTTTCCAGCGCGCCGCTGCTGCTGGAACGGCTCGCCACGCTGACAGACAGGCTGACGCGCCTGCTGGATGACGACAACCAGGAATCCATCGCCGGCATCCTGCGCAACACAGACAGGATGAGCGCCGAACTGGCTGCTGCATCGCCCGAAATCCGCAAGACGCTGGTCGAACTACAGGAAACGCTGGACCAGTCCACCCAGACGCTGGCTGCCTTCGAAGGCACGCTGGAAAGCGCTGATGCGCTGCTGGAAAACGAAGGCACCTCGCTGGCGGCTGACCTGCGCGGCACTCTGCAATCGGCGCGCGGGGCGACAGATGCGCTGGAAGCCACGCTGCAGAACGTGGAGCCGATGACCCAGCAATTGAGCGAAGAGACACTGCCGAGCGCGCAGGCAACCTTGCGTGACTTGCGCCGCACCAGCGAGACATTGCGCACGCTGACAGAGCAGATCGAGAACGAAGGTGCCGGCTCGCTGCTGGGCAGCCGCCCGCTGCCGGAGTATGAGCCGTGAGCACGAAAGGACGTCCGTCGATGAATTTCCCGAAAGTGCTCAAGCCGCTGGGCCTGCTGCCTGCCGTGGCCTTGCTGGCAGGCTGTGTCAGCATTGGCGGCGGTGGCGAAGTGCCGGACCAGCTGCTGACGCTGACTGCCACATCCAGCGCACCTGCCGGAGCTTCAGCCAGCGGAGACATGGCGAGCGCAATGGCGGTTTCCGAACCTGCCGTGCCGCAATATCTCAACGTCACGCGGGTACCGGTGAAGGTATCGGGCAGCGCGATTGCCTATCTGCAGGACGCGGTGTGGGTGGAAAAGCCCTCGCGCCTGTTCCAGCGCGTGCTGTCCGAAACGATCCGCGCTGGCGGTGATCGCCTGGTGGTGGGCGGGGGCGAGCTGGAATATGCCGCGCAAACGCAGCTCGGTGGAGAGCTGACGGCGATGGAATACGATCCGTCCCGCTCTGCCGTGGTGGTGCGCTATGATGCGGTGCTGCGCTTGTCCGATGGCACGGTGCGCACGCAGCGCTTCGAAGCTGAGCAAACCGGCGTCTTGCCGGACGCGCTGAGCGTGGCGCCTGCCCTCAACCGTGCAGCCAATGACGTGGCCGCGCAGGTTGCGGAGTGGGTGGGCCAGTAGGCGAGGCCTAGCCCCGCACTGCCTTCACGAATTCCAGCGCGTGGCGGAAGGCTTCCAGCCTCAGCTTGCGCCTGTCTTCCGCCTCGTAGTCCCAGCCCCACAGCTCGGCCTGCCAGTCTTCTTCGGCATTGGCGGCGGCGAACAGCGCATCGGCATCCGCGCCATCCTGAAGCGCTTCCAGCCCGATGATGAGCGAGGCGGCGATGGTGGTAAGCGTCTGCAGCCCGGTGAGGGTGAAGTCGTCCAGCTCATCCAGCACGTCACGCAGCCGCGCGACCGTCTCGGGCGCCTGCGGATCATGCATGATGCCGCTGACCCGGCTGAAGCTGACGGCATGGCGCGCCTCGCAGGCGCAGACCAGCGGCTCCCACAATTCCTCCTGCCGCTTGTACAACGCATCGGAAGGATCGCCGCGATAGCACAGCGTGTCTGTCTGCGAGAACTTGATCAGGTTCTCGATCGCTGCCGCGCGGTCCCCGGCGACGATGTCGATGGCGTAATCGGCCATGTCGCGGAAAACGAAGCTCTTGTGGTCGATCTCTTCGCCCTGGGTTTCCCATTCGTTGGCGAGCATGGCGGCGAGGGCAGGGGTGGGCACCACCTGCGCGCTGCCGGTCTGCGTGCGGATCGGCCGCCCGTCGAGCTGCACCTGCCAGCCGCCGTCACCCGCCTCGGCGGTGGTCACATCCTTGTAGAAACGCTTCACGGTTGCGGCGGCAGCTTGTCGTTGCTGCTCCAGATCCCGGCAAGCAGGCGCGGCACCACGAACAGTTCAAGGAGGCCAAGGCCCATCAGCAGGTAAGCCGTCCACATGGGCAGCGGCAGCACGTTCATCTGCACGGCCAGGCCCGCCACCACCATCAGCGCGCCGCCCAGCCGCATCAGGCTGATCATCACGAAGCGGCCCTTGGCCTTTGCTTCCATTTCCTCGCGGGTTTCTTCAGCCATCGATCAGTTCCTCCAGCTCTGCCGCAGTCTGTGCGACGGCGCGGGCCCCTGCTTCCAGCAGTTCCTGTGCCTCGTGATAGCCCCATGCCACGCCCACGGCATCTGTGCCCGCCGCACGGGCGGCTTCCATGTCATAGGCGGTATCGCCGATCATCACGGTGGCAGAAGGCTGCGCGAACACATCCCCCATCGCCGTTATCAGCATGGAGGGGTGCGGCTTGGACGGATGCCGGTCCGCAGTCTGCAAGGTGGCAAAGCAATCGAGCAGGCCGTTGGCGGCGAGCGTGGATTTGAGGCCGCGGTCGCTCTTGCCCGTGGCCACGCCTAGGAACCAGCCCTTGCCGTGCAGCGATCGTACTAGCGCTTCCATTCCGGGATAGAGCGGTTCGCGCAAAGATCCGTCCTGTCGCATTTCGCGAAAGGCGGTCTTGTAAGCCTCGACGATCAGCACTTGCTGGTCTTCAGCCACATCCGGCACCAGCCGCCGCACCGCTTGTGGCAGGCTGAGGCCGACGATGCGGCGCACCTGC
>Ga0181606_10003280_pt1 | contig 13720 bp, 9 predicted proteins | sample 041ome_10_FD_132994 | JGI IMG/M metagenome (GOLD analysis project Ga0181606, IMG submission 132994) | Coastal salt marsh microbial communities from the Groves Creek Marsh, Skidaway Island, Georgia - 041412US metaG (megahit assembly) | ecosystem: Environmental > Aquatic > Marine > Intertidal zone... | reverse complement strand
CGTTCGTATGCCCATCTTCTTCTTGATTCGCGCGCGTTTCGTGTGTACCGTGTTGTGTGCTTTTCTTATGATGATACAAATTCTGAAAAGGGAAAAACAAACGTTCCCCTTTTTTTTGAGATGAAGTTTTGTTTAGGGTATATGATTACTCGTTCCCGCCTTTTCCAAGAAAAAAGGAAAAAAGAAAACGCAAGAGAAAACGCACACACATCAAATCCCAGGTCTCTTTGAACAACAACAACACGTTAAATAAAAAGAAGAGAGAAAGAAGAGAGATTCAAAAGAAATCATGTCTTCTGGAATAGTATCAGCGCAGATGCACTGCTGCGGTGCTGCAAAACTCAACACCAAACAAAGCGCGGCGGCGAGAAAACCTATGGTTGTTTCTAAGAAATCATCGTCCTCGATAAAATTTGCGGTGAAAGCGCGATCGTCGTCGTCGTTAACTACGTCGTCGTCCTCAATCGATATCAATAATAATAAAAAAGAAGATAAAGAAGAAGAAGAAAAAGGAGAAAGAGAAAGCGATGCGCTGAGTAAATCGTTGAAGAGAGCGTTCGTGACTGCGACGGCGTCCTTGGTTTTAGCCGTCGCGGGTGTACCACAAGAGCCTGTAGCAGCTGCCCCTCTGGACGTGACGAATAAGATTAGCATCAATGGACCGGCGCGATATTTGCCGAGCGAACTCACTAAACCAGACCCGATTTTCGAGGAAGACTTTAACGTATCCTTCGCTGGTTTGAAAGTAGATCACAAGATATTAGTCTCTACGATTATTCTCGGCCAAGCGATTGGTTTCGCCGGGGCCATTGCCGGCGGATTGGAAGCGAAAAAGAGAGCGCAGGAGATCACGCAATTGAACAAGTCGCTTTTGGAAGTGAACGGGAAAATTAAGAAGGAATTACGAAGAGAGAAACAAAGCAAGACACCTGGCGTGGACATGAGCATTGATAGCGACGGCGATGAGTACGTGGAGAAAATTTTAATGTTGCTTCGATCGGGTAAGGCGATGTTGAAGATGGACGAATCGAAGGAGAAATTGGAAGAAGCTTTGGGTAAGTTTGAAGAAGCATACGCGTTAATCATCGCAGAGAGCGGTAAAGAAAAGTTGAACGTGCCGTGGAAAGCGGAGAGGAAGGCGTTGAAAGGTATTGCGGCCGCGGCGAGTCGTCTGGGGTCCACCGCGAAGTCTTTGGAAATGACAAAGAAGGTGCTCAATTTAGCGTTGGAGCATAAAGATATGGCGGAAATTACGGATAATTACGGCAAGATTGCGGACTTGTACACTGAGTTGGATCAGTTGGAATCCGCGCAAACGTATTACGACTTGTACTTCAACGCGCTCGATAACGAGTACGGGTTCAGCGCAGAAAAGAACACCGAAGCTGTTGCGAGATAAACGTTTGTTGAAAGAAGAAGAAGAAGAAGAAATACCTGCCGAGTTGTCTACCAGTATCTGTACTTACTATAATGATTGTTATACTTCAATCCACTATCACATATATTGCTATGAATGCTCTAATCTTTAAAGCTAGTATTACTAAACCTATGCACTTTCTTAGCATCGATCAATCGCGCCGTAACGAATCTATCCACGCCGGCGTAATCACTCCGAACGCGAACGTCCTCGTAGAGGTTCGTCTTCCATAATTTCTCCCACACGCGTAAAGCTTGTTCTCCACCGTGCGTTTCTAACGCCAAAAAACCCCCAGGAGCTAAGTATTCGTGCGAAAATTCACAAATTACATCTAAATCACCCATCCCCAATTCGCCTCTACCATCCAACGCGGACATTGGTTCGTGTCGACCAACCTCTGGCTGCAAATTTGCGGCGACGTCCGAGGGAATATAAGGTGGATTTGATACGATTCCGGCAAACTTGATACCATTATGCTCGCGTAAAGCGTCGAACCACGACCCATGCAGCAAAGAAACCGTATCGTTCAACCTTAAACGCTCTACGTTTATCTTTGCAATCTCCAGCGCTTCCTTGGAAAAATCTGTGGCGTACACCCCCGGGTTCGTCTTCGAGAACATATCCTTCAACTCCGTGGCTAACGCGCATGCAATTGCTCCAGACCCGGTGCCTAAATCTAACCAAGGCAACTCTTTTAAATGTTCGTTCTTCCCGTATATTTTCACGTGCTGGTATGCAAAATCAATCAAGAGTTCTGTTTCCGGTCGAGGTATTAAAACGCCCGGCGCGACGTACAAGGATACCGTCCGAAACTGCGAAGACTTCGTTAAATACTGAATCGGGTACCGGTCATTAATGCGCTTGTTCCATAAAGCTGTCAATTGGTCGAAATTCATGCGCATTGAGATATCATCACTTTTTCCTTCGTTTGCGACGACGTCTTCCAAAAGCCACTCCAATTCGGTAACTAACGACTGTTCATCTACTGGGTCATTATTAGTAGTGTCATGATGATGATGACGATGATGATGACTCTGTTGACCACTGTCTTTATTACCGCCATCGAACGAAGAAAACGCTCCTTTACTCTTTGTTATCTTCTCTTTTGCCCACGTTTGCCATCGTTTTAATTCCTCTCTCGTAGAGTCGAACGTCGCTTTTCGTTCGTTCAACGGTATCAACGTTTTTTCATCAACGTAAGAAGAAGAAGAAGAAGAAGACGAAGAAGAGGAGAAAGAGCAGCAGAATGTTCTACTCTTCTTCTTCTTGTTGTTGTGCGAATAGGAACACCGACGACGATGAAAAAGTGATGATGACGATGATGATGATGCGTTCAACACGAGAAGAGGGTTGTTCATCCGATGATGATGATGTTTTACCAGTGAGAGAAGGAAACTCCTCCGGCTCCTCATTGATTTTTGAGGAAGAAACGACGATTGAGCTTGAATTTTTTTTCAAAAAAAGAGGTGCCCACACAAGAATTTATTCTTTTACCACACACAGTATGAGAATAACAAGCGCTCGTAAACACGCGCAGAGTTCTCTTCCTCTTTGAACGATACCTCCTCTTGATCCTCCACCTTCTTTTCCTCCTCCTCCACCTATAACGCGATGACCACCACCATTTCCAACGCGGTATCTTCTTTTCTTCTTTTAACCAAATTCACTCTTCGTCGAGAGACCAACGAGATGAGCGGAGAAGAAGGAACGAACTCGTTGGAAACGCTCGTTCTGATTTTATTCACCGGTGTACTCTCCTTCTTCCCGACGCTCTTTGCCGTTCGACGATGGATATTTCCTTCGCTGTTGCAATTGGGATTGAAATTTGTGGCGACGAAAGGCGTGCGCGTGACGGTCGGGTCGATTGGGTTCCTTTCCGCGACGGATGTGATTTTGAACTTTTCGTCTCCTGCTGAAGGAGGGGGAGATATCGAGCAGATATCCATCGGAGAAATCAGATACGCGGGAAGACTGAGGCACTTGGTGAATTGGATGTTGAAAACGTTATATTCACCGTCTCCTGCAACTGGAAGTACGTCTTCAACTACTACCAGCACCACTACTACTATCAAGGAAGGAGATGTTGACGTGCCCGAAGAAGGAGACGACGCCTCGTCGAGTAAAGAAGTTGTCGTGCAAAATCGGAACAGGATGATGAACGTCCCCATTCGGTGTTTCGACGTGCAAGTTAAAAGACGGAGCGCGAGGAAGACAAATAAACAAGAAGATTACGAGGACGATTTGGATGGCGATTACGTCGAGGAAGAGGAGGAAGAGGAGGAGAAGGCGAAATCGACGAGCAACATCACCACCACCAACAACAACACAAACGACAATAAAACAGATAGGGCGAGTAAACGGATAAAGGAAAGTTTTAAGAAGCGTGTCGTCGCGAGGTTTCTCTCGCTTTTGGAAATCAATTTAGTAGATTTAAGAGTGTACGATGAGGATGTTTTCACCGTTACGACGACACAAATGGTTTTGACGACGAAACCTGTAGCAGATGCGCTGACGGTGTTCGTGAATATGCCAAACGGCATTCGAATAGTTCCGAAATCGGTTCGCGTCGGTAAGAAAGACAATGTTGCCATAGCAATTTCGAAAGTATCGTGTTCACTCAGGGCTGATTTGACGAAAATAGGTAAAGTGAGCGATGTGCAAGTTGAACTGTTGGGGATAGATCCAGTATTCACGGATGATTCGCAGGATTTGTTCAATCACGCGTGGATAGAAAGCGTTCGAATTCATCAAGTTCGCGATGATAGGAGGGTAAAAGACGACACAAACATCAAATCTACGTTTGCTCTCGGGTACGAGATCAGGAATGCGCGCTCTGAATGTTTTTGTTTCCAAAACTCGCTCGCGGATGCGCTCGTGCAGGATCAAATAGATTCCAACACGTTGAATGCACGCATAAAGTCTTCGGTTTTATTGACTGTGCCTGAAATTAGTGGAGTGTTTCGAGCAACAAATAGCGATCGGCGCAAAGGACGAAGCAGTAGAGGCACCATGGATGAAGCTGGCGGCAGCAAAAATACGACCGCGTCAATGAAAATGTTGGGTGTTTCGCTCGATTTTCAAGATGATTGTTCTCTGGAAACTTACTCTCGAAAAGTTGAAATCGGCAAACTCGAAATTGAGCATCACTCAAGCAGTACCCAAACGGTGCAACCGGCAACGACGAAAATAACAATGGATTACGTGCAGATGGACTGGGATCCTGATGCACATTTCCTAATCGAAACGCTTTCAGAAGATACGAAAAAGTTCCTCGGGAGTCTGGCCTTCCTAAAGACGAAGGATCAGTCCAAGCAGGAGAAAGAGATGAAAGCATCGCGGGATCGTAACATTTCCCTTGATGCTACCAACGTTTCGTTTGCTGCGGATTTGACGCTCGGAGCGAATGTTCGCTTCGCTTCGACGCGCGTACATCTCGAGCAGATCTCGACGATAAACGTTGAAAATTTTGAAATCGAAACAAACGCGGAGACGTTTTTCACGACGAAATCGCTCGCCCTCGAGAAGCGAAAGCACGATAGCGGTTGGGATATCACAACGAGTACAGCCGCTGTTAAGTTTGCTCGAGACTTAGATTTCGGCGATTTTTACGCTGCTTTGTTCGCTGGCGAGAGTGCTTTCAAACAAGCGCTGAAGAAGTTCATCTCCACGGCTGCCTCCGCAGCCGACAAGTCCAAAATCATCTCCAAAAAAGCATCATCGAATGAAAATGGAACAGTTTTGAATTTACCGGATTCGATAGGAGAAGTGCGCTGGAAGTCGACCGGAGGAAACACGTTCATAATCGAAGATTCAGATAAACTCGAAAGCTTCTTGCGTATGCAAGAAAAATTTCTGAAGCCGGAATTGAAACGCTCGAGAAAATTATTAAGAGACGCTGACGAAACTAAGGATGCTCAAATGATTCAGCAAATATTACAGAATGTTGCAAAAGCGTATAAGAAAGGTGTCGATGGCTTCAACGAGAATAAGAAGAAAGACGTGCACTTCCTGAATCTGGTGGATAATATTTTGACAGTTCGTGCGCAAACGCTGGATTGGTCTTTCAAATATGGTTGTGACGCAGACGAACGTGAGAAAATAGGACATTTCTGCCGTTGCACCGACGCTCCATACTCGGATGGCGTCGATTTGCACATAACCCAATACCAAACCGTCGATTGGACGTGCGAAAAGTTTGATATGTTCCTGGGTGGCGAGGATTGCGCTATGTTCGAGGCAAAAACCATTTCCATGCAAGGACCGGTTGTTTTAGCAAAGCAGAGCGTCCAGTCCAAAGACACGCACTTACTACCGTTCCCGGTCGGCAAGCGAAGATTTGCAGCCATTCGCTCGGCTCAATCTCAATCTAGGCCAAGCGTTTTAGCGTTCACTAATTTAACGCAGACTTGGATTGACGGGAAAGTACGGTATTTGGCATCCTCAGAACCGAAGTACGCTATTCTTTCGCGCGAAATATCAAATCGTATGGTTCCGAAATCAAGGCATCGTGATGCCCCTAACGACGATTCATCTCCGGCAAAAGTAAAAGACAACTTTCCGTGGTGGGATAACTTAAGGAACTTATGGCGAGGTGACTTCACGATTATCGCAAGGAACTCTCAAATCGTCCTGGATTCATCTTTGAAGGATACTCAAACTCGTCACGCGCTTGCTTTCAAAGCCTCCAAATGCGAAATGTCTTACAAATCAGGGCATATCCTTCTCCGCGCTGCTCGCTTTGCCGTATCGAGGGAACCTTCTTTTTCGGATGCAGTTTCCCATACGCTTTTTGTTGCTCCGGCGGTCGAGATTGGTGTGAAGTATGAATGGTTGACTAAAGATAATATAAACGGATACGCGACATCGTATCGTTTCGATCCAACAACAGGCGTAGAATTGCACACCCTGTCTGAATGCAAAAGTTGCGAAGGTTCGCACGAGCTCAGCATACAATTCGCATGCAAAGATACCTTGCTCCCAGGATGGCGCGTTGATCACATACTCGATGATATTGAAACGAAAATGAGTTCTAGCATAGCAGAAGACTCAGCGGATGAAGAAGATTTCTTGACTCCGAAGTCATCGAGGAAAGGCACTATTGATAACTTCCAAACGCCGTTGTCTTCGTTTCAGACTACCACGATGGACGCAAATGGTAATAAAGCTTCTTTATCGTCTTCACCGCTCGCAAAATGGCATTCCGATGACTTCAAAACTAGAATTTCGGCACTCAAGCTTTCGCCATCGAGAACGTCTTCAGTTCTACTTTCGCCAGCGCGTGCGCGGAATATATCAGATCTGCACAGTGTCCTCAATTCATTCGACGGTATCAGCATGAATTCTCAGTTCACGGAAACTCCATATTTTAGATTCACCGCAGAGGATATGAGGTACATGAAAAAATGGTGGAGAGCGCTGATGAAACCCGATTTGGTATCGTTTCGGAACGCGTGGAGGTACAAACAATATGGAAAGACCAAAGCAACGGAGAAAAGTTACGGTAAGACAAAAAAAGTGAAAGGCAAGTCTATGGTTTCCATATTATATTCGAAACAACCGAGCTGGGAGGTAACGGCGGAGTATTTGAATTATTCCTTACCGACAAAGGAGAAAGACGAAACTGTCCAAAGCATAGCTGCTTTTTTGGAAGGATTCAGTTACATATCTAACGCGAGTGAAAACTTGAACGTCCACGCGAAGGATTTACGCATATTTTTACCCGAAAAAGAAGAAAATGAGGCAACTTTTGAGCCGAATCAAATGATATCGGCAAATTTCGACGACACCATGCGCGAAATGTTGAGAGGCTCGAACACAATCCCTTCGCCGCGTGCATTGAGAGTCGGTGATGGTAACGGTCCTATCGAGAATAAAGTCACTGCATCATCGCTGCGGGAAATGGTCACGGACTCGATGTTAGTGCTTGAAAGTCGCGAATTTCGAGTACGCAAACCTTCGGCGAAAGATGAGGTGCGAGTCGACGTGGACGCTCCTAGAGTATTACTCGAATCGAAAACGAGAGAAAAGGTTTTGACGTGGATTCGTGAGATGTGGCAAGCTTCGCTAGGCGATGATCCCTCAATCGAGAAGCCACCGTCGATGTTTGAATTAGAAAAGCTCAGTGAAAATCTGGTCGATATGGACCTTGATCAATACAGCAAGCATAGAAAAAATATCAGTGCGACGAGTGGATTCAGCGAGTCCTCGCAATCGAACGCGAAAACTGCGAACACCGAATTAGATTTGCTGGAGTTGATTAAACCGGGTGTCGTGAATAATGGCGGTGAAAATGTTGTCAGCGAGATGAAAAAATCTCCTCCAACTCAAGTAATTGCCGATGAATGTTTGTTCGTCGTCCAAATTTCAGAACCGCAAATAAATTTACGAGGTAACGATCGAAATGGGCGATTATTACTCGCAGCGGATAATGGACTCGTTGTTGGTCGACGCGTAGTGTCTTCATCTTCGGATTCCTCTTCGGCGACACAGAAGCAACGGTTGGTAGACGTGAATTTACACCACGTAGCAGCTCATGTTGCACCTACAGACGTCGACCTCCGAGCTGGCGTACAATGGCTCGAAGATAAAGGCTCCGATGAAGAAGTCACGCATTTACAGCCAAAAAAATCTAGCTTGCTGAGACAAATCTTCGCTCCGTGCGAGATGATCTTCAAGCACTCCGTGCAAACAAGTGATAGCGGTGAATCTGACGATTCAGACGCACCCACAAAATTCTCTTTCAAATCTCCAGATATTGACGCCACAATGGAATCCGAACAGCAGGCTGTACTAGTCGATATTATCGGCTCGTTGTTTTTAACTCCATCAAATTTCGCGCCTCCCAGTCCGGAACACAACGCAGTCGCTCTGCTGAGGAAAAAAGGACAGAGAAGTTTATTTGACCAAGAAGATGCAGCTGCGTCGGCGATCGTTGCGGCTCCTTTGTTGGAATATATCAAATCTATCCACGCACTGAGACTACATGACATTGATTTTCAGAAACTTGAAGACGACAGAACAGAAATGACGACTGGCGGCGCGAAAGAGAACGAAGATTTGAAGAGACGAGGTTATCTCGATGACGTGAAACGTAAAGAAAAAGCGTTGGCGAAATCGATACGGCGAGCGGAGTCCTTGACGAAGTATAATCGTAAAAGAGCGGCGATGCAAATGGAGTTGGAAATCGAGCGAGGAGCGTGGGCGCTCAGAAAAGCCGGGAAGACGTTCATGAATGCGGAAATTACAAATCTAAGTCTTTCGCGAGAACGGCACGTCGATTCATCTGGCGTTACTCTTTTCAAATTGAAGGGATTACACTTACAAACTGTTGAAAAAGTAGTCGTAGGAAGATGGCTTCTGGATGAAGATTGGGATAACGTTCCGGCGGCGATACGGACAAAACCTAATTTTCTTCAAGTATCGGCATACCGCGCGGCGAGCCCACCAGAAGCACCAATTTGGAATCATTTAGAAGTTCTCCTCTCACCGTTCAAAATTGACATCACGAAGGAAATCTATCAAATGATTTATGACTACGCATTTCCGTCGGAACGAGAGATCAAGTCAAAAAAGATGCACTTGGCATTCGAAAAAGAGTTTCAGAAATCAAAGGCAACCGTTGCTACTACTACTACTAAGACGACTTCGACAACAGCTACCAAAACTTCTACAGACAGTTTACCTAAGGTTGACGAAGGATCATCGAGAAAGACGGCAGAGGTTGTTGGTGGTGAAGACGACGACGACGACGAGGATACAGCGCCCATTTCTGGTCCAAAGGTTGTGCAAGTAAAATATTTGCGATTCAACGAATCGAAAGTGAAAGTGTCTTATCACGGATCAGCGGGTTCGTTCAAAGATGTCAGACTGTTGCTCGATTCCTACACTTGCGAATCGTTTGAAGGAAGATGGAGAGAACTTGTCGGGCAGTTGAAAGGTAACTTGGCATGGTCTGCTCTGAAGTCGGTGACTGGATTCGCGGGACGAAAACTTACCAAGATTAAATCTGCGGCGAACGATGGTGCGGCAGTAGTAGTACCAGTCGCAGCTGTCGCACAGACTGCAGGAGAAAATTTGAGCGACAGTAACAACGCGACCGCTCCGTTCGCGTCTTCATCAAAACAAACCAGTTCGGTGATGTCTCCCGCCAAGAAGAAATCGATTTTCAAGAAATTGTTCAAAACGCCCACGAAGAACGAGAAAAACGAACGGGACGCGTTCATGTCGGGCTTTAGCGCAAAAAACCCAGCTGATAAATAGCAATAGCAATAGTAGACGTAAATAAATACAGTACAGTAGGAATTCGCAATGCATTAGTTACAACGTTGTATATAGTAAGTATCAAAATTTTCCTCCGATTTGCTGGAGCGATTTCTCTAAAACGTACGAAACTTGATGCGGTTTCAAGGAACAAAACATCCCAGCTGGTAGTTCCGAAGGCATTTTTAACCCACCGATTCTCGTCCGCTTCAAATTCTTCACCTCTACCCCGGCACTCTCTGCAATCCGTCTAACCTCTCGATTCCGTCCGTCTTCCACTTCCACCGCGACGCGATTTTTTGGTCCTCCGTCCCCGGTGACTGCTTCCACCAGCACCGGCGTCACGTGCACGCCATCCACTTCCGTCCCTTTCCGCATCTTTGTGATCTGCGCACTCGTCACTCTCTCCGGTGCCGTAATCACGTATCTCTTCACAACCCCCGACGATGGGTGTGCGACTCTTTGCGACCATTTCCCGTCCGTCGTCACCAACAACATGCCCGTCGTTTGAACGTCCAATCGACCAACCGTAAACAATCTCGGCGGTAACTTTCCCGGATTCCCCTTCTTCCACTGTTCCGTCCACGTTTGCAACAAATCCAACGCTTTCTTTCCACCAGTGCCAGTTTCTTCCTTTTCTCCTCTGTTGTTACCGTTGTTGTTGTTGTTTAGAATACCACCAGTTTTGGTCGAGCAGACGTACCCTTTCGGTTTGTTCACTAGGAAATAAAAGTGTTCGCCGGCGTATTCGACGCCGCCTTGGACGACTTTATCGTCCAACTCAATCACGTCCACGTCCAAGTTCACCTTAAACTGCGGCTCTAAAACTTTCGTCCCGTTTACTTTCACTCGTCCGTCGAAGATGATCGTTTCCGAGCCTCGTCGCGAGGCGACGCCCAACGCCGCCAAAGCTTTCGACAATCTCTGCCCTTCCAGTTTGTTCAATTTCTTCTCCTGGGGCGTTTGGACGATATCGCCGTTAAAGCGCGTTTTTCTCCCTCCTCTCGTTTGCGTCGCCCAACTGTTGTTGTTGTTGTTGTTGTTCTTACTCCCGTTATTATTATTACTACTACTATTGCTATTACCGTTGTTGCTACTACTTTTAACGAACAACTTTGTTGTTGTTGAAGAGGAAGAAGAAGAGCGCGTTTGATGATGATGACCACAAAACGTCCCCGCCGTCAACTTTGTAAAATTCAACATCATCATCATCGTTGCCCCGCGTTTTTGTTTTTGTTGTTGATTAAGAATAATACTATCCTTTACTACTAATAATAACGACGACGACGACGATGATGAGAACGCCAGAGAAGAGCGTCGCATACACACCTGTCTTTTCGACAAAAAACAAATGTATTTATAACAACAACAACAACAACAACAACAACAACAACTCTGAATTAAAATGAATAAAAAGTGCTTCTGTGTGACGACTCTTTTTCTTTTTTGTCTTGTGTTGTGTTGCCACTTTTTCTTTTCTCCTCCTCCTCCTCCTCTCCCTTCTTCTTCTTGCGTTGTGTTCTTTCCAGAAAAGCAGCGCGTTTAATTTGGAAGACATGCGCAACAAATAATGAGGAGTATGGATAGATAGACGACACAGAGAGAAAAGAATGGGATTGTTAAAGCAATACCGAGCGAAAGCGACGACGTTTAGAGACGGGAAAAAAGCGGCGGATTTCGAGAGCAAAGAACAAAATTATACTTCCATCATCACGACGACGACGAAGAAACAACAACGCGGCGTAAACGAGGGGAAGAATGGCTTTACTTCCTCTCCAAACAACAACAACAACAACGGTTTTGATAAAGGTGGAGACGCCAATACGAATAAAAAATGGAAGTCAAAAAGAGCCGGCGCCAAAGAACGACGAATTCGTATATTGCGTTCTTTACCACTCTCGAGAGCGCTGACGGAGCAAGAACTGTCGAAGATGTTCAAAACGGTATTACAACCGGTGCGAGCGAAATACGGAGGCGCTGGATTTGCTAAACCGAGCGTATACGTGGACATTTCCGACGAGTACTTTTCGGAAAAGTTTCAAGAACTGTTCGACGAGCACGTGGACGGTTTCGGCGGGAAATCTCTGACGAAGATGGGAAAGAAAAACGAGGAGATGTTGTGGAAGCAAAGGTTAAAAGAGAAGCAGGGCAGAGAACAGTTCGTGGTTGTCAAGAGTCACGACGACGACGACGAGGACAATAGTAGTCATAGTAAGAAACGACAGCGGCGGCGGCGGATGATGATGAGTAAAAAAGGAGAAGAGGAGAATGCGGCCACGCGAGGAAACGAGGACGATAAAACGAAACCTTTTCTCAGTCGCAAACAGAGGAAACTCGCCTTGCAAAGAGGCGAAGTCGTTCTCGAGAGTAACCACAGTAGCGATGATAAAAAGAACCACCGCAAAGCGTCTTTTGCGAGTGAGTTGCAAAAGCAAGCTTTGCTCGCCGCCGCCGAGGCTGGCTTTTAGTTAGTCGATGTAAAAATAGTACTTGATTTTTGGTTGATTTTGTTGGTTCCTTTTCTTTGTGTTCTTTTCTTTGTTTTTCTTTTTTTCAGTGTGGTTCCTTTTGTTGTGGTCCACAAATGGCAAAATTCTTCTCAAAAAATCCAGCGTGGCAACGTCATCTTCATCATTATTCAAAGCGCGTATTATTATTATTATTATTATTATTATTAATCATGACCAACACTGCTGCCTTCACGTCCTCGGGGTCGCGCGTCTTCGTTTCGACGTCCAAAACCGTCGCGTCGTCTAAAAGAACGATCGTTCGAAGTTCTTTACAACAACAACATAAACAACAACAACAACAAAAATCATCATCATCGGTCGCGTTATCGTCGTCGACGTTTCAGCACTCATCATCATCATCATCATCATCATCATCGTCCAAAAGAGCATTGTCGTCAAAAACGGGACCAAACGTCGTCGTTCGCGCGGAAAGCGGCGATGGACAAGAGGCGGCGCCAGCCACGGCGGCTCCAGCAGCTTCCCCGAAAACGCAAGTCCCGGAGTCGTACATCAAACTTCTCTCGTTCTCCGACTTACCGAGAGGCGACCGAAAGAAAATCGACGCTTTGGGGAAGTCTATTTTACTCTTTTGGTACAGAGATACGATTTGCGCGATTGAGTCGAGGTCACCATCAGAAGGCGCGTATTCCGAGGGGTTTGAGAGAGCTCGATTGACGCAAGACGCGTGCATCGAGTGCCCGACGACAAAAACGACGTTTGACTTGAAAACCGGGGAGATTAAAGCGTGGTATCCGGATAATCCAGTGTTGGCAAAATTAACGCCGCAGGAGACGTGTAGAAATATGGAAGTGTTTCCAGTCGTGGTCGCGGAAGAGGAGGATGCGATTTACGTTGGCGTGAAAGATGGGAGTTTAGGTCCAGGGTTTGTCTCGCAATCGTTTAAAGGTGGGTCGGACACGAGTTTGGAGAACAACAACGTTTTCGGCATCGAGCCGAGAATGTACACGGAGGATGGACAGGTATTGGAGGATGCGAGCTCGAGTGGATCAGCAAAGTTAGATCCGGGGACAGTAGCCGTGAGCATCGCAGGTGTGGCGGCGTTGGCGGTTGGCGGAACCGCGACGTGCTTGTATTTTGAAAACTACGTGCTTTTGGGTATCTTTTGGATCGCCGGGTTCGCAGCCGCGGCGAAGGTGGCGTTGGACGTGACCGGCGTTGATATTTCCGAATTGACTAAAGGTGATTAAAGCCACACTGAGAAAAATACTTATACTTATATAATAATATTCTGCTGACTTAAAAACATTCGCAATTGCTATCGTATATGCTCTCTTCTTAAGAAATCTCACCCACCGTGTGTAAACAACTCGTCGTACATTATTACCGCTACTTTCCTTCCCTCTCAAATTAAGTTTAAGCTTGGCCAGTCGCGGCGGCAATCTCAGCCGCGAAGTTAGATTCCTTCTTCTCGATACCTTCACCCAAGTTAAATCTTTCGAAGCGACGGATGGAGATCTTCTCGCCCAATTCCGCGGTGGCTTCTTTGATCAATTCTTCAACCGTCTTGGACGTG
>Ga0181606_10003272_pt1 | contig 13739 bp, 7 predicted proteins | sample 041ome_10_FD_132994 | JGI IMG/M metagenome (GOLD analysis project Ga0181606, IMG submission 132994) | Coastal salt marsh microbial communities from the Groves Creek Marsh, Skidaway Island, Georgia - 041412US metaG (megahit assembly) | ecosystem: Environmental > Aquatic > Marine > Intertidal zone... | reverse complement strand
GATATCAACTTCTACTTGTCTCGTGGTATCTTCTCTCTTTTTGGAAATTTTAATCAGTGGGATCGTGACCTCCTGTAGTGTAGCACCTCCATGTACAAATCTTGATCCTGCTCCCTGAACTCTTAATCTATTAATAGATTTAGGTATCAAGACATCTATTCCTTTCTGTAGACCGATATCTTCTCCTTTGAATGATTTACAGGTATCGTCAGTTTCCAACGATGATCCAATAACAAATCTTCTATTTGATTTCCATACATCACCCGAGTAGTTTGATTTACTAAAGTCACTTTCATAAATTTCATCGTGCTGGTAAATAAATCCGTGATCGGAAGTGATTAGGATACTATTACCGTTAACCGCTGCTATCTTTTTGATTAAATCGACGAGGTTTTCCAACTCTTCTTGAACAGCTTCAAAGACTCTATCCTCTGATGTTTTATCATCACCTGTTTTATCAATGAGATTAGAGTAGATGTAGATGACATCATATGATTTAGCGAAGGTTCTTCCCTCCGTGGAAGAATTCATACGCATAAATTTTTCTGCTTGAATTGCCGTGGCTCTACAACCTGAATTGAGTTCAAGGATTTTTCCTCTACCATCAATCCCCGATGCGGGGACGCCATCAACCAACACTAAGTCTGATCCTTCCTTCAAGATCAACGTATCTTTTCGAGGAAGGATAGATGCCATTCCCAACTGTGTATATGAAGGAAGTGATCCAATCATAGATTCAATATTGGCTTGATACCTGTTCTCATTCTGAATCATGGTGGTCAATTCTTCCGCACATTCATATCTAAGGGCGTCTGAAATCACCACAAATACCTTTTGATTCTTACTAATAAAGGGTTGAATGTGAGTCTTAAAGAACGATTGCTGGGAATTCTGAACCTTGAACGGCCACCCATTAGTCTTATCAATAGTAGTTTGCCATTGATTATTAATAGTAAGTAACCAATCGTTGGAGTAAACCTTTTCTATTTTAAGATAAAGTTGGTTGAGAACACGGTTTTGATTGGTTTCTCTGTAGGACCAAATGAACTTTCGATACAATTGGTCGACCTTGAACAAGGTCTTAGTATAGTCTCCAACCCCTAATTCAATAGTAGAATACCCCTTGGAAGCGTACTTTGGAACTAATTCCATGAGTTGTGAGGCGTATACCAAACAATCATAGTAGTTCTTGTAATCATAATACCAAAATGTATTCTCCCTTTTTTTTACCTGACTTAATACAGTGTCAAGCTTTATCGTCTGAGCAATGATTTTATCGTTTATGCTTGAGATGATCTTTTTATCAATTAATTCATAGTGATCCTCCAAAAGGACCGATTCATACGACTCGGAGTCTAACTTCGATTCTATGTCTAAAGCATCAGAAATACGTTCTGAGAGGATACGATAGGCATCCTTGTAGGTGATAGAGTCTTTCCATTGAGAAAGGAGCACCCTTCCTTCCTTGGTCTGTTTCGACTTTGAGCCTAAAGAAGAGGTAGCGTTAAAGATCTCAATGATAAACTCCAAAATATTGGGGGAGTCACTTTCGAAGTTAAATAATCCCTTGACCTGAGACCAATAAAACATCGATAAATTATATCGATCTAAGTCCTTGTCAAACTTTGAATTGTCATTAGATAGTGCATTCAGGTGTGCGAGTAATAATGAATAAACACTTAACTGATCCACCCCAAAGACTACCGACAACATTTTGTATCTGATATCCAAATGTTCATCACCCTTACCCAATAACTCCTTGAGCTTCTCTCTTCGGTCCTTTGCGGAGAAAAAGTGAATATGCTCTGAGACTAAACTTTTAAATGCATAATCCAATTCTAATTCTTGGAGATATAATGCCTCCTGATCCGTTTGAAATACATGATAGGCGAGTTCCATATCCAATAACCAATTGGACTCGTTGGATGGTTTCTCGTATGGGAAGTAAAGAAGATACTTCTGAACTGAATCTTGATTGATGGTTACTTTAAGTTCAAAAGGGTTTTTACTTCCCTCTATTTTCTTTACCCCCTTAATTTCCACCCCATTATACTCCTCACGAAGCTCTTCTTTGGCATCATACCAAAAAACAACCCTATGTTGGCCAAATAACTTCGTTAAACTCTCTGCTATCTTACTCATCGTATTGTAGAGGTATCTATCCAATCAAACTCTATTACCTTTTTCTTTGTCTTTTTATCATTCAGACCTGCTACTGGCGCTATCGCATTTCCAAACTTGTTGTAATTCACCAACACCCCATCATCTAAATCGATAGAAATACGTTCAGTTGCTAATTGATATAGGACTTCTCTTTCATATTCTTGAAGTTCAAGAAGCACTAATTGAATCTTGTCTCTCTCTTTTGCCGCTTTATTCTGTTCTGAAGGACTCCCTGAGTTCATTAAATGATCTAAGGTTTCCATTCTTGTTTTTAACTTCTCTCTATACTCATTGAGATAACCATTAAGGATTTGATTGAGGGTATCAGGTGTATAACGATGCATGTATACCAATACATTGAACGACCCCTTTGGAGAGGAGAACATCCAATAGATAGGTCTTTTCTTGTATCGTCGGATGTGGTCCTTATAGAAGTCTTTTACAAAGTATTTGCGGATGTCTTTTCCAATGGACTCTTCAACAAAGGATAAGTTCTTCTCAAAATTCTGATCTCCAAAGCTGGCTCTTAAGAACTCATGGAATCTACCAACTATATCATCCTCAAACCACTCGTCATCCAAAACGGGAATGATATTATCTTCATCAGGAACGAATGATAATTCAGCTTCTTGTTTCTCAACTTTGACTAAATAATCTTGAAGTGTTTCCCCTTGATTAGCGAGAATAAGACCCTCTTTATCCAAGGAATATCTTCCAAACATACATCCCACAGCATAACTAATAAATTGAGAGAAAATCTCTTTTTGGTCAAAAACTAATTTACCTTTTACTACAGAGGCTTCATCTTTAAGAATTGTAATATCTTCTAATAAAACATTGGGAGTCATTTCGTCACTAAGTCCATAGATTTCAATAAATTGCTGGTTTAATATTTCTTCGTTTCTATGAAGATGAAAAAATTTATTTGTCCAGTATTCTTTATATAAATCATAAGATTCTTCAAGGGACTCACTTTTAATTCTAACGAGTTCATTTTGATTAAAATCCCAACTTAATTCTCTTGAATTATCTTCAGATTTAACTATTTCAATTGTATTATTTGTTATTGAATTGATAAATTCTAAATCATTATTAGCAGGGAAAATAATAGGCAATCTTTTTATATCCCCGACCTGGAAATTAATTGTTGGCGCTAACACTTTTAACATTTCAAATGCCAACTTAGAGTTCATAAAAGAACATAAATACTTAATATCCTTTGGTTTTGGAAAAACTGAGGATCCTGCGATATCATAAACAGAGCCTTTTGGAGAATATCTTACTCCAAAAGTTCCACTACTAATAAACGACCATGTTATACTTTCCTTAAAATAATACTGACTATTATGTGGTTTTGAATTACCTGGAAGGCACTTCCCAATAGAGAGTTTATATAATTTATCCTTCCTCAATTCTTCTCCATCATTCATCCAGTTGACAACATATTCTCTATTACCATACCATTTTTTAAACGCCCCTCCTTTATTATATGGGTACCATTTATAGTGACTTTTAGCAGCTTCTTCATTTGAAAAACCTACACCTAAAGTATTTTGATTAATCTCATGCCAAATACGAAGAAATTTTAAATTGTCTCCCGTTTGAAGCCCAGCTCTTGGCTGAGATATTGAATTGATAGTTAAAGAATCTGAAAAAACTTGAATTAATTTTTTACTCAACCAATATCCAATTGGACTGCCAGGTATTTTTGAAAAGTCTTTTTGATTTGATTTAAAAAACCATCCACATTCAGGATTGGTTATTGCTTCGATTGATTTGTTTTTCTTCAATACAGAAGAGTCAAAATCAACTAACCTTAAATAAATGCCTTTCCCGCTTGGGTCTTCTTTCCTCAAAGTGAAGGCTGAGTTTTGAACTACCTCACCTCCGATTTCAGGAAATGTCCGCGGCCCTAAATGAAGTAAAGTGTCAATATGAGTTTTTGATAGTAGCGCCTGCCTTAACCCTTCATAGCTACTAAGAAACATCCAACTATGTTGATTAATCATTCCTAAAAATCCTTTTGGATAGAGTATTTTCAATCCTACTTCCATGAAGCAAGCCATAAGATCTGACTTACTATTAGGATAATTAGTTTTGACCCAATCTGAAAGTTGTTTATTCATTTTTCCACCACCCATATAAGGTGGATTATCAACTACGCAATGGTACTTGTTTCCTAATAGTTGTAAATGACCCAAAGCTGTGCCTAACTCCTCTAAACGATATCTGAGGAATACATCTGAAGAGTCTTTATTGGCTTTAATTTTCTCTATAATCTCTTTCAGAAGTTTTAAATCCGAGTGGGGACGTATCAATGAACCTAAGTTGGTTGCTTGTTGGATATTCCTCAAATCATAAAGCAATTCATTTGTCAACTTAATTTTAAGTTGCTGAAAGGTTTCTTTAATCTCATCTTCCGTCAATTTGAGATCCTTATAGCAGAGAATATTAGGTTTTAACTCTTTTCGGAATACTCTTCGGTGATACTCCCTTGCCTTCATTAATAAAGCAAAACCTGAAAGCTGCGCCGCACGCTCATCTATCTCAAAACCTAAAAGGTTTTTATTGATGATTAATTCAGGTATTTCAGACTGATTATACCCTTGTTCTTCGTAAATCTTTGAGAACAATTCAAATCCATAAACCAAAATGTGGCCACTACCACAGGCCTGATCTAATAGCGTAATCTCTTCAACAGAAGAAACCTTTAAAAAGTCATGATCCTTTTCCTCGGACTCAATATAGTAAGGCATATGGTCCTTCAACTTAGAGGATGGGTTATTGAGTAGCCACAATTTCCCAACTGTATTCTGAACCATGTATTCGACGATCCATCTTGGGGTGAACAATTGAGTCGCAGCTGGGATATCTTCCTTCTTAACCTTTTCATTGGAGGCAAAAACTTCATCCTTCTTTTCTGAAATGTAGAATTGATATAACCATCCTATGATTTCAACTTCCTTACAGTCCTCTTTGGACATTCCATCCCTTATGTCTTGTGCAATTGAGAATTCTGATGTTAGATCATCAGGCAGGAGTAATACCGTATAATCATCAATGCGTTCAAAAAGGAAAGGGAAGATTTTATGGAGATGATTACATACTCCTGTTAAAAGAAGTTTATAAACTTCATTTTGAGCGTTAGAACTCGGAATTCTGCCATCTAATAAATCTCCAATCTTTCTTATATCCACTTGGAGTTCATCATGAATATGACCTCTTTTTGCCTCATCTAAAATCTCGGGGGTCGTAAATCCATCCAATGTAGATAAGACCTGAGCGCCAATGGGTTGGTAATCATTAACGTCCATGAATCGAAGCGCAACAAATCTATTGAACCACGTGTAAGCGACTTTATCAACGAGTTGTTCTTTAGAGGTCTCTTTTAGAGCCTCTTTAAGTTTTTGGATCGCAGTTCCCTTCTCCCTTAATTCAGCAGAGTCAGAGGTCAATACATAGTTTAGCTTAGCCGATACTTGATCGATAAGTTTTCTTCGTGCCTCTTGTGCAAACTTCTTAAGTTGATTAGTATTCATCGATTAAAGGGATATTCTACGGTTCTTACTGATTTGCTCCTTATACTTCTCTCTCAAGGTTTCGATGTACTCATCGACCTCCTCATTAGTCTTGAGCTCTCGTTTATCATATGAAATATGGATACCACTGGCCTTTATATACTCAAATTGTTCCTGACCCTCCGAGGTTAATCTTTGAAGTTTCGTTAGTTGACGAGGTTCAATTTGATCCTGAACATTCTGAGCAATGTTTCTAATGTTGGAAATAAATCTTTCGTCTCTGATTTCCTTTAATGCCGACTTAAGAGGTAATAATAGATCTTCCCTCTGAGTGTCATCCAATTGTGTAAACTCCGACTTACTCTCAAAATGAGTGATAATGGTATTTACTCTATCAGTTGCTAATTCCATTTCCTCTTTGATTTTAGATTGGATTTTCTCCTTAAGAGTATCCATTGTAGACTTCGCGTCACGTATAAGTGTTCCGAGGAATGGTTTGTCATGGTTTAGAACAACTCTTAACTGTTCCATTTCATCACCATCAACAAATGACAGGTTTGTAGTATCTGAGTTTACTATCAATCTTATGTCATCATAGATCTTCTTTTGATCCCCATTCATGAACTTTCGAATTGGATCTAATAAATCTTCCTTAGCATCCAATAAGGTGTCTTCAAACTCTTGACGACTTAAAAGGAAGTATGTGTAGTCCTTGCCACTCCATGATCTTAACTTCTCCTGAATTGGTTCTAATAATTTAAGGAATGGGTAGTTGTTCGAATTTTGAATAAGTCCATTTACCTCTTGAAGCAAGACCGATAGTTTATCCTTGAATCCAACAGCAATGTCCTTTGCCTCTTGAAACGGACATGATTCATCAAAGGCCTCCGAATACAAGGTTTTTAATTCCTTGATCAGTTTTGGATCTACATCTTTTTGAACTTCAAGAAGGGTGTTTCCATAGTTAGAACTAATCAGTAATGCGTCAGTAACTTGATTGTCCTCCAAGAGATTAGAGTCCTGTTTCATTTCGATCTTACCTCTCTTGTATAGGCGGGCCACCATGGACCAAACCGCATTTGGATACCACCCAAAAGGTTTCATTCCAAAGTGATTCTTTAGATCGTTTAATGAGGTCCGATCGGATTGTTTCTTTCTTCGGTCAAGAACGATTAAAATTTCATTTTCGGCCTCTGAAATAGTTGTATCGTCTGTTCCAAAAAGGTCGTCTTGGGTAGAGGAGATAATTCTTCTAACTGTGTCTTCAGAGTATTGCTGATTACCCAACATCTTAAGGTTAGGGTAAACAGTTTTAACAAGAATTTGAAACGCCTTGATGACTTTGGTTTTCCCGTCAGAGGTTGATTCCAACTCTTGAGACGTACCATTAATGAACACCTCGGATCTTGACAATAATTGATTAGCGAGTTTTACGAGATTTGATCTTCGTTCGATGTTCTGAACTGACTTGTCATGTAGAATTCTTTTTCGCTCCGCCTTCAATGAAGTGGACTGATTTTGCTTGATGTATTTACCTGTGCGGATATACATCTTAGCATCCTTTATAAAGACACCATCCTCGGGCATGAGAAGTCTCATAAGAGATAACCCCATAGTTTGGGTAGCCATTTCATTTACCTCATTGTAGTAATGGTAATTCGGTGTAATGATCTCTATCCCTAATTCTTCTTCTCTTCCGAGTACAGCTCCATCAATCTTGCTGGTAAACTTGTAGTCTTGTTTATTGTCTTCGAACTTGATCTTGTTGTCTCGGATTACTTCATCAAATAGTATTTCTTTGAGAAGTTGGTTTACTGCTTGGTCGTCAGCGTCAACCTCCTTAATCTCTTGCTCTACGTCCTTTTCATCATCGGTCAAGAACTCATAGAGGTCTCCATTACGTTGAATGTAACTTTGATTTTCAAGTAGATTAAGTGCTTCATCGATATTACCGTCGTGTTCTTTGAGGTCCACAGAATAACTATCGATAAGAAGTACTGATACATTTCTCTTGGTTGTCTTAAAACTGCTGTAATACTTGACCAAGAATAAGGTCTTTAACACTCGGATGGCAAATGAATTGTCGAGGTTATTTTCCGCAACCAAAATAGAAGACTGTATCTCACCCTTAAGTTCGTTACGAATCCCCTCGAACATTCGATCAAAACTTACCAATTCCGAAAGTCCCGAATCACCCAATTTCTGAGTTACCTGTTGGAATACACCAAGCATTGATCTCTCTCCCACTGAAGAGTGTTTTCCTTGGAATGCGTTGTGTGTCGATAACGCTCGTCTACACTGTTGGAATAGATCAAATTGATAAGGAAGGAATGGGAACTTATTTACAAAGTCTAAATCGTCTTTATACCCTTTAAATTGAACCCCTGCATCTGAGAATGAGTAGATAGTTCTTAAGTGGTCACTCTCCTTTCCGAACACCTTCTTCAATTCAGTCTTCGCATCATCATTTTTCTTTAGAAGTCTCTTCTCAATTACTTCGTCGACGTTCGCGGAGGTAAGAGGAATCTTGATTTTAAAGCGTGCCTGAATTCTTGAAAAGTCATTTTGTTGGGACTTGTTCATGTCACCTACAATCGCCTCCATATCCTCTTGAGAGGTAACTAAAATCCAAGAACTCCCCTTTGTTTTTGTTGCTAATGACTCTGCGATGGTCTGTAAGTTCAACATCAGTTTAGTGTTATCACTTATGTATTGCCCGACTTCATCCACGAAAAAATTAAGTCTGAAACCTCGCTCTTGTTTTGAGATGTATTGTTGTACCCTATTACAGAAGTCCTCAATAGATTGTTTGTGGTTCTCTTCGAGTTTATCTAAGACATCTATATAGTCTTCAGGGCCAACATTTTTAATCTCTCCTAAAACTGCACTAAGGTCCTGTTGGAGTTTGATGTCAAAGTAGTTTTTACGAACGTCATCCCATTGATTTCCATTCTTTGACTTGAACTTGTTTTTGAAATCATCAAGGATTCCTTCGTCATCTAACCACATTTCAAATTCGGCAACATGTGGAATAAACCCATAATATCCTAAGTGGTCGTAGAACACTTTATAGAATACCTCAAGTATGGCATTCGCGTCTTCCTTACTTGTGATCTGTGCCTGTTGGTCAATATTGAATAAAATCGATTCGGAAGGGATTTTACAAGCCGCCAAAACATCACCTTTTAACATCTGATCATCTTCGATTTTCTCAGCAAATAGATCTCCACTTGAATACCCTTCAAACTCCTTATTCTCTAAGACATAAGACAGGATTTTCAACAAGTGCGACTTACCACTCCCGAAAAACCCTGATATCCAAACACCATTGGCCCCTGCATATGAATTGTATGCGGAAAAGAACTCTCGGATCTTTTTTGAGATCTCATTGGTGATTACATATTCAGCTACTTCATCTGATATGTGATCTCTATCATCAGCTTTGATGACGGTCTCAATATTTCTATTGATATTCTTTTGGAAGATGGAGTTTATTTTCATGCTTCGATTTTTTCAATGTTGAATGCTCTGTAGTAATTATCGTCTTTGAGTAGGCCAAATAGATTTAAGGTATGACCGTTATAGTCGCCAGGAAAAAACGCAACCGTTGGTGACTCCTTGGCAACTGACTGAAGGTTATTTAATATGTTGTGCGACCTGATAAAGGGGAAGACCAGCCCAATTCCTGTTAAAAAGTACACTTGAGAATTTGATGACTCTATGATTTCCCTGATTTTAGGAAGAAGAACTTCATGAATATTTAATGCAGACTGTAACGCACGCAAAAACTTCTGTGATCCTTTTGCCCGCTCAACCATGTACATTCTCTCTAAACCACCATTTGATTCTAACAACTCACAACTCAATTCAAAGAGGTTGATCTCTAACACCTCTATTCCGTGGTTACTGAGCTTATTCTTTAGTAGCCCAATTGATTCTCTAACCTGTATCTCCTGTTTTGCATTGTACGCAGATATGAAAAATGGGATCTCACCCCCAAGAGATTCTTTATTCAGGAACCCTTGTTTTGATATTACCTTAAAAAGGTGATCGAATTTTTTATTTAGGTTCTCCATATCAATCAATTACCGTTTGAATGTCTATATCCGACATTAGAAATACTTTTAGCCAATCAGGGTTATCTTCTACAATTGCTCTTTTGGTTGGTCCGTCCAATAACTGAAGTTGAATCTCCTTATTCTTGATTGTATCAATAATCCCCGCCTGTTCGAGAATCTTGAATATCACCTGTTTAACCTTTCCCTGAGTTAGGTCCGTTAATTCAGCTAACTCATCATGATCTACTTCTTTTCTCCTGATGAAGGAAATATAATCGGTGTCTGTTAGATTAAAATCCATAATTAAGAACTTCTCTCGTATTACCTCTATTACGAAGTCCCGAAGAAGACTATAGGTTTTACAAGCCGAGAGAAAAGCCAAATGTTTCTGAGTTGAGAAATCCCCGTTTACAAAAAGAAGTTGCTGGTCTTGAGTTAGTTTATCAATCCTTTTCTTGAATTCAGAAACCATTCTTTTATTAGTCGTTCCTTTATCAGACTTAAACTCCGCAACTCCTTCATTGACATACTTTGAGGCAAACAGAACCATATCGTTGACCCTCAGAGAGGATCCCGTCAATGAAAACTCATATTTCAGTGTTGACTCTATCATTAAATCAATTCATTAATTGAGACATCCAATAGACTACTCAATTTCTCGAGGTTTTTTCGGGATGGAGAACTCTTCTCTGTTACCCAATTCGAAATGGTGACTTCTGATACACCCATCTTCTCTGCCAACCACTTTTGTTTTACTCCTTTCGATTTGAAGACCTCTTTAAGCATAATACTTTTAATAAAAATTAAAGTTTTACTTCCGAAAGATAGAAAATCTTATCTTTATGAGCAATTCATATAGAAAATATGTGTGACTTAAATGGACCATTCCGATTATGTACCTGTAGTGGTGATATAGACTACTCAAAACCACATTGGATTCTACGAATGAATAATACCAATGAAGGTGAAGATATGATGGTCAATATTGGAATGATGATTCCGTCCAATCTTATTGATAAAATCGAAAGACGAAAGATTTTAAGACGACTTAATACCAAAAATGTCTTTGACTTTGAATACACCCCTAATGAAAATGATCAATTGGAATTGAACTTTCAAGAAGACGATGGATTCAAGTTTACTTTTAGAAAAGGAAAGTGGGTTTTGGAAGAATGGTTCGGTGAACACCCATTATTTGAACATAAAGACAAGAGGAAAGGTGTAATCGAATCCGAAAATTCAAAACTTAAAGAAGTCTATAAACAATATCTTGAAGTTATTGCCGAGAATGAAAGAGACATAGTTTACTGTGGGTGGTCCAACTATCGCATGTCAGAGAAATCTCTTATTGATTTTATGGAGAGACGTATTAGAGGTGAGAACGTTAAGTTCCCTGAAGATTACTTTCCTTTAGGGATTTGATTCCTGATCTCCGATAGAATTCTCTTATCCCTCTCTACCCTGAGATTATCCATTAGTGACTTTACTTGACTTTCTGTTAGGATCACAACTTTTTTCTTTGATTTCATTGGACTCATTTACTTATAAATAGTCCACCAAATGGTGAAGTTGTGCTGCATCTTTGAATAATAGGGGGAGCAACATATAATGATAAAACGGTTATACTTTTATAGTGTAGCCGTTTTTTAATTAAAAGACCTCGGTTAAACACCCTCAGTTATTAAAAGGAGATCTCCCAGTGATTATTAGAACATTTTAAAATAGTTCAAAAAAGGTTAAAGTTTATTTGTCGTCAGTTTCATTATATTTGAATTAAAATGATAAAAGAGAACAAAAGTTCCTTTTATCCGGAAACATAGACCTATAAACAGGAGGTTTATTCTCCATATAACGAGTTGGCGGTAATGCAAAAAAAATAAATATGAAACAAAAATTATTCATTTTAACAATTACACTATTTATTAGCTTATTATCTTTTGGTCAAAAACAAGAAAAGATATACTATGATTCTGAATGGAAAGTTTGTAAGGAGGAAAACGCCAAGTATTATCGTGTTTACGGTACATACGATAATTTATCTAATTCTTGGCCTATTAAAAGCTACTATAAAAATGGAACTATTCAGTTTATTGGCAATGTCCAAAACAATTCTCACGAAGCAATAAATTGTAGAACTGCTAAATGCAATGATCAAGCTATTTTTTACAACGAAAAAGGGTTAAAAACATCTATCTATTTCTACAAAAATGGTGTTCTGCACGGGCCAAGTTCTTACTTCTATGAAAATGGTAAATTAAAAATGCTTATCGAATTTGAAAACGGAGAACTTAGAGATAAGTTTTTTATTGAATGTGATGAGTTTGGAACTTGTCAAAAAATGTTTTATGAAAATTTTTCAAACGATGAGAATGTAAATGAATGGACTATAGTTTCAGATAATAAAGACTTCGAAACCTCAATAATAAAAGAAAAAGGGCTCTTAATGGAGTCAAAAACCGACAATGGGTTTAGAGAAACTATTCGTATTCCCTTAAATCTAGAAAATGATTTCTCAATTGAAACAATTATTAATTTTAAGGGTGGTTCAAAAAATAGTGGTCAAGGTTTAATGTGGGGTTACAAAGACTGGGACAACTATTACTATTTTTATATAAGTGCTAATGGTTATTATAAAATTGGTGCCAGAACAGAAGGTATAAATTTAGAGTTTGCAAAATGGACAGAATCTAAAGCCATTAATCAAAATTATGAAAGGAACTTAATTAAAGCTTTAAGGGTAAAGGACAAAATGTATTTTTCAATAAATAGTACCGTGGTACATTCAGAGGACTTTTATTCTTTTAAAGGTAATGAAATAGGATTTTCAATCAATTCTGGAAAAAAAGAAGTTTTATTTGAGAATCTTATTGTAAAACAAGATATTGATAATAATTTGATTACATCTAGTAATCAAAATGTTGTTAACAATTCAGATTGGAAAGGAAATGGAACAGGTTTTTTTATTGACAAAAACGGATATATAGCAACAAATTATCACGTTGTTGAGGATGCTAGTGAAATCGAAATTGAATTTGTACGAAATGGAGTTAAACAAACATTTCCTGCAAAGATTATCCAATCTGATAGGCAAAATGATATTTCTATCATAAAAATTACATCTTCTGATTTTAATGCATTTACAAAACTGCCGTATAATTTTAAGACAAATATTTCAGATGTTGGTAGTAAAGTTTTTGCACTTGGTTACCCTTTAGCATTGTCCTTAATGGGAACTGAAATCAAATTTACTGATGGCAAAATAAGTTCTAAAACAGGTATTCAAGGCGATATAACTTCTTATCAAATTTCAGTACCTATTCAACCTGGAAACAGTGGTGGACCTCTTTTTGATTTTGATGGAAACCTAATTGGTATAACTTCATCTGGAGTAAATAGAAAACTTGATATTACTGAAAACGTAAATTATGCAATTAAGTCAAGCTACTTAAAAAATCTAATCGATGTTTTAGATTATAAATTGACTTTACCGAATGACATTTCTATTTCTAATATGACATTGACAGAGAAAATTAAAAAGTTATCTGATTACGTTGTTTTGATTAAAATAAAATAAGCACGTACCGCCAACAATGTGTATAAGTAATAGCGGTTTAAGTAATAAAACGAAAGAAAAAATATAAAAAAAAGGTCAGTGCTAAACTGAAAAGTTAGTGAGTGAAATTCCGCTACTACTCATACACGAGACCGTTATCCAAATTTTTGGAGCCAAGGGATCATCAATCAACTTCCTTCAAAATTTGAGGAAGTTTACGGACGTTTCTTACTAACTAATAAATAGTCCGTCAAAAAAGGAAATTGTGCTGCAACTTTGAATCACAGGGGGAGCAACTTATAACGATAAAACCGTTATACTTTTATATTGTAACGGTTTTTTGTTTACATCGATTGAACTAAGGAATGATAGATTTAATTGTTTTCCTTTATTTCATCCTTTATATCATGGGAGTCATAAATAATATTTAATTTTGCAACATAACAG
>Ga0181606_10003258_pt1 | contig 13771 bp, 10 predicted proteins | sample 041ome_10_FD_132994 | JGI IMG/M metagenome (GOLD analysis project Ga0181606, IMG submission 132994) | Coastal salt marsh microbial communities from the Groves Creek Marsh, Skidaway Island, Georgia - 041412US metaG (megahit assembly) | ecosystem: Environmental > Aquatic > Marine > Intertidal... | reverse complement strand
GGCTGCATTACAGTTGCGGTCACAGCCCTGTCACAGCACCCTAGCCCAACGCCTCCAGCACCAGCGCGCTGGCACGCTCGCCGATCATGATCGACGTGGCGTTGGTGTTGCCTTGCGGGAGCGTGGGCATCACCGATGCGTCTGCCACCCACAGCCCGTCCACGCCCTTCACCCGGCAATCGGGCGTTAGCACGGCCATCGCATCATCGGCCGCGCCCATCTTTGCCGTGCCCACCGGGTGATACATCGGGATCGTTGCCGCGCCGATAAACCCACGCAGAGCTTCGGGCGCGGTGACATCGGGACCGGGGCGAACTTCGCTGGTTACCGTTCCGGCAAGCGCAGGCTGGCCCATGATCCGCCGCGCGATCTGCAAGCCTTCGACCAGCTGAGCGGCATCATCCTCGCCTCCGATAAGCTGATGGTTGATGACGGGCGGCGCATCGGGATCGTTGGCAGCAAGAGTTATCGCGCCGCGATTGGACGGGCGCATCAGGCCGACCAGCGTGGTCACCGCGCTGCCCGGACGCAGGGCAAGGTTGCCTTGCGGGGTGATGTCAAAGGCAAAGGCGCTGAAGGCGAGCTGGATGTTGGGCACTTCCAGCCCTTCGCGGCTCTTCACGAAGGCCTGCGCGTGGCCGATGCCGGTAGTCAGCGCGCCGGAACGGCCAAACAGGAAGGACAACACGCTCTTAACGCCTGCCAGCCCGCGCGCATCATTGTTGAGCGTGTGGGCCGTCACCTCGTTCACAAGGTGCACTGCCGGGTGTTCCTGCAGGTTCTGACCCACGCCCGGCGAATCCGCGACAACCGCGATGCCATGTTCGCGCAGATGGCCAGCCGGGCCGATGCCGGACAGCATCAGCAGGCGCGGCGTGTTGAGCGCGCCTGCTGACAGCACCACGCCATCCTTTGCCGTCAGCGAGATCACCTCGCCCCCGCGCCGCACGGTTGCGCCGGTTGCGCGGCCATCGGTGATGTCGATCCGCAGCACCTGCGCTTCGGTCATCACCTCAAGATTGAGCGGCTTGTTCTTGAGATATTCGGCAGCAGTGGATGAGCGCAGCCCGTTGCGCTGCGACAGCTGGATATAGTCCACGCCCTCGTTCTGCTCGCCGTTGAGATCGGGCGAGCGGGGGAAACCGGCTTCGGTAACAGCGGTGATCCAGTCGGCCGTAACGCCATAGCGCGATCGGACTTCTGACACGGCGATGGGGCCGCCAGTGCCGCGCCATGCATCGCTGCCCCGCTCATTGTCTTCCATCCGGCGAAAGAACGGGAGCACGCTGGCATAGTCCCAGCCGGTGGCACCAAGGCTCGCCCAGTGGTCATAATCCCACTGGTGGCCACGAATGAACATCATGCCGTTGATCGAAGAGCCGCCGCCCAGCCGTTTGGCTGCGGGCCATACGTCCGGCCTGCCGCCAACGCTGGCATCGGGCTGGGCTGCATACATCCAGTCAAAAGCGGGGGTGTGGACGATGCCGCTCATCAGCGCGGGTACATAGGAGCGGATGTCCTTGTGGCTCTTGCCCGCTTCCACCAGCAGCACCTGCTTGCCGCCTTCTGCCAGGCGCCTGGCCATGGCCACGCCTGCAGAACCGCCGCCGATTACGATAATGTCCGGATTGCTCGCCAAATACCCTCTCCTTGTGGGCATTCCTTTCGCGAAAAGCGGGTTTGGCCGCAAGGGGCTTAGCCGCTATTCCGGATCGCGATGGAAAACAGGCATGCCATGCAACAGAGCGCGGGCGAGCGGATCGCGCTGATCGAGAGCAGCTTCGAGAGGCTGATGGGCCGCGCGCTGGTGGTGGGCGGTGGTGACCTGTGGAGCGCCCCCAACGCAGTCGTCGCCCACGGCACACAGGACCCGCCGCTGTTTTTCTACGGCAACGCTATTGCCCTCAACCTCTTCCGCATGGATGCCGGCCAGTTCATCGGTCTGCCCAGTTATCGGAGCGCCGAGCCTGCCTTACGCGAAGAACGCGCGGCGATGCTGGCCAGGCTGGAAGCGGACGATGTGGTGACAGGTTATCGCGGCATCCGCATTGCTGCAGACGGGTCGCGCTTCTCGATCGAGGAAGCGATCATCTGGAACCTGGTTGACGAGGCTGGCCAGCGCCACGGGCAGGCAGCCACCTTTGACAAGTGGACGCCTGTCAGCACTTCCTAGGCCGGCTTTTCCATCACCCCCTTGCCGGGCAGCTTTTCGCGGTCATGCGGCGAGGTCAGATCCACCTCCGGCCCGATGGGATAGAGGCCGTTCTTGTCTGTCAGCGCGTAATAATTGCGCTTGTTCTCGTCCATCTTAACGGTCTGCGCCACGCCGGGCCACTGGTAGAGTTCCCGCAGGTAATTGGACAACGCAGGATAATCCTCGATCCGTCGCAGATTGCATTTGAACGCGCCGTGATAGCCGGTGTCGAAACGCACCAGCGTGGTGAAGGCGCGCCAGTCCGCCTCTGTCAGATATTCTCCCGCGAGATAGCGGCTTTGCGCCAGCCGCGCTTCCATCGCATCGAGCGTTTCGAAAACGCCGCGCGCCGCATTTTCATAGGCTTCCTGCGAAGCGCCAAAGCCCGCGCGGTACACGCCGTTGTTGAGGCCGGGATAGATAAGATCGTTCCACCTATCGATCTCCTCGCGCAATTCCGGCGGATAGAAATCCAGCCGGTTGCCGGTGATCCGGTCAAACGCACTGTTCATCATGCGGATGATGTCGGCGCTTTCGTTGCTGACGATGCGGCCGGTCTTCTTGTCCCACAGCGTGGGCACGGTGGCCTTGCCGGTATAGCTGTCATCGTGCTGCTGATATACGCGGTAGAGCGGGTGCGGCACTTCGAACGGGGCGATCGTCTCCTCGTCAAAGATCCACCCCTCATTGCCGATCACTCCGTGCGATGCGGAGAGCGAGATCACGTCCTCCAGCCCCTTCAGCACGCGATAGGCCGTGGTGCGGCTGGCCCAGGAGCAGACCCACGCCACGAACAGGTGATAACGCCCCGCCTCTGCGGGAAACTCCGCATCGGGATCGTCCTCGATCCAGGCGCGCAGGGGCTTTCGATGCGGCGAAACTCGCCATCCTCGCCGATTTCCTCGGCAGCAGGCGGGCTGTCACGCCATACGCCATCATAAAGCTGGGACAATTCTTCCTCCTCGAGGGGTTTCCTGTCAGGGCTAGCGGCAGGCTGAAGCGGCGGCAAGACAGGCACTGCGACGCGCCATGGTCAGGCAGCCTTGAGCAGTTGGCCTGCGGTCGGGCTGTCTTCCAGCAAGGCAAAAAGGCCGCTCTCAGCTGGAGCGGTGAAGTCGCCATGAGTAGGATAACTCCCGCTTTGGCGAACAGGTTCCTCTGATTACGCAATAATCAGACGGCGATGGCTTCCAGCACACCCTGCCCGCCGGTTTCGCCCACAATGCGGCGCACCTCGAAACCTGTCTGTTCCAGCATTCCCGTATAGGCGGCTGCCGTCCGTTCGCGGCCGGTAGTCCACAGCATCATCAGGATATCGACATCTACCGCTTCGCACGGCGCGGGCACGTCCGGCATCAGCCGCTCGATCACCACCAGCGGGACGCCCGGCGCCATCGCCTTGCGGATGGTGGAAAGAATCTGCAGCCCTTCCTCGTCGCTCCAGTCGTGCAGGATCTGCTTGAGCAGGTAGAGATCCCCGCCGCCCGGCACCTCGTCGAAAAAGCTGCCGCCTACGCAAGTGATGCGGTCTTCCAGTTCCGTTCCGGCGAGCGATGCGCCTGCGGACGAAGCAGTGGCCGGCAGATCGAACAAGACGCCGCTGGTTCCGGGATTTTCATTGAGCAGGCGGCGCAGAAGGCTGCCCTGGTTCGCGCCGACATCCACAGCGCAGGTAAAGGCGGGGAAGTCATAATGCGCGAAGAGATAGCTTTCCACTTCGCGCGTGGTCACCCGCATCACGTCTGCGAAGATTGCGGCGGCCTCAGCGTCCTGCCGCAGATATTCGAACACCGGCATGCCCTTGGCAATATCAAAGGCCACGCTGCCATCGCGCAACGCCTGATCCAGCACCAGCCCCGCCTCTGCCGGCATACGGTAATTGCTGATGGTGGAAGCGAGCGCTTGGACCTGCACGGATTTTGCATTGGGCGCGACATCGCCTGTCCCATCCCATTCCACCACGCCTTCGGCAGCAAGGAAGCTGAGGATGCGTGACAGGCCCTGCTGGCGCACGCCAACCCTGGCAGCTAGGGCCTCCACCGGCATCGGCATATCGAGATGATGGAACAGCTCAAGCTGTGTCACAGCCTGCAGCACAGCCTGCGTCACGGTCAGATGCATCACCTGCCGCCTGCCGGTCTCGAAATCCTCCAGCCAGTCTGCCAGCCTAAACGTCATGCGGTTCCACTCCCTCTCTGCCTACCACGATAGGGCGCGCAAATCGGGTTACAAAGAAAAACCCATGGGCGCGCAAACTTTCCCTTGCTTGGCTAAGCGGCTAGGCAACCCATGTTCACCTGCATCGACCCAACAGGTCCGGGAGTTTGCAATCCATGTCCGACAGTTCCGACGTCTACACCCCGCCCAAAGTCTGGGCCCCTGCGGAAAGCGGCGGCCAGTTCTCCGGCGTGAACCGCCCCACGGCCGGTGCGCGCGAAGAGCAGGCGCTGCCATTGGGCGAGCATGCCTTCCAGCTCTATTCGCTGGGCACGCCCAACGGGGTGAAGGTCACCACCATGTTCGAGGAATTGCTGGAAGCCGGCTTTTCCGAAGCGGAATATGACGCGTGGCTGATCAAGATTTTCGACGGTGACCAGTTCGGATCGGGCTTTGTCGACCTCAATCCCAATTCCAAGATCCCCGCCCTGCTTGACCGGTCAGGCGACACGCCGTTCCGGGTTTTCGAAAGCGGCGCGATCCTGCTCCACCTTGCCGAAAAGTTCGATTACCTGCTGCCGAAGAGCAACCCGGCCCGCGCCGAAACGCTCAGCTGGCTGATGTGGCAAATGGGCAGCGCGCCCTTCATCGGCGGCGGCTTCGGGCATTTCTATGTCTATGCGCCCGAACGCTACAAATATCCCATCGATCGCTATGCGATGGAGACCAAGCGCCTGTTCGACGTGGCAGACCAGCAGCTGGCGAAGACCGAATACCTTGCCGGTAATGACTACACGATCGCCGACATCGCCGCCTACACATGGCTCGGCAACCTCTATCACGGCGCCTACAACCGCTGCGACATCTTCCTGTCGCTGGACGAATACGAGAATGTCGGCCGCTGGGTGAAGACCATCAACAAGCGCCCCGGCGCAATCCGTGGCCGCATCGTGAACACGCAAGCGATGGCCGAACGCCACTCGCCCGCCGATTTCGACAAGGTGGAAGACAGCAGCCTGTTCGATCCCGTGCGGACAAGGCCTGATTCTCTGTAGGCCCTCAAACGCCGGGCGCGGGGCATCCGCCCCGCTTGGCTTCCGCCCTTCCGGGCGGCGCGTGGTAACGCGCTGGCTTAGCCTGCGGCTCAGCGACCATTCCCGGCCTCTCGACGTGCGCTGGAAACGGTCGCGCGAGTGACCGCAAGGGCGACCGCCCGCCCGCAGGGGCCCCGCAGCGGAGCGAACGGATCAGCCCCGAGGACGCCCGCCCGGATGGGCGGGCGCACCTCAAAAATGCCTAATATCTATATGTTGCTTCTACGCCGTAGACCCTTGGCCGCGCCTTGAACACGAAGCCGCCGGGTGAGAACTCGGCGTTGTATTCCTCGTTGAAGAGGTTGGTCGCAAAACCATAAAGGCCCCAGCTGTCACCTTCCACGCCGACGCGGGCGTTCACCAGATGGATCGGATCACGCACGGTGGAATTGGGCACATCCCACCATGTGCGGCCCGTGCGGCGATAGTCAGCACGCAGCAGCAGGTCGAGATCGGCAGTCAGTTCAGGATTATACTGCGCGCCAAGGTTCAGCGTGGACCGGCTGATCAGCGGAGCCTCGTTCCCGATCACGGACGGATCGGGGAATTCCTTGATGCTGCTATAGGTGAGGCCCCACGCGGCATTGAAGCTGAGATCACTGGTCGGGCGCAGCTCCGCTTCCATCTCCACACCGTAGATTTCAACCTCACCCACATTGCCGAGGTTCTGGGTGGAGTTTGCGGCGAGGAAGACGAAGAAATAGCTGTTCTTAGACGTTGTGTAATAACCCGCAGCATTGAGGCTGAGCATGCGGTCGAACAGTTGCAGCTTGGTGCCAAGCTCGAAACTGTCCGCCGTTTCCGCTTCGTAGATGTCCTCCACACCCACAATGCCGTTGGAAAACGCCACCGCGCCAACACCCGTCTGGTTGAAGCCCCCCGAACGGAAACCGCGCGAATAGCCGCCGTAAAGCGTCACGTCAGTGCTGGGGGTATAGGTCAGCGTCAGCTTGGGCTGGAGATCATCGAAACTTATCTCGCGGATATCCCCGGAGGCACCTTGCGGGAAGCCCGGCACGTTGGGCAGGAAGCCGGTGGGCGTCAGCGTCACTTGTTTGCGCTTGTCATGATCATAGCGAAGCGAGGCATCGACGCGGAAAGCATCGGAGAACTGGTAACCAACATTGCCGAACAGCGCCCATGCGAAATTATCCTGCGAATCCGCGAGGAAAGTCGCCTGCGGATTGAGCGGGTTCATGCTCGGCTCGCGAAACACGGGGAACACGCCGTTGCCGGTATCCACCATATTGCCGGTGGAGATGTAGCGTTCGGTCGCGATCAGATAGCCGCCGAACATCCAGAACAGATCCTGGTTTGACGGGCTTTCAAACCGCAGCTCCTGGCTGAAGGCTTCGACGTCGAGATACTGGCTCTGGTTGAGATCGAAGCCCAGCCCGCCGAATTCAGGCGGTGCGGTGAAGAAATAGCTTTCCTCGATCGGCAGGAAGTCGAAGGCGTCGCCGGTGAGGATTTCCTCCAGCCAGTCATAGCTGGTGACGGAGGTGACGGTGAAACTGTCGTTCTCCATCGTGATCTTGGCCGAGACATTGTAGATATCGCGATCATTCTGCCCGGCATTGTTCACCCGCACCGGCAGGCTGGTATCGTTCACATCCTGCACGATGTTGAAATAGAGCGCCTGCGTGCGCAGCTGATCCATCGATGCGCGCAGGTCCAGCTCCACCGTATCGCTCAGCTCGAAGTTCAGGCGGCCACGGATCGAGAGGTTCTCGACCGGGTCTGCCTCCTCGCCCAGGAACTCGTTGGGGATGTAGCCGTCCGTATCCTGCCAGGATGCCGAAAGCCGGAACGATGCGCTGTCGCTCAACGGACCGGAGATGCCGCCGCGCAGGGAATAGCCAAAGCCATTGTCCACGCCCGCAGTGAAGCTGCCTTCCAGGGTGTCACTGGGATCGCGCGTGGTCACGATGATCGCGCCGCCAATGGCGTTGCGGCCATAGAGCGCGCCTTGCGGGCCCTTCATCACTTCGATCTGCTCGATATCGAACAGCTGCTGGTTGAACTGCGCAGGGTTCACCTGCAGCACCCCGTCCACCACCACGGCGACGGAAGGTTCGGAATTGCGCGCCTGGGTGATGCCGCGAATGATCACGAAGGCGTTGCCCGCGTTCTGCGTCTCCACCAGGTTCACATTCGGAGTGAGGTTCACGAAATCCGCGGGGCGGACAATGCGCGCATCCTCGATGGCTTGTGCGCCAAATGCGGTGACGGCGGCAGGTGTATCCTGCAGTTCGCTATCACGGCGCAGGCCAGTCACCACGATGGTATTGCCGCGCTGTTCGTCTTCCGCAGCGGCGTCATCCTCCTGTGCGTGGGCGGGAGCAGCAAGCCCCCCGAATACGAGAGCAGTTGCCAGTGCCAAGCACGAGACAGCCGCGCGCGAATGCAGCTTTGCAGGTTTCATGTGTTCCTCCCCTGATGCCGGCCCAATTGTCGTTTTATTGCGGGCCTGCTTACTGTTATGTCGGCAAAACATGTCCGAAATTTGGTGAAAGTGCCATGCAGTCCTTCGGCACCCCCTTCCCATCTGCGTCGGGGCGGCTATATGGGCGCACTCCCGCAGGTGATGCGGGTTCTGCTGGGGCGTCGCCAAGTGGTAAGGCAGCGGCTTTTGGTGCCGCCATTCGCAGGTTCGAATCCTGCCGCCCCAGCCAGTTTATGAAAATTTGTGGCTACGCTCACCCATCCGGGTGAGCATCCTCGGTGCGGTTTCCTTCGCTGCGCTGCGGAGCACCTGCGGGCGCGTTCGCGCTTGCGAACCTTGCAGGTTGGTATCAGCACTACTTGCTACTGGCTTGATCTTGTTTCGCGCTTCTCGAAACGCCTGTTGGCGAGGTAAAGTCCCAAAACCGTCACCGAACTTGCGCCCAGCACCGCCATACCTGCGCCAGCCACGCCGTGGACCGCGATCAGCCAGCCCAGCGCCAGCAGTGCGATCACCGTGGGCACGGCGCGCAGCAGGAAGTTGGTCATCGCCTTGCCGCGCGCGAGCAACAGCGCCTCGAGGCTCGCGCCCACAAGTTCCACCGCGGCAGCAGCGGAAAGCAGGATCATGGGCGTGTAGGCGGTCAGGAAATCATCGCCTGCAATCACGCCGATCAGCCAGCGCCCGCCAAGGAAGGCCAGCGCCACCGCGCCAAGGCCGGTGATGATCGCGATGCGGGTTATCCGGCCCGCAATCGCCTTTGCCGCTTCCGGTGAGCGCACCAGTTCGGGATAGGTCGCCTTGAGCAGGGCTTGTGCCAGCTTGAGCAGCCCTTCGCCGATCTGCATCGCCACGCGGTAGATACCCGCCAGCGCCGCGCCGCCCAGCACGCCCACCAGCAGCACCAGCAATTGCCGCGATGCCGTGACCACTGCGGCTGACAGCGAGGTGCCGAAGACAAAGCTCCACGCCTTGGGTTCCTGCGCCGGGATACGGGTAAGGCTGACATGGCTCCAGAACAGTGGTTGGACACCACGCGCCAGAGACCAGAAGGCAACCGCAGTCGCCACCTCCGCCAACGCCCAGACCACGATGAAACCGAGGATCGAGGGGGCGAGAAAAGCCAGCAGCAGAGCCCCCACCACGCGCACGGTGGAGGTAAGCGATTCTGCCGATGCCGCCTTGGCATAGCGATCATGCAGGCGAAGGATGCCGATCGGCGTGTTGCGGATGGACAGCAGCGCCACCACGGTAAGCGCGAAGGTCGCCACCCGAAGGTCGGGCGACAAGGGCAACCAGTCTCCCGAAAGGGCCAGTAGCGCGCCCGCGACGACAGTGCCAACCACAATCGTCAGCCCATCCAGCGCCAGCGCGAAGCCGGTGGCATCGGGCAGTTGCGCCTTGTCCTGCCCCCAGCGAACGATGCCTTGCCATGTCTGGAAACTGCAGAAGCCGACCACGGACTGGGTGAAGGTAAAGGCGAGGATGAACTGGCCAAAGCCCTCCAGCCCCAGTGCGCGCGTCGCCACCGCCAGATAGACCAGACTGAACACGGCGTTGATCCCGCGTGCGCCCATCAGCCATCCGGTATTTGTCAGCGCGCGGCGTATCATGATCCGCCCCCTGCCCCAGAAATCGCGCAATTGCAAAAGCGTTGCATCGCTGTAGGTCTAATAGGCAAACGGGAGTGACTTCATGGCAGAGAGCGCGATCAGCCTCGCATTTTTCAAGATCAACGTGGCAGACATGGATGGCGCGCTGGATTTCTGGCGCAGGGCCTTCGGCTTCGAGGTGCGCGGCACCTATGACGAGCCGACCTTTGTCGAGCATATCCTCAGCCTGCCCGGGCAGGAAGGCGGCCCCAGCCTGATGCTGGTAAAACCCAAGGGCGACATGGATGTGATCGTGGGCGGCGGGCATGGCCCCATCGGCCTGACTTGCAGCGACATCGTGACCGCGCTCGAAGTGGCGCTGGCGGCAGGCGGCACCAAGACGATGGATATCACGGAAGTGGCACCCGGCGTGCGCGTGTGCCTGTTGCATTCCCCGCAAGGCCATGAGATCGAACTGGTGCAGGCAGGCTGAACGTGGACATGACCAGCGCAAAGGGATCACGCCCCAACATCATCTTCATCATGGCGGACGACCTCGGCTGGGCAGACCTGTCCTGCTATGGCCGCGAGGATTACGAGACGCCCGCGATTGACGCTCTGGCGGCAGAAGGCATCCGTTTCACGCACGCCTATGCCAATTCCGCCGTGTGCACCGCCACCCGTGTGGCGCTGATGACGGGGCGTTATCAGTATCGCATTCCCATCGGGCTGGAAGAGCCGCTGCAAGGCCGCGACATCGGGCTTGAGCCGGATCACCCCACCCTGCCCTCGCTACTGCGTGACAATGGCTATCGCACCGCGCTGGTGGGCAAGTGGCACCTGGGCGATCTGCCGAAATACTGCCCGCTCAAGAGTGGCTACGATATCTTCTGGGGCATTCGCGGCGGCGGGGTGGATTACTTCACGCATGAGCTGAACGGCGTGAACGACCTGTGGGACGGCGAGACCAATATCGACCGGATCGGCTATCTGACAGACCTGCTGGGCGATCGCTCGGTGGAGGTGCTGGAGGACTATGCCAAAAGCGATGCGCCGTTCTTCCTCAACCTCAATTTCACCGCCCCGCACTGGCCGTGGGAAGGGCCGGAGGACGAAGCGGAATCGCTGCGGCTGAAGCACAAGACCGATGACATCATGCCCATCCAGCACTGGGACGGCGGCGATATCGCCACCTATGCCGCGATGATGCGCAACATGGATGACAATGTCCGCAAGGTCACCGATGCGCTCGACCGGCTGGGGCTGGCGGACAATACCGTGGTCGTATTCACGTCAGACAATGGCGGCGAGCGTTTCAGCAAGACCTGGCCCTTCGTGGGCAAGAAGACCGAACTGCTTGAAGGCGGGCTGCGCGTGCCGGTGGTGGTGCGCTGGCCCGGCGTCGCAAAGCCGGGCTCTGTCAGCGAGGAACAGCTGATGACGATGGACTGGCTGCCCACATTCCTTGCTGCGGCAGGCGGCGCGCCGGAACCCGCCTATCCCACGGATGGGATTGACGTGAGCACAGCCATTGCCGGGGGCACCTTGCCTGACCGCACGCTGTTCTGGCGCTTTGCCAACCATGACCAGAAAGCCGCGCGCCGCGGTGAGCACAAATATCTGCAGATGGGCCCTAATGCCTTCCTGATCGACGTGGTGGCAGACCCGATGGAGCGGGCGAACCTGAAGGACCGGCGCAAGGAGATATTCGATGCCCTGCGCGCTGAGTGGCTGGCGTGGAACGAGACCATGCTGCCGCCTGATCCCGAAGCGGGCCGCCACGGCTTTACCGCAGACAAGCTGGCCGAATATTACGGGGTCGATTCCTAATCGTGGAGGACCGGATATTCCGGGTTGTCGCGAACGCTGTCGAACAGGAAACGCTCGGCCATGTCAGCCCGCTCGTCATCCAGGCCGGCGCGGCGGAAATAGAGCAGGCGCCAGTTTTCCATCGGCATGAGGCAGATCACGTTATCGCGCATTTCCAGCGGCAGGATGGCGTCGGAGAAGGAGGCAATGCCTAGTCCGCGATCGAGCATGGCGGCGATCACGTCAAAATACTGCGTGTGGCCGATGATATGCCGCGGGTGAATCCCGTTGATCTCGTAATTGCGCATCACCTCGCGTTCCTGCTTGCTGGTCGCCTTGGGTAGGATGAAGGGCATCTGGTTGAGCAGTTCGGCCGACAGCGGCAGATCGTGGCCTTCGGCAAACTTGCGGTGGCCGTACATACCACCCTGGACAAGCGCGATCTGGCGGAACTCGGCGTGTATCGCATGGTCAGCACGCTGGTGGATCAGCGCAAAGTCGAACTCGCCTTGCTCCACCGCGCGGAACAACTGGCCGAACGGTAGCTGGGTCTCGAACTCGAGCTCGATATTCGGATTGCGCGCGAAAAAGGCATCGAGATTCCTGCGAATATAGGAATCGAACATGCCTTGCCCCACAAGGGCGCGAAATTTTGCAACGCTCGGCGGGGTGGATGGATCGTCCCGGCGGTGGCTCGCCAGCTGCTCTGCCGCGCGCCTGAAAGTGCGCAAATCATCCCGAAAGGCCAGCCCCTCCGGCAACAGCAAGGGATTGCGGCCCGGCTTGCGATCGAACAGCGATACCCCCAGCTGCTCTTCCAGCGCCTTTAGCTGATTGCTGACCGAAGCCTGCGAAATGCCCAGCGCTTCAGCCGTCCGGCGAAAGCTGGTGGTGGTCGCCAGACTTTCGAAAACGTCGAGTTGTCGCAAGGTGAAAGGCAGATTGGGCATTATGGATCTATCCACAAGCCATAACCTGAAGTCAATGTTTTGACATCACTTTGCCATGCGTTGCCTTGCCCCTTTCCTTTCCGGAAAAGCGTTCCTGATAAAAAAGGGGAGGAATACCAATCATGTCTCATACCATGAGTCGTGCCCGCGTGGCAGGCTGCAAGAATCGCAACTGGCTTGCCTGCGGGGCGAGCGCACTGGCACTGGTGCTGGGCGCAAACAGCGCGCAGGCACAGGACAATGCGGAAGAGGAAGCCGAGAACGTCTCGGGCGATATCATCACCATCACCGGTTCGCGCATCCGTTCTGACGGCATGGCTGCGCCCGTGCCTGTCACCGTCGTGGCTGCCGCGGAGATCGAGGCGCTGTCGCCGGGCGCGCTGATCACCGGCGTTTCGCAGCTGCCGCAATTCTACGGCAACCAGACGCCGAACTCGGGCAACTTCTTTACCCGTTCGGGCTATGGGGCGCTGAATCTGCGCGGCCTTGGCGTGAACCGCACGCTGACGCTGCTCAACGGCCGCCGCGTGCCTTCCACCAGCGCCTTTGGCGGGGTGGACATCAACCTGTTCCCCGAAGCCATGATCCAGTCGGTGGAAACCACCACCGGCGGCGCATCGGCCGCTTACGGTTCGGACGCTGTTGCCGGCGTTGTGAACTTCGTTCTCGATACCGATTACGAAGGGCTGGAATTCAGCGCGCAGGGCGGCCTTACTGACCGGAGCGATGGCGACAACTACGAGCTGTCAGCTGCCTTTGGCACCAGCTTCGGCGGCGGCCGTGGCCACTTCCTTGTATCCGGCGAATATTACAACCAGGAAGGCATCTTCAACTATGATGGCCGCGACTGGTACGATGCCTGGGGTACTTTCGGATCGGGTACCGCGGCTAATCCCTATCGCTTCGTGCCGCGCACTGTTTCTGCCAATGCCAGTTTCGACGGGCGCATTTCCGCACCCGGCACGGTGATCCACGCGCTGGAATTCAACCCGGACGGCAGCACCAGCCCCTATGTTCCCGGCACGCTGAGCCAGTTCCCGTTCGGCATTCCCCCGGCACGCACGGCCGGTGGCCCGAATGACGACCTGGGTGCAGAAGTGGCAAGCATCTCGCCCGATCTCGATCGCTATTCGATCTTCACCTATGCCGATTACGAGCTGACCGACAACTTCTCGGTTTTCGCCCAGTACCTGCACGGCAAGACCAGCATCTGGCAGTACAACACCCCGCGTTCCAGCTTTGGCGGCACGCCCACGGCGTTGACGATCTTTGCTGACAACGCCTTCCTGCCGGACAGCCTGGCCGACACCATGGCCAGTGAAGGAATCGCGAGCTTCACCCTGCGCCGCATGGGTTCGCTCGACGACATCGGCCTCGGCTATCTGGATGACCAGACCACGCAGCACATCGGGGTTACAGGCTTCTCGCTGGACCTCGACAACGATGGCTTCCTGGGCGGCTGGAACTTCGATGGCTTCTACCAGTACGGGCGTTCCAAACGCGTGTGGAAGCAGAACGGCCTGCGCGTG
>Ga0181606_10003257_pt1 | contig 13780 bp, 8 predicted proteins | sample 041ome_10_FD_132994 | JGI IMG/M metagenome (GOLD analysis project Ga0181606, IMG submission 132994) | Coastal salt marsh microbial communities from the Groves Creek Marsh, Skidaway Island, Georgia - 041412US metaG (megahit assembly) | ecosystem: Environmental > Aquatic > Marine > Intertidal zone... | reverse complement strand
GGCGGCGACGCGACAACTATTGGTGCTATCCCGACGGCGACCTTGACGCACAACGCGGTAAAAATCAAAACCAAAGAGGAAGAGAAGAGAGAGTTGATCATGATGACGCAAGGCTTTTTCGGTCCATCATCTCCGATCCCCACGAAGTGCGTGTTGTTAAAGAACTTGTTCGACCCCGCGGAAGAGACAGACGAGGAGTGGTGGTTAGACATCGAAGAAGACGTGAAAGGTGAAGTCTCGAAATACGGGGAGTGCGTGCACGCGCACGTTGATAAAGAGAACCCGTACGGTTTTTGCTATTTGAAATTCGACGACGTCGAAGCGGCAAAGAAAGCTCAGTTTGGCTTGAACAATCGATGGTTTGCGGGCAGATCGATCATATGCGACTTTCAATTCGTGGAGCCGTACAACAAGCACTTTAAACTCTGAAAAAAATAACTTTGTTAAAAGTACCCAGCATTTTACAATGCTCTCCTAACTTTAAAATACAATGCGAGCGCGCGTGTCCCTCTCTCTCTCATCTGCTTCTATTTTCTATTCGTCCTCGTCCTCGTCGCTACTTTCTAAGAAGAACCCGTTTACAAACGTATAGAACGTTTCGTCGAGCGTCTCTTTTTTGCTCTTCTTTGCTGTTTTCATATCTTTTGAACTTTTCTTTGGAGTCGTATCGTCGTCTCCCTCTTCTTCTTCTTCTTCTTCTTCTCCCAACTCGCGTCTTCTTTTCTTCATTTCTTCGTAGTGCTTACTTTCTTCGTGTTTCCTCAAATCGTACCTAGATTTGAAGCAACGAATCGGGTTGCACGATCTACACGCCCACTTTTGCGAGTGGTGTTTGTTTACGTGCCTGTGGAGAGAAGTTCTACTCGTATACGTGCCATCGCACTTATTGCAGAAGAACATTTTCGCCCCGTCGAAGTGCTTGACTTCCATGTGCGTGTTGCGTGAGGCGAACGATTGGAACGCTAAATCGCACTTCAAGCACTTGAACACTTCAGTCGAAGCATCGAGGCTGGATAAGTTCACTGGCGTTGGATCTTCTTTCGTTTTGTTCTCTTTTTTTTTCGTTGCCACCGTCTGTTCTCTTTTTAGCCTCGCCGCGCGTTCGTTCTCGTTCTTCAAATGTTGCTCTTCGCTTTTGAGGTAAAGCGTAAACGCATCCACGACCAACGCAGCCTTCGATTTGATTTCACTCGATGGAATTCGCGAGTCGTCGCCTCTCACGAGCACGAGCTCTTCATTTTTCGCATTTAATTTTGCCATGGACTGTATCACGCGCTTCTCCAAAGTTTCCGAACGCTCCAGGCAGCGCGCTATGATTTTGAAACCTGCCTTCTCGCGTAACTGCTCTTTGGCCTCCTTTTGCTCTACTTTTTCTAATTCATCTTCTTTCTTTCCCACGCTTCCGTTTGGTAACACTTTCTCTCTGCTCTCCTTCACGTATGCTCGCAGCTTTCCCACGCTTTCGTTCAATATCGACACCAAAGATACGCACAAGTCTTCCAACTCCTCCAGCTCAACTGTTTTGTTTCCGGCGTCGTCGTTCTCGCTCTCTTCATCGCCAGCGCCGACGACTACTGACAACAATCTTCTCTCCCATTTCTCGCAAAGTGATCCAATCATTCGTATTCGCTCCGTCGCTGATCTGATTTTCCTCGTCACTTTGTACGCCGCCGTTTGTGTTCGCAGTTTGACTCTCTTTTTATTGCTACTCTTTTTATTGCTATTACTATTATTCTCAGCATTCATCATCGACACCATCATGGAATCGTTTTCTTTTTCGTCTTCATCTTCATCTTCCTCCTCCTCCTCCTCCTCCTCTTCTTCCTTTGCGCCGCTGCCACTTACATCTGCGATCATTTTCTCAATCTCCTCTCGCTTCTCTCGCTTCTTCTCTCGCATCGCGCGCCATCCGTCTTTCGCTTTCTCGAGCCAATTTTTTTCACTTTTGTCATCTTCGTTGTTTTTGTTCTCGTTGTTCACATCTTCTTCACCGGCATCATCAACATCATCTCCGTTTTCCACTTCTTCTTCTTCTTCTTCTTCTTCTTCTCGCATACGAACGCTCACCACTCTCACCGTCGTCGTCGTTCCATCACGCGCCTCTTCTTTCTCTGAAGAAGAAGCAGGAGGAGGAGGAGGACCGAGAGACTCTTCTTCCATCTCTTTCAAAACTTTTCGAACGCGAACAAAAGTGTGATGAGGGAAGGTAAAAAAGAGAGTCGAGAGTCCAACAAAACTTTTTGTTGTTTGTTTGGGCAACAAAAATGAATGAATGAAATCAAGGGCAGATTTGGCAGACGACTGCAAAAATCCCGAACGAAACGTCGTCAGAATATAAACAACAACAACTGAAAAGAAAATGTCTGCGATAACTACTACCGCTACTTTCCAACCGATCTCCCAAAAGATGCGTTTGGGTTCTGCGAGAAGATCCTCCTCTGTCTCCTCCTCTTTCCAACGAGGTCACGCGGCGAAGATTACCGCCGCGCCGATGATGAAGAAGGTGGGTGTGAAATTGTATCGCGTGATCTTTCTCAACTCTTTTTGAATTTGAAAGAGAGGAGATATTTTTCCCTCGTCGTCTCTTAAAGGGTCCGCGCGCGCCCGGCGCGAGGGTGTGCGCTCCTTTATTTTATTACCCCTCTTGGAACGCGCAGATCTCTCTTCGGGTATCACCGCTTAAACGACGCGTGGTGGTATTTTTTTTTCATCGTGCTCACCTTCTTCTTCTTCTTCTTCTTCTTAACAGAATCAACAACGATCCGCCTCTCGCTCTTTAATCGTTCGCGCGGAGAAGTTTGACACGAAAGAACTCGTGAAAACTGTCTCGGAAAAGTGGGACGACACCGAAAACAAAGGCCAAGTGATCACGTACGTCGCCGGTGCGACGGTCGCGTTGTGGTTGTCCTCCACCGTCGTCGGAGCAATCAACGCCATCCCGTTGTTGCCGAAAATCATGGAGTTGGTCGGTTTGGGATACTCCGCCTGGTTCGTGTACAGATACGTTTTGTTCAAGGAATCGAGAAAGGAGTTGGAACAAACCGTGGACGATTTGTTGACGAAGATTTCTGACATTTAATAACACGTGCAACGCGTTATTATATCGTCATAGAAAGAGGGGGGGAGAGAGAGCGAAGTGAGAGAGAGAGAGATTAAACTCTCGCTCGCTCGCTCGCTCGCTCGCGTTTTCAAAAAGAGAGGGGGTGCTCCAGCAACAACATCACGCAGCTAAAATTTGAGCAAATTTTTTAATATACATGTCCGAATGTCTTGTACTACATAACTAAAAATCTAATTCATCAGCATGAGCGAATCTAAACGCGAGCGCACGGAGGTCAGGATCTCTTTCTTTTCCTTCTTTTTCTCTCTCTTTCTCTCCGCCGTTCTCAATATTTTTTGCTTCAAAGCGCTGCTTTCGTCTTTCCTAGTTTTGGCCAAACCTTCGAGTTCTCTTCGTAGGAGCTTTACCTGCCGCATCAACGTGTGCACTTCGTCGTTTTCATCGTGACGGTGATGATGATGATGTTGATTCGATGTTACGTTTCGGTTGGAGGCGTCTCCGAATGGATCTAAGCAGTTGTAATCGAAATCTTCATCATCTCCTCTGGAGACGTAACTTTTCGATTCCGGCGAAAACGGATCGTCGTACTCTTCTTCTTCTTCTTCTTGTTCAGAAGTTTGATATGCCCGTGTGCGATGATGGTGATGAGCATGGAACTCGCGTTGATGCATTCTCTCTTCGTATTTTTCAAACTCTCGTCTTTTGTCGCTCGTCATTTCAATCGCATTCGCGAGTTCTCTCAACGCCTCTTCTCTTTTCACCGCGATTTTCTCCAGCTTTATTTTGGCTTTTTCAACCATCGTCGCGCACTTCATACCCAAAGCATCTATTTTCTTTTTCTGCTCGTCCAAAGCTTTCGTAAAACCTAATCCAGTGTTTGCTGTCATATCGAAAGTTTCCTCAACGGAGCGCGCGATCGTTTTCACCGCCTCTTTCACTCGCGCTTCCACCATTTTCTCGCACTCGATTTCCAACAATCGAATTTCTTTTCGAACTTCGCGTTCTTTCGATCTCGTTTCTCGTTCGAACCGTTCTATCTTTTCGTTGAACTCTTCTTCGGCTTTTGCTCGTGCTTCGGATACCGCCCGTTCCACCTCCCTTCTATATTTCGAGTATTCTCTCTCGGCGATCTCGTTCTTCTCTCTTTCGTATCTTTCGTACTGCTGTTCCTTTTGATTCTTTTCGTATTGCAAATGGAATTCGTGCTCCTTTTGCGCTCTCTCGAGCTCGTTCTGGTAGTGTTGCTTGTGTACCTCGACCTCTTTTCTGAGCAACGCTTCGTGCGCTTTCAAATTCTCCGCTTGCATTTGATCCCAATCGTTCAATTTTTTATACAAGTTCTTCACGTTTGCCTTCAACGTCTCCCTCTCCGCGGTCATCTTGGATATTTCAAGTTTTGTCTGTTCGTTCTTCATCGCGTGTTCTTTCGCTCTCGCTTCTAAATCTCTCTCTAATTGCGCGCTCCTTTCGCGCTCTTTATGTAATGCGACTTCCATGTCTAAAAATTCAGTCAAAGATATTTCGTTGGCGTTATTGTTGTTGTTCTCGGCTTTGTCGTCTTCCGCGGGGGCGCTCGTCGTCGCTCGATGATTTTCGTTCTCCATCGACGTCCGTTTCCTCTCCTCCTCTTCCTTCTCTCTCTTCAACCTCTCCACTTCGTTCTCCAACCTCTTCATTTCTTTGTTCAACCTTTTCCTCTCTTGTTCCCAGCTTCTTTTCTCGTTCAGCAATTGAACCTGCGTTTCCTTCGCTTCGTTCTTCATCTGAAGTTTTTCCTTCTTGAAGAGCGCAACGGCAGTCTCTCCGAATTCCCTCGCCTCGTCTCGCTCTTTCGTTAACACGAGTATTTTCTTCTTCATCGTCATCATCGAGGAGGAGGACACCGACGACAACGGCGGAGGCGTCGTCGAGAAAGCAGAAGAAGAACGTTTGTTGTTAATGTTAATGTTGTTGCTCTTCTTCGTCTTCTTTTCATCTAAATCGTCTGAATCGTCGACGCCGCCTCCTCCTAAAGAAGAACGCGAAGAGGTGTTGTTTTTTGGCGGAGGCGTGAACATCATCTTCCCGTGCGTGTTAGTACTCTTCTTCTTCTTCAAATAGTATTTCGTCGTCTCGGTCGTCGCGCAAAGTCATATTTCATCATCATCATCGTTGACGAGAGAAGAGGGGGCAAAAAAAATCGTGTAAAATTGTGTTTTTGACTTTTCTCTTCTTCACTTTTTTAATGTATGAGAACAACACACAAAACGAAAGAGGAGGACGTGAACAAACGAAAAAGGGGATTTGATATTTGATGCGATGAAGACGACGACGGAAACGACGACGACGACGAGTGAGAAAGAAGAAGAAGAAGAAGATGTCGGTGATGGTGATGGTGGTGGTGGTTTTGCTGCTGCTTTGTTGGGCGTGGAAGTAAATACGAAGAAGACAAAGAAGAAGAAGACAAAGAAGAACAGTGAAGACATCATCGAGGACGGCGGAGAAGAAGAGGAAGAAGAAGAAGAAGAAGAAGAGGGAGAAGAAGAAATGAGGGGAGTCGATGGGAGCGCAAAAGAGAAGACGAATAAAGAAGGCGACGACGTAAACGACGACGGGACGACGAAGAGAGAAAATGAGAACGACGAGGGAGGAGTACTTTTGAAACCTTCTTTGATGAAGGAGCGCAATAACGAGAATGATAACAACAACAACAACAACAACAACAACAACAACAAACATCAGTATCATGATCATCATTTATGGCTCGGGCGAAGAATGAAAATAGAACGAGGCACGGGAACCGCCGGCAACTCGTACAAGAGGCCGACGATAGCTTGCATCGTCTTCCACGACCCAAGCGAGTCGCACCCGTTTCACGTGACGTTTGAAGATGGAACAAACGCGTGGGTGAGAATCGAGTGCACGTCGTTACCGACGTTGAACGTGAACGGACAGAACACGGCGAACGCGTCTGCACTTGTAGCGGACGGGGAAATATTTATCCGAAACGAGGATTACAAAGCGAACACGCGGTTGGGGAGTCATGGGAAAGGAAACGGGAAGGAAAGTGGGGAGAAGAGCTTTGAATGGTTGGGGGATAAGTCAACCTTAGGTATCGCTATTAATAACAACGGTGGGGTGAACAAGCACGCGATGAATAATAATAATAATAATAATAATGATAAAAAAGGAGGACAACAGTATAACAATAGCCAGCAACAACAATACCAACGAAGACAACAACAGCTTCGACTCCAGCAACAACAACAACAACAGATGCGAAGGACGAACACGAGTAGCTTGGGACGACAACAGCAACAACGGAAACCGAAACGCGGGATGCAACAATATGGTAATAATAATAACAACAACAATAACAACAGCAACAGACGTGGGAACGGTACCGGCCAACAAGGTGGATATTTCAACGAAGCTGGTATGTATGACAACTCGTACATAGGTTTCGGAGGTATGCGAGTGAACGATAATTGGAACGCGAATAATAATAAAAATAATAAAAACAACAACGCAAACGCAAACAGTTATAACTTCCAGCTTCAACAGTATCAGCAACAAATGCAACACTTGCAAATGCAGCAGCAACAACTTCAAATGCGATACAACAACGTTGCGAACAACAACAACAGCAACGGGAAAAAGAGCAAGAAGAAAGGCGCAAAGAAAGATACGCATAATAATACCATGAACGATCTGTACGGCAGTGGCAACATGATGAATTTGCCGCCATTGCAACTGCCACCGAACGCCACTCAGCAACAACGTTATTCAATGCTTCAACACCAAATGCAACAGCAACAGCACCAAATGCAACAACATATGTTTCAGCAGCAACAGCAAATGCAACGCCAGCAGCAAATGCAAAGGCAGCGTCAGGAGCACCAACAACAACAGCAAAGACAACATCACCGCCAACAAAACGCGCAACAAAAAAATTCGCACCATAAGAACACTGGTGGCGGTGGCGGTGGTACATCGTCACCTCGCGCGAAGAATAACAACACTGGATCATCGCCTGCGAGAGGTTCCAGCCGTATGAATAACGATACGACGGAAATGTTAGCTCCGTCACAACCTACGCGACCTTTAGCCGCGACGTTGTTTGAGCAACACGAAATCGCGAGGTGTACCGTGTGTGGCAAGGTGTGTAAGTCTCACCCTGGTTTTGTCGCGCACGTAAAAAAACACGCGGAAGAACATCCGGCGAAAGTTCGCGCAATGCTCGCCGCATCGAAAAAGTATCGATCCAAACAGCCGCATCGTAGCGCTGAATATCTCGAGAAAATGAACGCTGCGAACAACAATAATAATATCATTAACACTGCAAGCGCAAAAACGACTACAAAAACGACATCGAGGGCAACGCGAGCCGAGCGAAAGCAGTCACCGCATCCACGAGTGAACGAGTTTGGCATGTCTGGATTCGAACCGTACGTATCGGACGAAGAAGTGCCCACGGTCACTACCGGTCGCGCAAGACGCCAAGGTGCCGGACAGAAAATTGAAAGCGATTACGTCTATGCCGGAAACATGGAGAAGATGCGAAGAGCGCGAGAGGGAAGAGGCGCGCGAGGAATGTCGCAAGAACCATCCATGCCGCCGCCACCACCACCACCGTCGCAACTACAACAACAACCACAACAACAACACACGTCGATGCCGCCGTACGACCCGAACATTCGTTCGGATAACAACAAAAAACGAACATTCGTGAACGTGCCTCGAACGTGCGAAAAGTGCGGACGCGTTTGTGCTTCAGCCGTTGGACACGCCAGTCACGTCCGCGCGTGCAAGAAGCCGCGTCGGAGTTGAATCCATGTACTATTATATAGCATACTTTTAAAAACTCAAGACAAAGGAGAGACCCCTAAATTTCAAAGATACATTTTTTAATCAAAAAATACGCGCTTTCATCACACACACAAATATGTCTTCGAAATCCTCCTCCTCCTCCTCTTCCGCGGACTCAATCGCCCGACACTTCATCCAGAAGTATTACACAACACTACACAATGCGCCTAAGAAAGTTCCGTCGATCTTTTATTCGCCTTTTGCGCACAGGGCCACTTCGTACGTTTCGAATGGCAACAACAACAACAAAACCAAAAACGGAGGTAAAGACGCGACAACAACTTCGAAAACAAACCTAACGCTGCCCCCGAAGAACGAAGTTCAAGACTCACGCGCGTCTCTGCAATCACATTTCACTTCCCACGAGAAGTATTACATGGATTTGAACACGACGATTTCGAGTTTAGATGCCTCGGAGGTGACTTTTGTGCAAGACAAGACGCTGCTCGTGTTGGTTAAAGGAGCGTTCAGTAGCAGTAATAATCTAGGAGAGGAAAAGAGCAGAAGGAATTTTTCGCAGACGTTTCTTTTGACGACGGCGAGGGGAGGAGGTCGAGTCGAGCACGGACAATACCACCAACAGCAACAACAACAACTACTACAAGAACAACAACAGTCATACGAGTTTGTGTGTACGAACGAGTTATTACAGCTCAGCCGCGAGCATCAAATCGATAAAGGCGTTGGGACGAGAGATACGGGCGCAGACTTATACGACGGCGCGGTGAAGGTGTTTCCTCCGTCGACGCCAAAACCAGTTACGTCGACGCCTAGGAAACAAGAAGAACGGCAACAGATGGCGCCAACAACACCGATACCCGCTCCGCGCCCAACTGGAGGAGGAGGAAGAGTAGAAGGCGGTAGGCGAACATCGTTTGGAGATACGACGACGAAGCACGAGATGAAATTCATCGAGAAGCAAATCGATGCGCTTTATACGGAGAAAAAGGAACACAGGAAAGTCGACGAGATAGATTCGGAGGTAGGAAGTGGAAAGTCCCCGGGAAGTATCGATTCGAAGAAGACGCCGCCACCGGGGTACGAGAAAACGAAACCACTCGGTGATGTAAACTTGGCCGAGGCAAAGCAACAGCTTCTCGCTGAGTTGAAGCAGAAAAAGAAACCAACGCCGACCGCGCTTATTAAGCAAACGTCGTCTTCTCACGTCGTGTTTGTGAAAAATATTCATTTTCACACTCCTGCTTCGGCCATGAGAAGAGAGTTCTCCAAATTTGGCGACATAATATCGATCGATTTTGGATTCCCGAAAGACGATTTTGGAGAAGAGAGAAAGAAGTTTTGCTTCATTGAATATGCATCTCGCAGTGAGTGCGAAGCAGCTGTCGCGCAATCGAGCAACATCTTTGTCGATAGTCGCCGCTTAATTGTGCAGCACAGGACCGGCAAAGGACAACAATCGAAGTAATGGTATTAAAGAGGAGTGAACATTTAAGGGTGCTCTTATCGAACGTATGAGAGAGAGAGAGAGAGAGAGGGTGTGTGTGTGCGTGTTTCGCGATTTTAATCAAAAAAACCTTCACCTTTTTTACAACAGTTGATTGCACAGCTATTTACTTTCGCATATTCTGCGTAAAGTTGTTGATGTATTGATTGAAAATACCATCGCCAGTTTTCGATTGAAAACTCTCCCCAGCCCCGAACAAATTTGCTGTTGTTAGAAACATCTCCGGTATCTTCTTTTGTCCATCTGGTACCGTGGATTGAGCCGCACTCTTCGCGGACAAATCTTCCGCTTGCGCTTGAAGGAGTTTTTCCATGGTTTGCAGGGCGGCGAAGACGTGTCGGTCCTTTCTTCCTAAAGCCGTTATAGCCGATGGGAGTAATCGCGGCACGGTATCCGTGGTGAGCGCACCTATCGCAGCGTCGTCACTCACTCCTTCCTTCACGGGACTCACCACGAGTTGACCTTTCGCATCTGGAGACTTTGGAGTAGTGCCGAACCACTCGTGTTCCTTTCCAGTCGCGATCAGTTTTCTTATCGTATCCTCAGCGCGCATCCATCTGAAAGCTGGCTTTCTGCTGTCCATGAGATGAATCTTTGATAGTAAGCGCAAACTCGATAAGATATTCGCTATGTCATATAATCTTCGGATTTTCTTCTTCAACTCGTTATCGTTGAAGTCTTTCGTCGCTTTTGGACCAGTGCTGCCTTCACTCATCAACATCGCGGCGGCGGCGTCCTCCAGTCCCAAGACGCCATCTTCCGCTTCCATGAACAGCGTAATGAACTTTTGCGTCATCAAACTGAGCGATTTTTCTCTTCTCTCGGACGTTTCCTTCTTTCCAGCGGCGGTAGCTTTAGCTTTGTTCGCAGGAAGAGTAGGATCTTCTTCACCGTTTGCTACGGACTTGACACCATTAATTGCATCTTTACCGCCCGATTGAAACGGAAGTGAGTTTTCAAACACTTGCAACGAGAGCTTCTCCGGTAACTTGATGTCGAAAGATTCAGCGCCAAACTTTTCAATCTTCTCAATGGCGCTAGGGAGCCTGGAAACGCCAAACCACGCGTATTGGTTTTTGCCTTTTTTAACTACGACTTCAACAGCTTCTAAAACGTTTACGATATCGTATATTCTACGTCTTTCGACACCTAATGTCGAGCACACTTCGTCTAACGAAATCAAATTCTCGTACCCAGAGCTGTACAAGCTGAGAAACCTTTCGCACAACAACGAGAGCGACTTCGATTGACGCGTCTTTTTATTGCTATTGCTCGTAGTATTCCCGTCGATATTGTAGTCAACAACCTCCGCTGCAAATTTCTCCGTTGTCGGTGTCGGCGTCGTCATCGGATCTTTCACATCCTTTTGAATGCTTTCATTCAACTCGTCTCTTTTCGTTGGCGCCTCCATTCGCGTCGCGGCAGTTTCAACTTGAGATAATGGCGGTGCTTCTTCCGCGGTAAGAGCACCGCTTTTCTTCTTCGTTGCCTTTGTTGTAGGAGTAGACGCAGGAACATCGCCAGCAGTATTAGTATCTGAGGTCTCGCCAGCACCTCCACCGACAACCTTTCTCGCCCACGCTTTCAACAACGCCTTCTTCTCCTCTTTCGATTCCTCTTCCATCCCTTCACCTCTTTGCAACTTATCGAAAAACTTTTGCGCATGCGATCGAATTTGCACCACTGTTTTCGTTCTCACGCGTTCTTCTAGCTTTTTCCACGCTCGGCCGTACATTTTCAAACCATCCGTGAACAGCGCGTGCTCGGCGTCCGTCCACCGCTCGCGCGGTTGTTTCACCGTTGCCGAAGTCGTTTTCTTCGATGATGCTAACAATAATAACGGCGGCGGTGACGACGACGACGAGAGTGGTGCGTCTTCTGCTCTAGTATGTTCAATATCTACGCAATCAATCGTCATAGGATCTCTCGGTTGCCGTTCGTCTTCTTCTTCTTCTTCTTCTTCTTTTTCTTCTTCTACTATTTGTTCCCGCGTCGTCGTCGTCGTCTGAATCGTCGTCGTCTCGGCGGTTGCGACTGTGGTATTCACACCGAAGCCTTCCCTCAACCCTTTCATCACCACTTCTCCTTCTTCCTTTCTCTTTCTCTTCGCGGCGACTCTTTCCTCCTCCGCCCCGCGAACGAATTGATCATCGTCTCCCTGTTCTGCATCTCTCAGCGTCGTCGTCCCATCAACATCGCGCTTCTTCTTCTTCTTCTTTAACTTCTTCTCCTGCGTGGTGGTGTTCTTTTCGTCTTCTCCTTCGTGATTTTTAAAATTTTCCCGGGAAACTTCTTCTGCTCCTGCTGCGTTTTTGATATCATCATCATCATCACGCGTTGTCGTCGTCGCCTTCCTCTCCAACAGCATCATCGTCGTAATAATAAGTATTTTGATATCGTCAAAATCCTCTCTTATATAATAAAACCGTCGTGCTCTTCTGGCTTTTTGCGTCGTGTACACGTTTCTTCAAATAATGTGTTGATGTGTGTTTTTGTGTCGTTTTTTTGTGTGCATTTTTTTGTGTGCTTTTTTGGGTGCACCAGGGAATTTTTTGGCGGCCTTTTACTCGTAAACGCATTCAAAACATCATTCTCTCTAGAGGAAAAAAGTGACAACACAAATCACACTCTCACTCTCTCTCTCTCTCTCTGTTCTCTCTCTCTGTTCTCTCTGAAGTAATAAAAGCAAGAAAAATGAACAACGGATTACGCGTGGCTGGAGGCGTGGCCAAGAAAAATGGTGGCTCCAAGGCAGCGAAAGACATGTCAACGAGAGCGGCGTATCAAGGCATTCAGTTCTTGAAGTCCTACGGCCAACACATTCTAAAAAACCCGGCGATTGTGGATTCGATAATTCAGAAATCAGGAGCGAAAAGCACCGACGTCGCGTTAGAGATTGGACCAGGGACCGGGAACTTGACCATGAAATTACTAGAGACGTGTAAGAAAGTCGTCGCGATCGAGTACGACGCGAGAATGGTCTTGGAGTTGCAACGGAGAGTGCAAGGGTCGCCGTACCAGTCGAAATTGGAAATCATACAAGGGGATTTCATGAAGGTTGAGTTACCGTATTTCGACGTGTGCGTGGCAAACGTGCCGTATCAGATTTCTTCGCCGCTGACGTTTAAGTTGCTCTCGCATCGACCACAGTTTCGAAGCGCGACGCTGATGTTTCAGAGAGAGTTTGCCATGCGAATGGTCGCGAAGGCTGGCGACGCGCAGTATTGTCGCTTGGCGGTGAACACGCAGCTGTTGGCGAAGACGCAACACATTTTAAAAGTAGGGAAGAACAATTTCCGACCGCCGCCGAAAGTCGATTCGTCCGTGGTGAGAATCGAGCCGAGGAAACCTCCAGTGCAGGTGAACTTTCGAGAGTGGGATGGTTTAATTCGCTTGTGCTTTGGGAGGAAAAATAAGACGTTAGGGGGGATTTTTCGAACGAAAACGGTGTTGGAGTTGTTAACGAAGAACTATTTGACGTTTAAAGCAGTAAAGGTGAATTTATTAGATGATGACGCCATGGAATTAGCCGAGGAAGAGGCGAATAACAAGGAGAAACGACAGGAAGTCAAGGATCACGTGAAAGAGTTAATCGAAAAGGTATTAAACACGAACGGATACGTGGAGATGCGCTCGAGTAAAATGACGCAGGATGATTTCTTACAACTGTTGGCAGTGTTCAACGAACACGGCATACACTTTGTCGGTTAAGAGTGCGCGATAATGACAGCTTTTGTTCACGCATGCGTTAGGTGCCCGCGCGTTTAGTTTATATAGATACACATTTTAAATATAATAATATAGCAATTATACCTCCGGGTACCGGTACGTTCGAAATATAATAGTGTAGTTAGTTAAAAACAATTCGCATAGTAATTTAATCGATCAATTTAATCCAACCTTTGCAATAAATATTCAACTTGCACGTCTTTCGTCATCGGCATGATCCACTTAAAGTACAAATCCGCGATGATTTCCGGCGCGACTTTATACTTTTGGTTTTCTGGATTCGTCAAAACTTTGCTCGCATCTGGAACTTCCTCGTTGATGTCTTGCCCGTAAAACGCCGCCTTGTTCGTGACTCTCGCAACCACTCTGTCTTCCACCGCTTGATTCGTCAACAACTGCATCAATCCGTTCCCGTCTTGTTTGCGAATCAAATCAGAATATTCATCCGGTTGCGCTCTAAACTTTGCCTCCGCGACAAATTTTCCGTAATGAATCCGTCTCGATATTAATTGCAAACAGTTCACGTCGCACAAGCCGGCGGACCCGTAGTTGTTATCATCGCCGCTCTCGCACATTCCCGGAACAATATTCTCCACGTACATCTCTTTAATTCTATCGTTGATATTAATTTTCAACGCGCATTCGTGCAAAACCTCCCCAAAGTTCATCGGTGGTAT
>Ga0181606_10003237_pt1 | contig 13821 bp, 10 predicted proteins | sample 041ome_10_FD_132994 | JGI IMG/M metagenome (GOLD analysis project Ga0181606, IMG submission 132994) | Coastal salt marsh microbial communities from the Groves Creek Marsh, Skidaway Island, Georgia - 041412US metaG (megahit assembly) | ecosystem: Environmental > Aquatic > Marine > Intertidal... | reverse complement strand
GGATTGGGATACACTCCAACTTGAAACTTGGTATCCTCACTCCCAAACTGAGTATTTGCAGGAGTACCTGGGAACACACGAATCGCGTTCACATTAGCACTACTTTCCAGTCCTTCAATCCCAAATTCGTCACTTCCTTTGTCGAAGGCTGTGACCGACAATTGATATTGCCAACCACTTAGTAGATTGTTTAGCTCATAAGCATAATAATAAGTAGTAGTATCTCCTTCAAAGCGTACGGGTTGGGCTAGTTCTACTTCATTAAATCCCGTATTAAACCCCACCGCGTTCGCTGGATTATCAAACTCCCGAATAAGACGAGGTTGCGGATTAATATCTTCACCTAGTTCTGATCGATAAATTCGATACCCCTCAAAGTCTTGCTCGCCCGAAACTCTATCACGCGATCGCTCCGCAGTTTTGTCCCAATACAAAGTGACTTTCCCCGCTTCTAGCTGTGCTCGTACTCTTGGGTTATCTGGAGGTGTTGGAAACAAGTAACGAGTTAATGCCCCATTTCCATCGGTGTCCTCGCCAGCATCCAAAACCCCATTGTTGTTCTTATCCTCACCTTGGAATACTTTATTAATAGCATTCACAGTTTTAGTAAGCTCCACTCTTGATTCCTCATCATCAATTTCCTTACCTGAAACACCTTGAAACTCATCAGGTTTTAATGCAGCGGAAAATGCATAATACACCGAAATGGTTTCGCCTGGCTCAACTTGATTAAATGGGCCCATCGATAACATTGAAATATAATTCCCATTCCCTGTTTGCCCATCTGTCCGTAATTGTTCTCGAACGGTTTCACCTAAAATCACGGAATCCATTGGGAATGGAACTGCCATTCGTTCGTATCGCTGTTGATCATTCGAAGGACGAACGTAAAGCCCTGTACCTGAACTAAACAACCAATAACTAGGCGTTATAAAAGGAGTCCTATATCCGTTTTGTGTTAGGTAATCGGCATTGGATGGGTGGAAATACTGCCCACGGTAATCGGCACCAATAATGGACATGGCTCCGTAGGTATTGATAGAAGGATTATCAGGAGAACCGGCATCAAACACATAAGCGGTATACAAAGAATCTAAATAACCAATTCCGTTCTTATTAAAGAAGGCGCCTCCAGTCTCAGTAGCAGAATTCACATTTCGAACCACTAAATCGGCATACATTCCAATGAACACGCTATCCCATGTTGCCGGCGCAGCGTATTTATCACTGTTATTGGTAATATCGTAGCGAAGAATGGTGAAATTCTCCGTGAAAGGGAAACTCCAGCTGTAACTTTCCAAGGTTACATCGGCGTACAAAGGGGTATCGTGTCCGCTAATAGGAGTACCGTTGATATCCCTTCGTTTATCTGAAAATTGAGCTATAATATCTTGCTCTCCAACCGAAAATGGTGAGAAATACTCATCATTAGGGTTGGTGCTTCGCTGAGTGAGTGGGGCATCTGCCGTAAATTCAAATCCCGCTCCACCACGTGCATACCCTCCGGAAGTAGTAACCGATGCTGTAGAAACCCGTAATTGGGATTGGTTATAAAGAGCCCCAATCCATATTCCAGCCTCAAATAAATGCTCTGTACCTGTGTTAGTCGGATAACGCATACTAAACCCACCTTCAGGATTTGTACGTACGTCTGGTTTCCCAAGCGTTCCAAAGTTAGTAATGGATAACCCAAAAACACCTGCATCGGTCTCAAGACGTTCAAAAGACGCTTGAGAAAAAGCTATTTGCGCACTGAATGCAAAACCCAGTAGTAGCAGAGAAAATTTCAAGAAGTCGAGGTTGTTGATCAAAAAATTTCTAGACTATAAATATACAAAATAATACAAACGAGTATGCTCTAGCTCAGCTAAATTAATACTGAGGTAACATTAAAGCTTAGCACCAAAAGAGTAGCTATAAAAGACTACTCTAGGTCAATTCAACGACCATTTCATCTCGTGCTAAAGTTACTAACTCGTATGCACTCCCGTATTCCGCTTGTATCTGATCACATCGTTCTTCTAATTGAGCATCGGAATTATCGGGATCATGGTGCGTTAAATATAGCTGTTTAATCTGAGAATCCCTTGTGATCTCAAAAAGCTTTTCCCAATTAGTATGTCCCCAACCCTTTCGTTCCTCATATTCTTCTAGATTATATTGAGCATCATGTATAAGCACATCCGCCCCTTGGATAAACACTTTAAATTTTTCAATAAATGCTCGCGATTCTACCGAATCATCGTGAGGTAATTCGTTATCAGGGGCATATATGATTACCTTCTCCTCAATAATCACTTTAAACATTCCCGTGGGGATGGTATGCTTACCCCACATCATTTCAACTACATAGTTACCAAAATCGTATACACCTTCCTCAATACTTGTGCACTTCATTTCAGCCGATAGCATATCTAATGTTACTGGGAAAAAGGTGTTTGAAAAATGGCCTTGTAGAATTTCATTACAGCTCAAACCAGGTTGGGCTGTTAAATGCACATTAAAATTTCCATCTGGATGATAGAAGGGCTTAAAAAAAGCAAAACCCTGTAGGTGATCCCAATGTGGGTGGGTTAAAAAAATATGCCCACGTAACGCTTCTTTGCGATGAATAATATCGTTCCCCAAATTTCTAATTCCTGTGCCACAATCCAACACAAGGAGTTCACTAAGCTGAGTTGCCGATATTTGAACGCATGAAGTATTCCCGCCAAAGCCCATATTTTCACTGTTAGCGCATGGCGTAGAACCTCGAACTCCCCAAAACTTTATTGTAACCATAAATCTCACATAAGAATTTAGTAAGATCTTGAAACACCGACGTTTAATCTCCTACATCTTCATATTTAAAGAGTATAGTAAATGCTCTTAATTATTCCGAACCCTTATTTTTAAGCAAATCAATTGATTTTTTTAATTCGTAGGCCTCAGCATGTTTTTGATCTAATTTATTTTTTGCTACAGCAATTTTGTTATCCAAATCGTCCAATAAAGCGTTCCCTTTATTTGTGGGTTTAAAATAGGTTTTAGCTTCCTGAAACTGAATAATTTCCGCCTCGAGTGCAGTAATCGTCTTCATCGCAGCATCCAGTTTCTTCTGAGATGTAATTACTTCCTTACGGGTAGATGGATCTAGCCCCTCAGAGGCAAGCTTTCTTTCCATGCCCAAATCGGTTCCCGAAGAACGATAATTGCCGTAGATTTTATCACATACTTCTCGATAATCTTTCCAAACTTTGTTCTTAAGTTTTATTGGGACATGCCCAATTTCTTTAAATGTGTCTTGTAACTTTTTTGCTTCTTGGACGGCTATTGCGGGATCATCATGATCGGCTAGTGCATTAAGTTGCTCTATGATCTCATTCTTTTTCTTAAGATTTTCTTTGTGTTCCTTGCGCACATCCTTAAAGTGCTCCCTTCTCTGATTATAAAATTCATCCATTACTTCTTTGAATTGCTTCCAAATTTTGGATGATTTTTTTCTTGGAACTGGACCTATTTTCTTCCATTCGGTCATCAGGTCTTGCATCTTCTGATGACCATTTTCGCCACTATCTGCTTCCTTAATTGATATTGCTTGTTGAATTAAGGCGAGTTTGAGCTCATAATTTTTTTGCTCAATGGCTCGTAACTCTTCTAGATTTTCCGACTTTTTATCATTAAAAGCATCCGTAGCTGCCTTAAACGTATCCCACAGCTCATTTTCCTCTTTTTGCGGTAGATTTCCTGTTTTTTTCCAAAGCTTATGTAGTTTATTCACTCTTCTGGCAGCCTCGGCTAAATCCTCCATATCTAGTAGAGATTCTGCCTCTTTAATGAGCTTTTGCTTCTTTTGGAGGGCTTTTTCAACCGAGTTTCTGTAAGAGGCATCGTGTTTGTAACGTAGTTCACTAAATTGATCCAGTGCAGCATAAAACTGATCCCATGTATGCTGGTTTCGATCTAATGGTACTCGCCCAACTTTACGCCACTGATTCTGTAGATCTTGTAATACCTCGTTAAGTGCAGCGAAATCCGCAGACGCTTGATCTGCCTTTCCATTCAAGTCTTGTATCTTTTCTAATAAGAGTAATTTGAGCGTCAGGTTTTCTTCTTCTTTTTGGAGTTTTTTTACTAATCGGTCAACTTTGTGATTCTCAAACTCCTCCAGCAAACTATCAAAACGCTTATTCAATGCATCTACTTCTGACGCTGGAAGTAATTTGATCTGTTCCCATTGTTGCTGGATAGATCTAATTTCCTTTGTTGCAGTCCAATTCTGGGCCTCAATAAGATCAGAAAGTTGTTTTAATATTTTTTTCTTACGCTCTAAATTATCTGCCCTTTTTTGGTTTAACTCCTCATAATGCGCTTTTTTTCGGGCTTCAAATTCATCTCTAAGTGTTTGAAAAGCGGCTATTGCTTGCTTAGCACCTTCAGTGTCAGGTTCTGGGCCTTCAGACATTTTAAGTGCGAGATTAGCTAATTCATTTGATACATAAGCCCAATCGGGTTGCAGAACAAATTCCTCAGCTTTTTGGCGAATGTCTTGGTAAAAAGTTTCCGCACTTTCCTCTGCTTCACTATCGGGGTATACGGTGGATTCTTCGGAAGAAGCCTCGGGTTCGGAAGAGACCTCTGGTGCTGGTTCATCTGCTGATTCTGACTGGGCTTCGCTCGCACTTCCCAATTGAGTAACGTCAGACTCTTGCTCAGCAGGTTGATCCGTGGATTTTACTGGCTCAACGACCTTCTTTTCTTTCGAAATATCGGATTCGTTTTGTGGTTCTGTTGGTTGTCCGCTCATTTTTTCATTTTCCATATGCTAGCACCGCTCCAGGTTGTTTACCAACCTTCCTTTCCTATAGTTCGTAATTAACGCAAAGCCAAAAATAATACTTTTTGTTTTTGCTACAGTTAACCTAAGGTTAGCTATTTTTATTAAAAAATGAAAAAACTACGGTTTATAAATTCGAATGTCCGTTTGTGGGAATGGGATATTTAGTCCGTGGCTGTCAAATTCTCTATACACTCGCTCAGTTAAAGACTGTTTTACCGCAAAAAAATCTCCCGATGATACCCAAGCTCGAACCGTAATGTTAACCGAACTATCGGCTAAATCAGTCAACCCTATGTAAGGAGCTGGGTCTGAAAAAACGCGATCTTCTTCTTCAAGCATCTTACTTAGAACAGAATAAGCCATATCTAAATCATCTCCATAGGCGATTCCAATAATCCATTCTATTCTGCGTGTATCCTGTGTGGAATAATTAATAAGAGATCCTGTAGCTAGCGGCCCATTGGGAATAAATATAGTTTTGTTGTCCGGTGATGTGAGTATGCTTACAAAAATCTGTATCTCTTTAACCGTGCCAGCATATCCTTGGGCTTCTATAAAATCTCCCACTTTATAAGGCTTGAATAATAAAATCATGACCCCACCTGCGAAATTCTGCAAGGTTCCTGAGAGTGCCATACCAATGGCTAAGCCCGCTGCTCCAAGAATGGCTATAAAAGAGGTCATTTCTACCCCAAGCATGCCTAATGCTGAGATATAGACCATAATTTTTAACAGAATAGAACTAAGGCTTAGCAGAAAGCCTTTTAATGACTCGTCCAGTTCACTACGTTCAAATATTCTCTTTAGAAAACGGTTGATCAAGCTAGTCCCCCACAAACCACCAACCAAAACAGCTATAGCTTGTAGGAGGTTTAGGCCGTACTCTAATAGAAGTGCATAGCCTTGAGCAAAAAGATCAGTGTCAAGCATCTATGTCATAGACTTCTTTTAAAATCGCCTTAGCATTAGCATCTTTACCTTGCATGACCCGATGTTGTAAATTGGTAACAATTTCAGGTTGTGCCTTTTCAAATGCTTCTTCCTTTGCCAACTTTTCGTTGTTAGTTCGTACTAATTCATAAATATCATCGGCCCGAACCACACTATATATTTTATCATCGTTGAACGCATGAGATCGGCATTCCTCGAATTCTTTGAATACACGAGGGAAATCTTCGCTGGAAGTGGCCTTGGTAACTACCTCTACATCGGATGGGCTTTCCGCACTGAGCGGGGTTTTACAAAGAAAGAAAAAATTTTGAGTGTATTTCATACAGATTCTTATAGTTCGTTTACCAAATAATACGTGCTACAATAATACCTAATTCATGACTTCAATGCTAACAGATAAGTTGGATCACCTTAGCTGAGTTTAAGTGAAAAATAACGAGGAGCCAAAATGCTTAAAAACACGCCTCTTGCAATCATAAATAGAATCATAGCCATCCAAATAGCATGAATACCAGCATAGGGCTCGATAAATAAATGAAGCGGCACGTACAACAAAAATGTTGCTATAAGCATGGTATTCCTAAGAGGTTTTGTATTAGAGGTTCCCATATATATTCCATCCCAAATGAAGCATATACTATTGACAATTGGGGCAATGACCGTATAAAGCATCACATATTGAGCTTGTTCAACTACTGCAGGCTTATCGGTGAAAAGCATAAACAAAGATTCAAAACCAACATAAAATAAAGCACTTAAACTAAGGCCTAAACCCAAACCCCATTGCATCGTTTTTCTCACAACTTGCTTGAATGCTTCGGTGTTCTTTTGTCCCCAATACATACCTGACAAACTTTCTGCCGCGTACGCAAACCCATCAATTCCATAAGAGCTTATGTACCATAATTGCAGTAAAATGGTATTTGTAGCCAAAACTAAATCCCCCGCTCTCGCAGATGTCGTGGTAAAATAAGCATAAGCAAAAATTAAACAGAGCGTTCGTATAAAGATATCACTGTTAACTCCAATCCATTTTTTCCAGGTTGATGGTTCCCAAAAATCACTCTTTTGCCATTCACGCCACCATCCCGATACCCAATGTTTTGCATAAGACTGAAAAAAGATACCCAAAGCCAAAAATAACCCGAGGTAACTTGCTATCACACTTCCTAAAGCAATACCTGCGACCTTCCAATCCAGCACCAAAACAAATACTACATTCAGTACTAGGTTAATAATGTTTAAGACTATGGTTATGATCATGGGTATCCTGGCATTTTGCATACCTAAAAACCACCCATTCATTCCATATAATAATAACGTGGCAGGAGCAGCCCATATACGTATTCTAATGTATTCGGTAGCATATTGTGCCACTTCAGCACTTGGAGATATTATGACAAGGGACCAATGAGCGATAGGGTTTTGTAGCACAATTAAAGCGAGCCCAAGTATAGAGCCAAAAAGAGCGACTCTAAGCCAGAGATTTTGGATCATTTGATGGTTAGCTGCCCCCAAAGCCTGAGCAACTAAACCTGTAGTTCCCATTCTCAAAAATCCAAAGCCCCAAAAAATAAAATCAAAAACTAGGCTTCCCACTGCAATGGCCCCCAAGTAATAGAGTTCATCTAAGCGCCCAACAATTGCGGTGTCTACCGCCCCTAGTAAGGGTACTGACAGGTTACTGAGGATATTGGGAATCGCTAGATTAATAATTTTTGAATTATATGATTTCGTGGATGCCATCGGTTGCATATAACAGGGTGTGAATGTATTTTGGGGCGTTAAATTTTATCTCGAATCTGATTCACTAACTAATCGATCCGTCTTCCCATGAACATAGATACGCGAAATAAGATACTAAGTGCTGTATTTGGAATTACCATCATTTTACTATCATGGTTGCTGTACGATTCCATAGTCACGCCATATAAAGTAGTCGAAGAACAAAAAGCTGAAACCGAACGAGTTCGTACGCGGATGCTGACTCTTAAAGATGCTATTGTAAATTACGAAGCTCGATATGGACATTACCCTCCTACTGATGGTGGTTTAGATAGCGTGGTAACTTATTTAAGTACCGATTCCTTGATGATTTCGATGGGTGATTCTTTATTTCGCCAAATGCTTCCACTCCAGTACAGCCCTGAGAGTATGGTCGTAAGTCCTAGAGACACTTCACTTCGTTTTTTGTACACAAGAAATGATACTATTCGTCCTCCATTGTATCTCTTAGAAGATCCGATGACTGATGATGCGGTTGGGAGTTTATCTAGAACAACCATGAGAAATGCCCCTAACTGGAATTAATGGAAGCAGAAGCCTCCAATTTAGGAGTCTGTTTTTTTTCAGGCCGAATGCTTTATTCGGTCGCTGAAAAGGGGGCAAAAGACACCGTTCAGCAATTAGGCTCCTATGAATTTAGTTTCGATGTAGCTGAAGCGCTAAATGCTCCTTCTTCTAAAGCAGGAATACAGTTAAAAGCAGTCTTTAGTGATTTAGAAAAAGAATTCCGCCTTGAAAGTATTCGTATGCTCACCGAGCCAACTCATGAATGCTGGACTGCACTACCCAAGGTTGTATATGATGATTCAGTAGAGAGGGAACAGCACATCGCTATTTTAATGAAAGGGGTACCTCGAGAAGACATTGAGGTAACTTGGCATGCCGTGAGTAAAACCCGGTTCAAATTTCTTTGCTTGCGCCGAGCTCAGCTAACAAAAAATTACCGAAGTTTCAGTGATCAAGTCGCCATTAATGAGTGTTGTAGTGACTTTGAAATTGGCGGAATGTGGTCGAGTCATCATCGCCCAGGGGGTTCCTTTCTTTTAATAGGATGTCATGCTGATTCGATTAGTATTTCTTCTTATTTGCTGGGCAGTTTCAGAGCTGCTACCTACATACATTTTGATGAGTCTCAGGATATACCCTATTTATGGCTGCAACATGCCGAACATTCTCCATGGATGCGTGGTCTCCACGAGCATATATATTTTTATGGGGAACAAACCCATGAAATAGCCGAGAAATTACAATCTTTCATTGACCATAATTCTGCACAAATAGTGTTAAATTCTTTGGAGACAATGGGCATAAATGCAGAAGAAGAAACCTATGGATTTGATCTTGCAACTGCTTTTCCTGCCATCATGCTAAGCCTAGACTTGTCCTAGTTACTGTTAATTTTATTCCAATAAATGCGGTTCTGTTGAGTCAAAGGAAAATCGGTGAACCTAGGCTCCTATCTCAATCAACCAGACGAAAATACTCATGCGAATAATTACAGGCTCATTAAAAGGTAGACGTTTTGAAATACCTAAGGGATTAGATGTACGCCCCACTACGGATCGTACCAAGGAGAGTATGTTTAATAAAATTGAAGCCTACAAATACATTGAAGGTACCCGAGTATTAGACTTATTTGCAGGCTCTGGGAATTTAGGCTTTGAAGCCATTTCTAGAGGCGCTAGAGAAGTTCTAGCGGTTGATTTAGACCCTGCCAACCTAAAACTTATTGATAAAATCTCGCGCTCATGGGAAATTGACCATCAGATCAGAACCGTAGCGATTGATGTTCAGCAATTTTTAGAAAGCCCTGCTCAAGCTTTTGATTTTATTTTTTGTGATCCTCCTTATCACTACGAATGGATGGATCTTATGATTGAACAAATTTTAAGCAATGGATGGCTTAGCCCCACGGGTTGGTTCCTTCTAGAGCATGATAAATATCATAGTTATACCGACCATACTCATTGTTTTTTTAGCAAAGCCTACGGGCGCACCACGGTTAGTATTTTTCAAGCACAAGCGGTAGATTCAGAATCATGAAACACATCGCATTATACCCTGGTTCTTTTGACCCATTTACCAATGGACACCTCGATATTTTAAAACGAGCAACAAATTTGTTTGAAAAGGTGATCGTAACTGTGGCGGTGAATAATGAAAAGAAATCTGTTTTTAGTGGAAGGGAACGGATAGAACTCATCGAAGAATGCATAAAAGGAACAGAATGGGGAACCCGAGTTGAAATCACCCAATTCACAGGCCTTTTAGTAGATCATGCCAAAAAAATGGGCGCTCATACTCTAATTAGAGGGGTACGCCAAATATCTGATTTTGAATATGAATTTAGAATGGCATTGACTAATAAACGCCTTTCTCCAACCATCGATACTGTTTTCTTAATGCCAGATGAACAACTCACTTTTATCTCGGCGTCCTTAGTAAAAGAAGTGGCTTTTTGGGGAGGTGATTTAAGCTCATTCGTCCCAAAGCATGTAGAAAAAGCACTCAAAGATAAACTTCAACACTCATCAACCTAGCCTCCTTAACTTACTCATGATCTCATCACGCGCACTAGAATTACAACCATCGGCCACTTTAAAAATTACTGGCCGAGCCAAAGAACTACAACGAGAAGGCAAGTCCATTATCTCCTTAAGTGCTGGCGAACCAGATTTCCCTACCCCAAGCTTCATTTGTGACGCAGCTGTGGAGGCAATCCGAAATGGAGCCCATGGGTATACCATGAATACCGGTACCCCCGAACTCAGAGAGGCCATCTGCGCAAAATTAAAGCGCGATAACGGACTCGATTATACCCCGGCTCAAATTATATGTTCCAATGGCGCCAAACAATCCGTTGGTTTCTCCCTTTTAGCGATGGTGAATCCTGGTGATGAAGTGATTATTCCCGCACCTTATTGGGTATCCTATCCTGCAATGACTCAACTCGCTCAAGGTATACCTGTACCCGTGAGAACCTCTTTTGAGCATAATTACCGGCTCACTCCCGAACAATTAGAAGAGGCCATCACCGATAAAACTCGTGTGCTTATACTTTGTTCTCCATCTAACCCAACGGGTTCATGTTACAGCAAACAAGACCTAGAAGGTCTGGCGGAAGTGCTGCGTAGGTACCCCAACATTTCAATTATATCGGACGAAATTTACGAATACATTGTTTTTGATGATGATCATATTAGCTTGTTGAACGTAGCACCCGACCTTAAGGATAGAGTCGCTTTGATCAATGGTTTTTCTAAAGGATTTGCGATGACAGGTTGGCGATTAGGGTATCTTGCTGGCCCAGAGGAATTAGTTAAAGCAGTGGGTAAAATTCAAAGTCAGGAAACCTCTGCTCCCTCCTCTATTTCTCAGGCAGCTGGATTCGCCGCTTACTCCGGCACATTAGATGAAGTCTTAGTAATGAGAGCCTCTTTTAAAGAGCGTCGAGATTTTATGGTAGAGCAATTGAACAGTATTGAAGGGGTCAGCTGTTTTAGCCCAGGTGGTGCATTTTATGTATTTCCTGATATTTCAAGCTATTTAGGCTCGGTTACCCCATCAGGCACACCCATTGAAAGCTCAACAGATTTATGCCTTTATCTATTGGATGAAGTTGGCTTGGCCTTGGTACCTGGAGACGCCTTTGGTGAACCAGATGGGCTGCGGATGAGTTATGCCGCAGCCATGGAAGACTTAGTGGAAGCCATGAATCGATTTAAACATGGGTTATCGGGACTAAGCTAATTACAAAAAAGCTTCTAATTAGAATAACTTTTGTATTCTTCGGTCTAACTAAAAGAATACAGCATTGCTAATCAGAAGCTTCCCATTGTGCCAAAATCCTCGGAAAAATGGGTTATCTATCATGTAGACCACCTGACCCTGACCCATAGGCTGAACTCCATAAGACAACGATTCTTGAATGATTTGCTGGGCTTTATGGCCGACAAATCCACTTCTTGGAGCTCCGTCTTTTACCACTCCAACATTCCACCCATTTTCTAGATACTCATAAGCCGTTGAACCTAATTTCAGCGACATATACTGCTCTTGATACCCGAAGGCTAGGGGATGTGTGGGATCCATTTCAAGAGCGTAAATTGCGCCCGCGTTAAAGTTCATTACAGAATTACGTTCTGCATCTGCGTATCGTTGCAACCGATCTTCTGGGTTGTCCTCATCTTCGTCTGCCCTGTTCTTTCGAGTTAACGCAAAGCCATCTTTACCTGCTAAAAATCCGTTGGCGCCGTCCACAGCAACTAGCTTGCCACCGCCACGAACCCAATCCCTAATTTCAGAGAGTTGATCATCACTAAGCGAATATCCATAGGATCCGCTTGGCAGTATAATCACATCAAATTCAGTCCAATCCATACGAGTGGCAACATCTACTGGAATCATCGTAACCGGGTAGTTTAGTTGCTGATCAAAGAAATGCCATATATGCCCTACCATATTCCCCGATGTTCCTTCACCAGCTATCACTCCCACTCTTGGCGCTTCTATGAAACGAACCGAAGATGAGCCAAAATCTTTGCCTTGGGTAACCAATCCTGTAGTTACGGGTGTTAATTCACGGTTATACACTAAGGCGGCTTCTTTCACTATTTCATCGAAAGCCATTCCCAGCAACTCATTACCGTTTCGAGTAATGATTAAGGTGCCGGCATTGTAGTTTTTCCCCTGAATACTGAAGGAATGCTCAGAGTAACGAGCACGAACTCCTTGCTTGAGTATATAGGCCAGAAACTGCGCATCATCAAAGGAAGTCCATTCAACTAAATAGGCATACGGGTTACTCACCACTGGTGTGAGTTCGGATTCGGTATCAAAGCCAATTGGCTCCACTTCTACTTGTCCCTGAATGGCATAACCATTGACGCCAAAGGAATAATGTGCTTCCCAAGCGGTGATATCGTAGGTAAGTGAATCGGCTAGTTCAGGTTTAGGCTCAAATAATACTCTTACCAAGGTGCCTTGAGGCTGATATGTATGTATAATATAATCGCCTTTTTCTATGGTTACTCGCCCAACCTGACCGTTCTGATAATCATAACCACTCGCTCGTACTTCATTCACTGCCTGTTGTACCTCAATTTTTTGATCAAGCAAATAGCGTAGGAGTCGGCTAGTATTGTCTGGATTGCTGCTGCGTTTTACCACAAAGGTTTTATAATTACCTGAGCCATTTTCACGGGTGGTGTCAAAGTACTTTTGAAACTCAGCCAATACCCGTTCTTTTTCATTAACCACTGTTTCTATGGTTGATAATCCAGAAGTCGCATGATGAATCATTCGATCATGCAAGGTGAGGGTATCTCCTTCGTCGGTTAGTACGCCTAGACCGGCAAAGCTGTGGCCTGCTTGTTCATAAGTCATCCCAATAGCCCCATTAAAAGTGGGCCAAGTATCCCCATAACTTGGGTAAAATAAATCAAATACTTCACGTGTAAAGTACAGCCAATTGTTCTGATCAAAATAGGAAGCATGGTTTTGGCCTATTAAGGTCTGTAGCTCTCGCTGCCATTCTGTTATGGCATAATGAAACGGCTCTGCCGCTGGCGCAAAATAATACGGAGAATTATATCCCTGCTCATGGAAATCGACGTGAACCATGGGCATCCAGTTCAAATACACCTGAATACGCTGCTGTGTTTCGGTCTGGGTTTGCCATGCCCAATCGCGATTTAAATCAAACATATAGTGATTAGTTCTCCCCCCTGGCCACGGTTCGTGATGCTCCATCGCCTCGTGATTCGGGTTAACTTGCGCTCCTGTTACCGTTTTGTTCCAGTTCACATAGCGATCACGACCGTCTGGGTTTACCATAGGGTCGATGACAACCACGACATCCATCAACCAGTCTTGGTATTCCGTAACTAAGGCATGCATGGTGTATAAGGCAGCCTCACTGGAAGATGTTTCATTGCCATGCACATTATAGCTTAACCAAACAATGGGAACGGCGGCCTCGGAGGCTTCACCGGATTCTAGGCCAATTCGTCGCAAATTATTTTGCCTGATTTCTTCCATGTTCAGCTGATTTTCTTCGGAACTAATGACCAAATACACTAATTCACGGCCTTCGTAGGTAGTCCCATAATCAAAGGCGGCTACCATTTCAGAGTGCTCCGCTAAGTGCTGTACATAATCCATCACTTTGTAGTGGGGGGTCCACTGAGTTCCCAATTCATAGCCTAAAAATTCGGATGGACTTTGAAGTCGTTCTGCGGTGAATCGTTGAGCTTTGGTTGTGTCAG
>Ga0181606_10003236_pt1 | contig 13824 bp, 13 predicted proteins | sample 041ome_10_FD_132994 | JGI IMG/M metagenome (GOLD analysis project Ga0181606, IMG submission 132994) | Coastal salt marsh microbial communities from the Groves Creek Marsh, Skidaway Island, Georgia - 041412US metaG (megahit assembly) | ecosystem: Environmental > Aquatic > Marine > Intertidal... | reverse complement strand
CGGTGTATCGTGGAAGTTCTGAAGAGTGGAAGAAATATGAGACCCATCTTGCCCCTTTCTTTAAGCTTTAGAGGCAGTCGATATAAGTCGTTAGCTGCAGAAGTTAAAACGAGTCTTTTTTCTCGCCTTGTGGTGACCTTTGTCTATGGTGAGATTTGGTTAAAGGTTTGGTTAAAATCTTGGAAAGCTCAACACCTAGAGTCAGTTTAGACGATTAGCGCAAGGACCTTAACGGTGCAACTTCTCGCTTTAATTTCAGACAGTGAGGGATCATAGCGTGGGTGAAATCACATCTAAAACGCTTAATAAGATGCTGGAGGATCGAAAATTCCGATCACTAGTCAAAACCACTAACAAGTATCTAAAATCTGACCCCAAAGCATATCCGTTGTTGGTCTATCAGGCTATAGCGTTAGCGAATCTTGGTGAAACAAGAAAAGCTGCATTAACATTTGGCAAGGTTTTGAATTTAGATCCCAACTTTGTTCCGGCACTGGTAAATTTTGGAGCGCTTAAGTCGAGCCTCGGTGAGTTCGAAGAGGCCACGAGATTGTTTGACCGGGCTTTGCTACTGAACCCGAAAGATGAGAACGCGCTATTTAATTTAGGATCCTTGCGAGCCAACTTGGGCAAGTGGCCCCAAGCGGCACACATCTTTGGACAGGTGTTGTCCCTTAATCCCAATAAGGTTGATGCTATCATTGGTCTGGGTAATTGTTTAATTGAGTTAGCGGAAGCAGATAAGGCCCAAAATGTCTTCGTTAAAGGACTGAGAGTAAACCCATCAAGCGCAGATTTATTAAACGGACTCGGGATGGCTCTCCGGATGCAGTCAAGATATGAAGAAGCAATATTATGCTTCGAGCGCGCCCTGCAAAATTCTCCTCGTCACACAGACATCCTTGTTAATCTCGGGACTACGTATGGGGACCTAGGCGACTTCGTGAATGCCCGTGTGGCGTTTGAAAAAGCGATCCGAATCAGTCCTCGTAATGGCTCAGCGCATCTTAACCTAGCATATCTCCATACTTTTATCTCAAAGGGTTCGCAATTCAAGCGGATGTCGGATTTGGTGGCAAATAAAACTCTAGATCGTCGCCAGAGGATGCTTTTATGCTTCGCGTTAGCTAAAGCTTTACATGATCTGCAGGACTATGAATCCGCTTTCCGTTACTACACTGAGGCCAACAGGCTTCAGTCTGAATTAGGTAGCTATGAAATTTCGCATGATCGAGAATTATTTAAGAGTTTGAGCGATACTAGAGCCAAGATACTGTCTGTAGCACTGATAAAAACAGATTTAGAAAGGCCCGCTATCAACCCAATATTTATTGTTGGTATGCCCCGCAGCGGAACCAGCTTGGTTGAACAAATTGTATCCTCCCACCCGAATGTAATTGCCGGAGGCGAACTGGATCTGATGTCTCGATTTGGCAAAAGTATTTGCGATGGTTCAACAGAGATAACCACCGAATGTATTCGAAGTTTTCGGGAGCGATATCTGTCGAAGCTAGCAGAGAGATACAACGGAGTTGATTTTGTTACCGATAAAATGCCGTCAAACTTCCGCTTTATAGCGCTCATAAAAGCGGCTATACCCGAAGCCAAGATTATTCACACGTTTAGAAAACCTTCCGCCGTTTGCTGGTCGAATTACAGCAGATATTTCGAATCACCTGGTATGAGATTTTCATGTTCTTTAGAGGATCTCTGTGAATATTACAAATTATATACAGAGTTTATGTCGTCAATGCCGAGGTCCACTTTTAATGAGATGTATCCGTTAGACTACGAAACCCTAGTGTTGAATTTTGAGCTAGAAGTCAGAAATGTGATCAGTTATCTAGGCTTAACATGGGATGATTTGTGCCTTCGTCCAGATTTAAATACAGGCCCTGTCGAGAGTGCCTCAAATATTCAAGTGAGGAAGCCGGTATATCAAGGTTCATCAGAGGCATGTTTAAACTATCGTCAGTGGCTACCAGAGACACTTTTTGGATTGAGGAATACGTTTGACGTCAAATCGTAGGCTCCCCCAATTAGTACACAACTCTAAACTAGAGCTTACTCAGTAGATCCTTAATAGCCTGATTCTTCAGCGCCATGTCCGTATACATCCTATTCTCAGCCTCAAGCTCTTTCATTCCCTTTAAATCCGACGCTTCCATGCCGCTGTATTTGCTCTTCCGGTGGTAATACATGGCATTACTAATGCCGTGCTCTTTGCATAAATCTTCAATCTTTTGACCAACTTCGGCTTCCTTCAGGATCGATACAATCTGTGTCTCTGTAAATCTCGATTTACGCATGATGTCTCCTTCATCGAACGAGTGCAGAAACATCAAGTTATTCATTGCGCACAAATTGGGGGAGCTTGCGGAATTTGCCGGCGAGCAAAACGGCTCGATTGAGGGCCACTAAATTAAGTTTTTCATTTACCGAGTCAAGCTAATGACGGATGGTAAGGCTTCGATGACGGATTTGTTAGAGGAGTTCCCCCTAGTATCACGGTCGGTGATTGTGAGCATCTTAAGCTGAGGGTTATGAGTGTTTTTTTCGAAGTTGGAGATATCGGAGTGGCTTTCTGTTAGAGCATTCATTCGATCCCGAAACAATCGGTCTGTTTCGGTTGCCGAGAAGCTGAAATACTCCTGTTCTTTTAATTTTTCCAGGGCAAGGAGCTTGCACGTTTTTTTCGCGAATATACTGTTGCCTCCGGTTAAACGACGGGTTATTTTTTCCCATCCTGAGTCTTTTTGATCGATGTCTGACAAGCATTCTTGGTTAAATTTTTCTACCTGGTCCTCAAACGACGTGACTTCCGCTCTCGTACTAGTGCCGACACCGAGTATCACCCATGATATTAACACTATCAGGTACTTTTTCATGTCACCTGCTCCAGAACCCAAGGTGCTTGAATTATATCTGATGCAGGCACAAATAGAAAATAACGGAAACTATGGACCTCACGTCGGCGTCTTAAAATTTCGTAAAATCGATCTCGCAAGGTGTTTTTGATTGAATGGAGGTTATCCCAGAGTTGATTGCGGTGTTGATATCATGTGGTTTGAGCTTGTAGGCTCGCTGGAAGAAGTGTGCGGCCGCTTGGCGATCGAATTTTTCAATTAAAAAACCAGCTCAAACTAACTAGTGGAAGGTCAAACTCGTAGATTTTTCGTAGGTGATCCACGCGCTCAATGCTGTCTGAGCATCACCAGGCTTGTATCAGTAAAGTATTTGGTTGCATCAGGTTTCTTATAGTCAGGCATCACAGAGGTTAGTTTCTATTTGATAATATTCGGCTCAGTTTTTGCTGCAAAAAAATTCTAGCCGGGCGGTTGATTTTGATTTCCTCGACTTTACTCAAATGCTTTGAGAAATCAGTTTCGCCATAAGTGCTAAAAAACTCATTGAGCACAGGGGTTGCATAGTTTTTTCGGCCTATACTGGACCAATCATTGAGATACTTCTTGGCCTCTCTTATCTGTAGTCCTTTAATTCTGGCGATTTCACCTAAGGAGAATTGCTCTATTGTATGTGCAGGAACCAGAGGGGAAAGCGTTTGAAATAAATCAAATGCGTCTTTGAGCAGTTGTTGTTCGTGGTGAATGCCGATTAACGATGATCGCCACATTCGTGATTCTGATGTTAGGGAGTATTTGCCAAGTGCGTAATCGACTTCCTTGTCACGCAGTGCATTCTCATATAGCTGTATGCTTTTGTTTCTAGAGCCGAAGATTTGGCCTTCATCTTCGTAGAAGATAATTGAAGATTTTTGTACTCTCCACGCGACATTTTCGGGGTTGGCTGTCCAAAACATGTCGGTATCTAAAAGTATTGACTTGCAAACTCCAGAATCGGCTGACTGAGTCGCTTCCAAAAGCCCATTGATTTTGATCCCGAAATGATTCTGACCTTCCAGAGACCAGCGTCGCATATCCTCATATGTTAGCGGTATAACTTTTACGGGATAATTCTCGAATAGATGTGGTTGGTCAGTCACAACACAAATATCGTGATGTTTATACCATTGAAAATTCCTTAGTATTTGATATTTGGCGCCGTGGTAGTATCCAGATTTTCCACCGTAGCAAATCAGTACATGTTGTATTCGGTCTTGCATGGTGAACTGCCGTAGGTCCCGTAACGTGGCTATAATAGAGTTAAGAAAGCAGTATATCAGGTATCGTCATTTTAATAGACTGTGTGACGAGTGAAATAGCTAAAGCACATGACAACCGTAAGCCTAATTATTACCACATACAACCGACCTGACGCGTTGGAACTCGTTTTGAAGTCAGTGCGTCATCAAAATTATCCGACCGACCAGGTGGTCTTGGCCGATGACGGTTCGACGCGAGAAACAAAAGATGTTGTTGAGCGCTGGGGTAAGTGGCTTCCCATTACGCATGTTTGGGGTGTGGATAATGGGTTCAGGGCAGCCCGCATTCGGAATTTAGCGCTGCTAAAGACCTTTGGTGAATACATAATTATGATCGACGGCGATTGCGTAATTCCGCCAGATTTTATTTCCAATCATTTGGGTCTTGCTAAAGAAAAGAGAATAGTCGCCGGAAGCAGATATCTGTATTCGAAAGAGTTCACAGAGGGTCTACTAAAACATCCGGAGGGGAAAAGACCCACCTTGTTATTCGGGGATAAAAAATTCAGGACGCTGCCACTGGGTCCGATCAGAGACTTTTGGAGCCAATCGTGGGGAATTGTCAGAACCTGTAATCTTGGTCTGTGGCGAAAAGATGCGTTTGCCGTTGGCGGTTTTGATGAAAGGTATACAGGGTGGGGTAGTGAAGATACTGATTTTGTTGTGCGTTTATTAAGAGCGGGGGTAAAGATCCGTTCTGGTCGGTACAGCGTCTGTGTGGGGCATCTGCATCATTCTGAACGAGAGAGGGACCGTCTAGTCGAAAATAAGCGCCTTCTGGATGAAGTGATTGAGCAAAAGAGTCGGAGTAGTAGCTTGGCTGCTCGAACAGTAATAGGGGTGTGATGAGAGTTTCCGGTTTTACATTTTTAAGGAATGCTGTGATCAATGGCTATCCCTTCACAGAAAGCATCAAATCTTTACTGCCGATCGTGGATGAATATGTCATCGCGGTTGGTGAGGGATCTGATGGTACGAGAGATGAAATTGAAAAAATCAACGATCCAAAAATCCGAATTATTGACACACAATGGAACGAGTCAATGTGTGACCGCGGGTTCGTGTATGGCCAGCAAAAAATGATTGCTCAGTACAACTGTGCTGGTGATTGGGCATTCTATTTAGAAGGTGATGAAGTACTTCATGAGAAAGAGCTTCAGTCTATACAAGAGTCGATGGTGGCAAACTTAAAAGACCCAAAAGTCGAGGCTTTGTATTTTGACTTTCTCCATTTTTACGGAACGGCAGACCAAGTCGGGATTTCTGGGTACAGGAGGGCGCCGCGAATCATTAAAAATAGCATTCGTACGTTTGCACCTGATGGTTTGTTTTGGGTCGTGATGGATAAGAATAAGAAAGGTCGTTATCCAAAGGCTAAGTATGCTGGAGCTAGTATTTACCATTATGGCCATTGCCGGCGCATTTCTAGAATGGATTCGAAATTGAAGCAAGTGGGTAAATATTGGAATAGTTCTCACAAAGATTTTGCAGGCTATGGTCTTATAGATATTGCTGAATTGAGGCCATTCACCGGCGTGCATCCCGAAGTTGTAAGTGAGTGGATTCGTAATGAATCTGAGGCTGAGTTTTCTCAAGATCCAGAATATTCTTTGTCGAAGCGAGACCTACGAAATCGCTTTCGGTTCTGGATTGAGGAATTTTTTTCGGTCGAGATCAGTAAAAAGCATTACGTGCCCCTAGATTGATATGTTGCGGGTTTTACACATCGTTCGACGATTCGGTCCCGTTGGTGGAATGGAGCGTTATGTTTGGCGTTTAACGCACGAGCTATCTCAGTTAGGTGTGTACGTTCAGGTTCTTTGCCAGACAGTAGAAGGGACTGTGGACCCTGCAATTCAAGTTCATCGGGTTGATAGTTCAGTGGAGCGACGGCGTTGGAAGGCTATGCGGGATTTTCGGGGTTCTTGCGAAGAGTTTTGGGCCGGTTTTCCTGATAATTCCAAGGTTATCGTACACTCGCATGAACGGTGTGCTTTCCACAATGTGACGACTTTTCATGGTCCTCCCATAGGTGGAGTAGGGTCCCAATTCCCTTGGTGGAAGCGTCTTCAACCAAGGATAAAAGCCTGGAGTCGGTTCGAACAAGCTGAGTTACTCGGTTCACAGGTTGTGGCAGTAATCCCTGTCTCCTCGATGATCAGGAACGCTCTTAAGAGGATTTATCCGAATGTAGCGCACCGAATGAAAAATCCGGGGTGGCCTGGCTTGGATTACACTGATCGGAAACAGAATTTGGGGACTGGAACAAAGCTTCTATTCGTGGGACGTGAATGGAAGCGCAAGGGTCTGGACATTGCTATCAATGCCTATTTAAAGGTTAAAGCTAATCATCCAGGAGTCACACTTGATGTATACGGAGTATTGGAATCTGAAGTGCCTCGCTCGTTAAGGGTGGCAGATCGGGGCGTGACCTTTCGCGGCTGGCAAGCAGTGGTACCCTATGAGTTGTATGATTTACTAATACATCCAGCTAGAGACGAGCCTTTTGGTATGGTTGTTCCTGAGGCCAGAGCAGCGGGACTATCGATTTTAATAAGTGATAGAGTTGGAGCATTAGACTTGCCCTTGAGTAACGTTATAAAGCTGAGCCGTCATGATGATTCGCTGGCATGGTCTCGGGCTATAGTTGATGCGCTGCGATCAGAAAAACCTGATTCGGAAGTTTGCTGGACATGGTCTGACCTCGCCAAATGGCATGTGACTGACGTCTATACAGATATGGGTGAATCGAGCATTCCGCTTTCTAGAGGCTTATAAAGTAACTCTGGTCATGACATTGGTTAGAAAAAATGGAGTGAGGTTCTTTGAAGGATCTTCTGCCGGTTTATGTGGTATCGGTAAAAAAGTTTACGGATCGACATCTTATGATTCGCCGGCAGGCGACTCAGTTTGGTCTGAGCATCGAGTTTATTTGGGATTTCGACGTTGAAACAATGACCCCAGACGATCGCGCGAGGTGTGACCAGAACGTGCTACCTCTTAAATCAATGTCATGCGTTCTGAAACATATCGAGGCGCAAAAGCGTCTGCTAGCAACTGAGCATGATATCTGCTTAGTGCTGGAAGACGATGCGATACTTGGGGCTGAATTCGACCGAAAGCTTCAAAATACCCTGGCACTTGCTGGGAAGCTGGAGGGGCCGTGGTTGATCTTTCTGGGGGGAATGGATAATGCTTTAGATGCCAGATTTTTTGCTAATCAGGGTCCAAGTCTTATTGAGTCTCCCTTGACTACTGCCGAAGCTTATTTGATTAACCGCGAGGGATGTTTTGAACGACTGGCCTGGCTGTCCGATAATCTTATTTCTAAGCCGGCTGACCATTTCCTGGCGTACTTGGATACCATGCTTTCCATTCCTCATTATCGGGTCTCTCTTCCATTTGTAACACAGGGTTCTATTACAGGTTTATTTCCAACTTCACTAGATTCGTCTCGCTCTAATAAGCCGGCATGGTATTTGGCGCTCCGCTATGGCTGGAATCGCCTGAGGAAGCAAAAGCTTCCGATTTGGTTTTCTAGAATTCGCGCTCAATTTGTTCGCATACTGAATAAATAGGTTCGAAAATGGGTTTAGCACTATTTGATTTAACTACTTTCTACCGAAAAAATGCATATGTTTCAGACTATAGATGTTCAGAAAGTCGTGTAGGGCAAATCGCAGCCATCCTTTTTGTGTCCAACTTTTTTTTCATGACTCGCTTGTACGCCATGTCAAATGCAGTAGAGACAATCTTGTTCGGCTTGTTTTTGTTCACTCCGACGCTTCGTCGGCAGTTTTTGCTGACCCTGCGAGATCCTGCGATCATTCCGTTGGCTTTATTTTTTGTTTGGGCTCTCTTTTCGGGCATCTGGAGTAATGAGTCGTTAGTTCGAGTAATCGATGATTGGTGGGGCTGGCGCAAGTTGCTTCTTTTGCCCATTGGAATGGTAATACTGAATGATGAGCGGATTCTCAAGGTATCGATATTGGTAGCTGTGATGGTCGGTCTACTATTCCTTGGGTTGGCTACTTCTGCTTGGGCCTTAGACATCAAAAATATATGGGGACGTCCCCATGAGCATGTTCTTCAAAATTATAATGCGCAAGGGATTTATTTTTCTATTTTGGCAACCGGTTTAGCGGTAGTGTCATATGTTGGTCGGCGGGCGATGCTTATGACACTACTCAAATGGATGGTGGCTCTTAGCCTTATAGGTTTCATTATTTTCCTCGGCTCTTCTCGCTCTGGCTATGTGGCGTCTGCGGTTGCAATGATGGTCATCGTTTTTCATTTATTTCGCGGAAAGAAAATGGCATTCTTGGTTTCTGTAGTTGTTACAGTATCAGTGTTTTCAATGAGCCCAATTGCAAACCAGCGCGTTCAGCAAGCTGTGTCGGAACTGGCGGTGGGATTAGAAGCTACTGGTGGTTCAGAGGGTTCTGGCAGTATTAGAGCCGTCTTTTGGAAAAATACTCTTGGCATCATCAACGAGCATTGGTTAATTGGTGCTGGAGCAGCAGGATTTGATGAGGCCTATCACAAGCAAGTCGCTGATCAATCGGGATGGAGGGCGACACGTACCGATGATCCACACAGTCATCATTTGCACATTTGGGCTGAGTACGGTTTGGTGGGACTCGCTTTGTTTTTCTGGTTTTTCGTAGGTATTTTCTTTCGGGCTGACCTGGGTAGCCCTTGGGGTTGGGTATTGTTAGGTGCGCTATTGACTTCCTGTATGGTCGGTGTTTTTGATGGTGTGTTTGGTTCGGCGGTTAACGGGCGAATAATTATTCTGGCATTGGCAGTATCTTTGGCCTCAATACAAAATGACAGTAAAGCACTGCTTAACAACAACAGCTAATTAGTTAAATATTTTTCAGTGAGGCAGGCTGTTAGCGCCTCGATTTATTTAGGTCTCATTACTCTAAGACGCTCTTGATGTTAACCAAATGCCCGTTTTAATTTGCAATGTAAGAATATGTTCGGACACTTGAATTGTTGCAGCGTCAGAAGTGGTTTCGCGGACGTGAATCTGTCGTGTGCTAACCAATGGGTGTAATTATGAATGCGGATAATGCAACTATCGCTATAGTTGGCCTTGGCTATGTTGGTCTACCTCTTGCGGTTGAATTCGGCAAGATTCGGCCTGTACTAGGTTTCGATATAGATGCAATTCGGATCAAACAATTGCAGGACGGCCAAGACACCACGAAGGAACTTACGGCAGAAGATTTACTTCAGGCCCGACACCTAAAGTTTACTGATAATCCAAGAGATTTAGATCGATGTGGAATTTTCATTATAACGGTACCAACGCCGGTTGATAAGAGTAATAGACCTGATCTCAGGTCTTTGATAATGGCGAGTGAACTAGTGGGCACACATATGCCCGATGGTTCGTTAGTAATTTACGAATCTACAGTTTATCCCGGCACTACAGAAGAAGTGTGCGTACCAGTGCTCGAAAGATTTAGTGCTAAGAAATTTAACAGAAATTTTTTTTGTGGTTACAGTCCAGAGCGTATTAATCCAGGTGACAAAGACCATTCTCTATCTAAAATCAAGAAAATAACTAGCGGTTCTACCTCCGAGACGGCGCAAGTTGTAGATAACTTATACGGGCAAATCATCTCGGTCGGGACTCATCTCGCAAGCAGTATCCGCGTTGCCGAGGCGGCTAAGGTGATAGAAAACACCCAGCGAGATTTGAACATAGCTCTGATGAATGAGCTGAGTCTAATATTTCATAGGCTTGGTATTGATACACTGGAGGTGCTTGAGGCGGCTGGCACGAAATGGAATTTTTTGCCTTTTCGTCCAGGCTTGGTGGGAGGGCATTGTATCGGAGTGGATCCCTACTACTTGACTCACAAGGCTCAGGAGGTCGGCTATCATCCCGAGGTGATCTTGGCGGGGCGACGGATTAACGATGGGATGGCTAGTCATGTTGTAGACAGAGTGGTTAAGCTAATGTTGCAAAATCGGATACCAGTAGTCGGCAGTCGAGTGTTGGTTTTAGGAGTTACCTTTAAAGAAAATTGTCCGGACGTGCGCAATAGCAAGGTAGCTGATTTAGTGATTTGCCTGCAGGAATATAATGCTATCGTCGATGTTTACGATCCGTGGGTTAACGTTGAGGAAGTTTATTTGGAGCGTGGTTTGACCTGTTTATCTGAGATGCCTGCACACCCCCGGTATGCTGCGATTATCCTGGCAGTGGGGCATCGTCAGTTTGTTTCATTGGGGGAGCGTGGTATTAAAAATCTTGGTCTGCCGAATGCGATTCTGTTTGATGTCAAGGGCGTTTTGCCTTTAGGTGCGTCAGATGGTCGACTTTAATATCTTGAATTTGGAGTAATGATGCAGAAAGTGGCTTTGATAACGGGCATAACCGGGCAAGATGGGGCTTATTTGGCTGAATTTCTTTTGAACAAAGGGTATGTCGTGCATGGGATTAAGCGTCGTGCATCATCTTTTAACACTTCCAGAATTGATCATCTTTACCAAGATCCGCATTTAGATGATGTCCGATTTTTTTTACATCATGGCGATTTGACTGATTCTTCAAATCTTACCCAGATCGTCCAGCAGACGCAGCCTGATGAGATATACAACCTTGCGGCACAAAGCCATGTAGCTGTGTCGTTTGAATCGCCTGAATATACTGCTGATGTTGACGCGTTGGGTACGTTAAGGATCCTTGAGGCGATTCGAATTCTTGGGCTCGAGCACGAGACACGCTTCTATCAAGCCTCGACCTCAGAGCTCTATGGTTGGGTGCAAGAAATTCCGCAGAGGGAGACGACGCCTTTTTATCCCCGCTCCCCGTACGCCGTAGCTAAACTTTATTCTTATTGGATAACTGTAAATTATCGGGAAGCCTATGGGATGTTCGCATGCAATGGTATCCTCTTTAACCATGAGTCTCCCATCCGAGGTGAGAATTTTATCACTCGTAAAATCACTCGCGCCCTAGCCCGCATCAAGCTAGGCCTGCAGGATTGTTTATATTTGGGCAATCTATCCGCTAAGCGTGATTGGGGACATGCGCGCGACTATGTTGAAATGCAATGGCTAATGTTGCAGCAAGACAAACCAGATGACTTCGTAATCGCAACAGGTATTCAGTTTAGTGTGCGAGATTTTGTCGATGCTTCAGCTCGACAGCTCGGAATCATGCTCGAATGGTCTGGTGAGGGCGTCAACGAAATCGGAACAGATGGGCGAGGTCAGGTCATTGTCCGAGTCGACCCGAGATACTTCCGTCCAACCGAAGTCGAGACTCTTCTTGGTGATTCCTCAAAGGCTAAGGACAAGCTCGGCTGGATACCTAATATCACTTTTGAGGAACTGGTCTGCGAGATGACTGAAGCCGATCTGAAGCTTGCGCAGAAAGAAGAATTGATTAAGCGACATGGGTATGACGATTACATGGCGACCCCTAAATAGTTAAGGGCAGGGTCGCTTTTCAATAGTCGATGGATTTCAAATATTGGTATTTGGTTGAGGGAAAAATGGGTCTACTTTTAAGTTAACCCATAACTGGACACGTTAAATCTGAACCTGCAATAACTATTGTGGGATAGGAAGGTTGAGTGTGGAACAGAGTCATATGAAGGCCAATAAAGAAGCCATTAAGTGAAATAGTTGACGTCCTGTGAATTTTTATGTGGGTCAGGAACAAGAGACTAGCTAGACTTTTCGAAAGTGAATCGGCTTAAATTCCGTATCAGTCGCCAAAATAACGCCTTAGCTGATTCCATCTCTCTCGAGCATGAAGCTTGATTGAATTAAAATGAGGATATCCTGCTCACTCGAGTACGCGAGACTAGATCTTCGATAACACATATAAAGCATTTACTGTTTTCAATGTCTAAATCAAGATCATTTTTCGACGAAATATTTACAAGGCGAGTATGCTGGGAAGCCGATAAGTGTCCAGAAAATCAAATCCTTGCCCATCGCTGGTTTCAGGGAAATGCTCTAAATCACTTGATCCACAGAGTTACCGGCATCTAAAATACATGTGTTTATTGCTTAAACGTTTGGGTGGCCGATCGATATTTTGTCAATAATGAGAGCCAAAAGATGAGTCTATTGAGTGTCATCAAATTTATTGTTCTACATCCTCTTAATGGAGGTAGGAGGCTAAATGCTGTCCTGAAGTTTATAAGGTATCAACTTGCTAGCAGTTTGTTTGAGGCAAAATTTCTGGTTGATTGGGTCAATGATGTCAAGTTTATTGTTTTTAGAGGTGAGACTGGAATAACTGGAAATTTATATTGTGGATTAATGGACTATCGCGATATGAGTTTTCTTCTTCATTATCTAAGGCAAGATGATGAATTCTATGATATCGGGGCAAATGTAGGTGCTTACACAATACTCGCCAGCGGTGTTGTTAAGGCCAAGTCTGTTGCTTTCGAGCCGTTGCCTTCAGCATATGAAAGACTTGTTGATCAAATTAAAATAAATAGACTAGAGCATTTAGTGGAATCTAACAATATTGGTATTGGCGATAAAAATTGTAGATTGGATTTTACTAATAACCTGAATTGTATGAATAAAGTTAATGTTGATCCGAGAAACAGAGAGGTGACAAACGTCGAAGTTGTAAGGCTGGATGATTTTTTAAAGCCAACTACAAATTCATTTGTGAAAATTGATGTCGAAGGCTATGAAAATTTTGTTTTAAAAGGTGGTGTAAATTTTTTTTCCAGTCGTAATGTTACGGCTCTCATAATTGAACTAAATGGAAGTGGCGCATCATTTTGCGTTGCCGATAATGATGTACATGAAGTCATAACGTCTTTCGGATTCCATCGTATCTCGTATGACCCATTCACGAGAAAAGTGTCACCCATTGATTCTATCCTTTTTAAGGGAAATGCCATCTATGTTAAAGATATTTTTTTCGCTCAGCAAAGGGTTGCAGAGGCTCCACCCCGATCTATTCGGACCGCTAATAACTTGGAGCTGTAATTCTGAGGTCCGCTTTCTGACTTGATCTGTCCCCCGAAAATCTGTACTAGTTTGACTTAGATTTTTTCGATCATCTTGGCTGGATGAGGCGAGGAGGATTTGTTGAAGGCATCGGAATTTTTGGGCGCGCAGAAAGCGTTCGTGTTGAGACAAGCGGAGGATGGTGTGCCTATTGCTGAAGTGTGTTCTTCCTATCACGGCCGGACTCCACATGAAAGTGGAGGAGTTTTGGGGGCTCAGGTCACTTCCGGCCCTGAAAGCCGGCGCAAAATGCTATTATTGAGAGAGGTTGCCGGCGGCTGAGTGATGAGTGTTTGGCCGAGACATTATTTGCATCATTTCGTGATGCTCGGGATGAGCTCGGTTGATATAGAGAGAATTAAAACGAAGTTCGACAGCACTCTGCGCTTGGGAATTTAGCACCAGCTGAATTTTTGAAGAAGCTCGCTCGGCCGAGGCGCGCAGCTTGAGCGAAATTGACAAAACGCACGTTATGTAAGGCCGTCTGCCAGTTGAGGCTCGTGCAACTGGTCGAAGGCTACCGTGAAATAATTCAGACGTACGCATAAAAAAATGTAGGCTAGAACCCCTTATGACTAGGATTCCACGCTGATGAATCAGCTTAAGACTATTACGCAGCCCAGCAATTTGGTTTCGCTGTTTTTTAAACTTTGGGG
>Ga0181606_10003228_pt1 | contig 13845 bp, 10 predicted proteins | sample 041ome_10_FD_132994 | JGI IMG/M metagenome (GOLD analysis project Ga0181606, IMG submission 132994) | Coastal salt marsh microbial communities from the Groves Creek Marsh, Skidaway Island, Georgia - 041412US metaG (megahit assembly) | ecosystem: Environmental > Aquatic > Marine > Intertidal... | reverse complement strand
GCTGATCCGCATTGAGGTCATAACCGCGCAGGCCGATCCGCAGCAGCCGCGTGGCATCGTTCCACGGCGTTACTGCCATGTCCGTGCTGACCGAGAAGGGCGTCGCAATGTCGGTTGGCGCGGGATAGTCGTAGCGGAAGTAGTTGATCATCTCCTCGGTGCGGACGGAGGCCTTGGGCGGCAGGTTGCCATCCAGCAGATATCGCCGCGCATTGGCATAGGCGGCGGTGTCCACGTCCACGGAGAAGGTGGAGACGGGGTTTTCATGCGCCCAGTTCGCGGGCGCGACCTGTTCGCCTGCATATTGCTCACGGTCCTGCAGATCGGCGGGGCGCACTGCCGGGATGTAGCGCGGCTGGAACTGGGGCAGGCGCTCGACGACGGATTCGAGGTTTGTGGCAGAAGATTGTTCGAGCAGTTGTGCGTTCACCGTCACTGCCGGAGCGGCTGTTGCCCTTGGCGCCGGAGGAGGCGGAGGGGGAGGCGGCGCGGGCGGCGGTGGTGGGGAAGACTAAACGGCAGAACGAACCGCGCCTGACCGGTCTACCCTTGATCCGGTTACCACGATGGGCGACGGCGAATCGTAGCTGCGCTCATAGCTTGCGGGCAGCACACAGCCTTCAGGCAGCGGCGGGACGAGCGGCATGGAAGCACCCGAATTGTCATCCTGCGCCGCGGCGGTGAATTCCGCTGCCGGGCCGCCCATCAGCGGGCCCATCACGGCTGCACTGGCCGCCAGCTTTCCAAAAAATTCGCATCGTGTTCCCCCAAACCTTCTTCAGCGTTGGGGTAAGGTTCCGCCTCGGGGCGTGAACGCTTTCTGAATAGCAGTGATCGAGCGATTATGCTGCCGGTTCAGGCTCTTGCGCTTCATCCTTCTTGCGCATTCCGCGAAACAGAACGCGGTCTTCATGGCCGAAACCGCGAGTCCATATCACCCAACCATAGACGCCGAGGATGGCCGGAACGCCGAAGGCCAGCTCCATCCATTCGGGCAATTGCACCAGCACGAAGCCGACCACGATGGCAGCAGCCGTGGCGTATACCAGCGCCCAGCGCCAGTTGTTGATCGTGTGGCCCAACAGGCGCGAGAGCATGAAGGCCTTCACCAGCGATGCCGCCCCCAGCGCCAGCAGCAGCGCGCAGGCAGCAGCGGCTGCGCGGTAGAAGTCGTCCTTCTCGGCAGGCCACAGGTCGACATTCTCGATTGCCACCATGAAGGCCAGCGTCAGCAGCACCTGCAAGGCGATGGTGCCGATGGACACCCACAGATTGCGCAGCCGCGCCATGTAGATCAGCGCCGCTTCGGATACGACTGCCGTTGCCGCCACCACTTCTGCCGCCAGCAGGAACACCAGCGCACCGGTGCCCGGCACGAACTGCCCGCCGCTGCCCATCAGGCCCATCAGCCCTTCGCCCGGAATGCCCAGCGCCAGCGCGATGCCCAGCTGCATGGCGATGATCCAGAAGCCCACCTGGCACACCTGCCGGGCGATGGCGGCATAGTCCTTGTCCTTCAGCTTGGCGGTGATCACCGGGCCAAGGATCGGCTCGAAACTGGTCTTCAGCTTTTGCGGCAGGCTGGCGACCTGCTGGGCCATGTAATAGATGCCCACCGCCACCTCTCCGGCAAAGAAGCCGAGGATGAAGATATCGACGCGGCGCGTGCCCCATTCGATGGCATCGGCCACCGCCAGTGGCAGTGCGCGCATGACCATCTGGCTGATGCGCGTGGGGTGGGGGAACCAGCCGCGCGGCAAGCCATAGTTGCGCAGGAAGGTCCACAAGGCTGTGGCGAGACCGGCATAGATGGACACGATATAGGCCAGCGCCAGCCCGCCTTCGCGCGTCTCGGGGATGAAGTAGAACACGCCTGCAAGGATGGAGATCGTCCACGGTTCCACCACGGCGCGGGCGCGGACGGTGGTGGCAATGTCGAACCTGTAGGCCTGTGCTGCCAGCACGATCTCGGTCAGCGCATAACCGGGGATCGCCAGCACGATCCATTTGTCGAAATCGCTGCCCATGCCGTTGGGGAACATCGGCGCGGGGAAAGTGAACAGTGCGAGCGCGGTAAGGCCCGAAAACACCAGCGCCACAAGCATGGAATCGAAGATCAGCGGGGATTGCTCCTCGCCGCCGTCAGCCAGCCGCTGCGCAAGGCCGCGCTTTTCGCCAATGGAGCAGAGCAGCGCCACCAGCTCCACCACGATCAGCGCTGAGGCATAGATGCCCACGCTGGCCGCGCCATAGAGCTGTCCGGCGATGAACAGGAACGGCAACCGCGCCAGCAAGCGCAGCAGGAAGCCGAAGAAATTGGTGCGCCCGCCCTTGGCGAGTGCTGCCATGTCGCCATCGTCACCGGGTTTCCCGGCAGGGCTGGCGGGCGTCGTTTCGCTCAAGTGTCAGCGCCCTCGGCCTTGAGCGGGCGGGTGAGCATGTCCTGCGCCACCTCGCCTACCGACGCGCCTTCGAGCAGTTGGCACACCGCGGCGACGATGGGCATGTCCACGCCGTGTTCGGCAGCCAGCGTGGCCAGCACTGGCGCGGTGTGCGCGCCTTCGGCCACGGTGCGACGGTCCCGCATCAGCGAGACTGCGTCCTTCCCTTCGCCCAGCGCCTTGCCGAGCGAGAAATTGCGGCTGGAGGTGGAGGAACAGGTGAGCACAAGGTCCCCCAGTCCGCACAAACCGGCGAGGGTATCGCGCCGTGCGCCAAGCGCCTCGCCAAAGCGCTGCATCTCGGCATAGCCGCGGCTGATCAGCGCCGCGCTGGCATTCTGGCCAAGGCCGAGGCCATCGACCACGCCGCAAGCGATGGCGAGCACGTTCTTGACCGATCCGCCCACTTCCGCGCCGACAAGGTCATCGGAGAAATAGGGGCGGAAGGTGGGCCGTGCGATGGCGCTGGCGAGCCTGTCCCACTGGGCATTGCCGCCACCGCATGCGAGCGTCACTGCGGTGGGCAGACCTGCTGCCACTTCATGCGCGAAGGTGGGGCCGGAAAGCACGGCGATGTCGCTGTCGGGCGCCACGTCATGCGCCACGTGGTTCATCATTCGGCCCGTGCCTGCCTCGATCCCCTTGGAACACAGCACAAGGTCCTTCGGGTGCGTGGGCATCTGGCCCAGCACATTGCCGAGGTGCTGCGCGGGCGTGACCACCAGCAGCACGTCGAGCGCGGCCATTTCGCCAAGATCGCTCGTGGCGCGGATCGCGGGAGATAGTGCGGCGGATGGGAGGTAGAGATCGTTGCGGTGATCGGCGTTGATGGCATCGACCAGGTCAGCCTCTAGCGCCCACAGCAGCACCTCGCGTCCGTCACTGGCGAGCATCTGAGCCAGCGCGGTGCCCCATGCGCCTGCGCCGATCACGCCGATGGATGTGCTCATCATGCCTTCACTCCTGCGCCTCTTGCGGGCTCTGCTTCCGGGTCCAGAGGCCAGCGTGGACGGGCCGAAAAATCAAGCGGATCAGGCGGGATACCCACCGCGAGGCGCTCGATTCCGGCCCATGCGATCATCGCGGCGTTATCCGTGCACAGCTTTTGTGGCGGCGCGGTGAATGCAAGCTGACGGCTGGTGGCAAGCTGTTCGAGCGCCGCGCGGATCACGCTGTTGGCGGCAACCCCGCCAGCGACGACCAGCGCATTCACATCGCCCATCTTGTCCAGCGCGATTGTCAGCCGGTCGATAAGGCAATCGACTGCGGCCTGCTGGAAACTGGCGGCGATATCCGCATCTGCATGGTTGCCGCTTTCGTACGCTCGCAGCACCGCGCTCTTGAGCCCGGCGAAGGAGAAATGCGGCTCCCCGCTGCCAACCAGCGGGCGGGGCAGGGGCACGGTTTTGGGATCGCCTTGCAAGGCCAGCTTCTCCACCTGCGGTCCGCCGGGATAACCGAGGCCGAGGATCTTGGCGGTCTTGTCGAAAGCCTCGCCCAGCGCATCGTCAATCGTGGTGGCAAGGCGCCTGAACTTGCCCACGCCGTCCACCCGCAGGATCTGGCAATGCCCGCCCGATACCAGCAGCAGGGCATAGGGATATTCGAGGCTCGCATCCGCCAACCGCGGGCTGAGCGCATGGCCTTCGAGGTGGTTGATCGCCAGCAGCGGCTTGCCTTCCGCCATCGCCAGCGCCTTGCCGGTGACAAGGCCGACCATCACCCCGCCAATCAGGCCGGGGCCGGCAGTGGCGGCGATGGCATCGCAATCGGACAGGCTCTTGCCTGCTTCGGCCAGCACCTTGTCGATCAGCGGCACCAGCCGTTCCGCATGGGCGCGGGCGGCAATCTCCGGCACCACGCCGCCATAGGGGGCATGTTCCGCCTCCTGGCTGGCGATGGCCTGGGCGAGAATTCGCCGTTCGCCGTCCACCAGCGCGGCGGCGGTTTCGTCGCAGGAACTTTCTATGCCGAGCACAAGGGTCATTGCGCGGCTTCCACTGGACGCAATTGGGCTCTAGGGCAAGCAGCGCCTATGACAACTGACGTGAAATTGAAGCTGGGAACGCGCGCCTCGCCGCTGGCCATGGTGCAAGCAGAGGAAGTGCGCGACCGAATGTGCGCCGTCCATGGCTGGGACAAGGCGCAGGTGGAACTGGTGCCCGTCACCGCCAGCGGGGACAAGGTGCTTGATCGCCCGCTCGCCGAAATCGGTGGCAAGGCTCTGTGGACCAAGGAACTGGATGCGTGGCTCGCCGAAGGTGCGATTGATGCATCGGTCCACTCGCTCAAGGACGTGGAGACAGTGCGCCCGGATATCTTCACGCTGGGCGCGATCCTCGAACGCGCGGACAAGCGCGACCGGCTGATCGGGGCGGACAGCATCGCTACTCTGCCGCCGGGCGCAAAGGTGGGCACCAGCGCGCCGCGCCGGGCCGCGCAATTGCTCAACCAGCGGCCCGATTGCGAAGTGGTGATGTTCCGTGGAAACGTCGCCACACGCCTTGCCAAGCTGGCGGCGGGGGAAGCCGCCGCCACCTTCCTTGCGGCAGCCGGTCTGGAGCGGTTGGGAGAGGACGGCGTGGGCCATCCGCTGGACGTGGACAGCTGGCTACCGGCTCCCTCGCAAGGTGCCATCGCGGTGGAATGCCGCAGCGATGACGATAAGACGCAATCCTTCCTTGCCGCGCTCGACCACATGCCGAGCCGCGCGGAGGTGCTGGCAGAGCGCGCCTTGCTGCTGGCGCTGGGCGGCACTTGTCATTCCTCCATCGCGGTCAATTGCGACTATGCGGGCGGTGAGCTTGCCATGCGCGCAGTCCTGTTCAGCCCCGACGGGGCAGAGCGGGTGGAAGGCGAAGCGCGCTTCGAAGCTGGCGATGAAACCGCTCCCGCGCTGCTGGCGCAAGACCTGCTGGCCCGATCCAGCGCCGCAATCCGCAACCTGTTTGAAGGCGAGGCATGACCCGCATCATAACCATCCGCCCCGAACCCGGCGCCACCGCCACGGCAGAGGCTGGCAAGGCCATTGGCCTCGCCATCGATCCTTTTCCGATGTCCGCCGTAGAACCGCGTACATGGCAGGGGCCAGCGCCTGAGGAGGTGGACGCGCTCCTTCTGGGCAGCGCCAACGGGGTGCGCATGGCAGGCGCTGAAATCGAACGCTATCGCGACAAGCCGGTATTCGCCGTGGGGGAGACGACTGCCAAGTTCGCGCGCGCGGCGGGCTTCGCAGTGGAACTGGCGGGCGAGGGCGGTTTGCAGAACCTGCTGGAGCGGATCGAACAAAGGCCGCTGCGCCTGCTGCGTTTGTCGGGTGAACGCATGGTGCCGGTGAACCTGCCGGACGGTGTCTCGATAGATACGCGCGTTGTCTATACGGCACCTGACTTGCCAATGCCGGAAGAAATGCAGCAGATTCTGCAATCGGGCGATGCGCTGGTCTTGCTCCATTCGGCCGGCGCGGCAGAACATTTCCGTGCCGAATGCCTGCGGCTGGACCTCAACATTTCCCGCATTCGCGTGGCGGGGCTGGGGCCTCGTATTGCCGGGGCGGCAAAGCGCGGCTGGGCCGATAAGCGCTTTGCCCGGCAGCCGGCAAACGGTGTGCTGTTGGCCTTGGCGAAAGAGATGTGCCAATAAGGCGCATGCCCTTCAGTCCGGGATCGACAAAAAGAACACAATGGACGCCACGACCTCATCGATAGAGACCAGCCCGCAGTGCAGCGCGGGCATCACCATGCGCACTCTGGCAGTAGCGCTGCTGGCCGCTTTCGCGCTGGGCGGAGCGGTCATGTTCTACTTTGCCGGATCCTTCGGCGGCGATAGCGGTAGCATCTTCCGCTTGCGCAGCGACAGCGCGCCGGTAGCCACCGCGCCGCTGGGCACGGCTGCAATTTCGACGCCGCAGCCGGGCGGGGAAGAGGCGCCGCAAGTGGTGGTGCGCGAAGCGCGCGAAGCCGTGGAACGTGTCGAGCAGGTGGAAGTGCAGACCGGCGGCATCGACCAGCGCGTTGCCGCGATGGAGCAGCGCCTCACCCGGCTGGACCTGCAATCGCAGGCTGCCGCCGGCAATGCCGCGCGCGCGGAGGGAATGTTGATCGCCTTTGCTGCCCGCCGTTCACTGGAACGCGGTCAGCCGCTCGGCATTCTGGAGGACCAGTTGCAGCTGCGCTTTGGCGATGGGCGGCCCAATGCGGTGGCCACCATCATCGCGGCCAGCCAGAACCCGGTTACGCTGGACCAGCTGCTGGTGCGGCTGGATGGCCTTGCTCCCGAATTGATGGACATTCCGGCAGACGAAAGCCTGTTGAAGCGGATCGGGCATGAGTTTTCGCAGCTGTTCTCCGTGCGCCGGGCAGATACGCCTTCACCGGTGGCCGAACGGCGGCTGGAACGGGCGCGGGCTGCGCTGCAAGCAGGGCGGACAGAAGCAGCCATCACCGAAGTGCGCGCCATGCCCAATGCCGCAGCGGCGGCAGGCTGGCTGGCCGATGCGGATCGTTACCGCGCAGCGCAAGCCGCGCTGGAAGTGCTGGAAACGGCGGCAGTGCTTGACACGACAGCATTGCGCGATTCCGCCGGTGATCCGGTGGATGTGCCCAGCCTGGTAAACTAGGCTCTCGGGTATTAGTCCCTAGCCCTTCAGCAATTCGGGAACATCGCCGGAAATGCCGCGCGCTTCATCCATGAAGAAGCGCTTCAGCGGCGGCGTGCGCTGGACGATACCCATACCGAAACGGCGGATCGCGCTGGGCAGCTTGCCGGGAATGCCGAACAGGCGGGTCAGGCCGTCAGTCGCGCTCATCACCATCAGCGAATCGAGCGCGCGCCATTTCTGATAGCGGGTGAGCAATTGCGCATCGCCGAAGTCCAGGCCAAGGCGCGCGCCTTCCACCAGCACTTCCACCAGCGTGCCGACATCGCGCAGACCAAGGTTCAGGCCTTGCCCGGCAATCGGGTGCATCCCGTGTGCAGCATCGCCCACCAGCGCCAGCCGCTCGCCGGTGATCTGCACCGTGTGCTGGAAGGATAGCGGGTAGGAGCTGATCGGCCCCTGCAACTCCAGACCGCCCAGCACGCCATGGCAGCGCTTGGCAACTTCCGCGGTATACATCTCGCGCGGCATGGCCAGCGTGCCTGCCGCGTCCTTCTCGTCCACCGTCCACACCAATGCGCTGCGGTGGTTGCCCTCTTCGTCGTCAAGCAGCGGCAGCAGGGCAAAGGGGCCTGCCGGATAGAAGATTTCCCACGCCACATTGTTATGCGGCTTTGAGTGCTTGAGACCCACGATCATCGCGCGGTGGGAATAATCCCAATGCGCCATTGTGATGCCCGCTTCCTTGCGCGTCGGGGACATGCGGCCTTCCGCGCCCACCATCAGCGCGGCTTCCAGCACCGTGCCGTCTGCCAGCGTGGCGGAAACGCCGTGCGGGCCGCGATGACGCGCGATCACGTCTGCATTGGGGTGGAAGGCAATCAGCTCCTCGCCCTCTGCCGCCCGGTACAACGCAAGGCGCAGCTGGCGATTGGGGAACATGCGGCCGAGCGATCCTTCGTGGGCCTCGGGCTGGAAGTCGATACGGCCCGGCTTCATCCCGTCGGTCACCGCGATGGAGGCGATGGGGCAGCCGAAAGGCTCCAGCGCATCGGCAATCCCGATGTTCCTGAACAGGTTCCAGCTGGCGGTGGAGATGGCCGAGGCGCGCCCGTCAAACCCTTCCGCTGTCAGTTCCGCCGGGTCGGCACGGTCCACCACGTGGCAGGACAGGCCCTTCTTTGCGGCAGCGATGGCCAGGGTCATGCCCACCAGCCCGCCGCCGAGGATCAGGAGATCACGCTTGTCGCTCATGGCCAACGCTCCTAGATCGTGCGCCATCATGCGCGCAAGAGTAATGGACTATTTCCGGTATCTGTTGGCCCCGCTGTTGCTGGCGGGTGCGGTGCCGTTTGCCGCGCAGGCGCAGGGCCGCGAGAACAACATCGCCGCCCAGCTGGTGGCCGAATCCGCGCCGCAGCCGGGCGAGGAGATGACCGTCGCCTTCCTGTTCGACCCGGCAGAGGGCTGGCACGGATACTGGGCGAACCCCGGCGATGCGGGGCTGGGGATGCAGCTGGACTGGAACCTGCCCAAAGGCTGGGAAGCAGGCGAGCCGCAATATCCCGTGCCCGAGAGGCTCGTGATCGCGGGGCTGATGAACCATGTCTACGAGCATCCCTATGCCGTGCTGGTGCCGATTTCGGTTCCTGAAGGCACCGTGTTGTCATTCACCGATCCGATCAGCGTTGATGCAGAGTGGCTCGCCTGTACCGACCAGATCTGCGTTCCCGAATCTGCCACGCTGACGCTGAGCATCCCGCAGGCGGGTGGGGCGAACAATCCCTTCACCGGATATCGCGCGCAATTGCCTCCGCTGATCGACAGCACGGCCCATTTCGCGATCGACGGCGATGTTCTGCGCCTCGCGATCCCGCTGCCTGCGAGCATGGATGCCAGCGATCCGCATGTCTTCATCGCGCATGACCGCATCAGCGCAAACCGCCGCGTGGCCTATGCCGACCCGCAGGCCTTCGCGCGGCAGGGCGACATGCTGGTGGCGAATATCCCGCTGGCAGACCTGATGCTTCCTGCTGACAGCGCCAATGCAGCATTCGATCCGCTCGCAGAAATTTCCGGAATACTGGCCTATGGCGATGCAGGCACGGGCCTCAGTTTTGTGGCCGAGCCGGGCGACGTGCCGGTTGTGCAGGGCATGCCGGTCAATTCCTACGTCGCGCCGCCGCTGTGGTGGCTGGTGTTGGCCGCGCTCGCTGGCGGGCTGCTCTTGAACCTGATGCCCTGCGTCTTCCCGATCCTGTCCCTCAAAGCCATGACGCTGGCCCGCGCAGGCGAAAGCGAGGCGGGGGCGAAGCGCGAGGCGCTAGCCTATACCGCTGGCGTGGTGCTGGCCTGCCTTGCCATTGGCGGACTGCTGCTGGTGCTTCGGGCAGGCGGCAAGCAGGTGGGCTGGGCCTTCCATTTGCAGGAGCCCGGCGTGGTGGTGGCGCTGTTCGTGCTGGCCGCGCTGATCACCGCCAATTTTGCGGGTGTGTTCGAGCTGCCCTCCATCGCCATCACGCAGAAGGGCGGGCGCACTTCCGCCTTTGCCACAGGCCTGCTCGCGGCCTTTGTCGCCACGCCCTGCACCGGGCCGTTCATGGCGGTGGCGCTGGGTGCAGCGCTGCTGTTGCCGACCGAACAGGCGTTGCTGTTGTTCGCCATGCTGGGGCTGGGCCTTGCGCTGCCGTTCCTGTTGCTGGGCTTCGTGCCCGCCTTGCGGAACCGCTTGCCGAAGCCCGGCGCGTGGATGGAGCGGTTCCGCAGGATCATGGCGATCCCCATGGGCCTCACCGCGCTCGCGCTGCTGTGGCTGCTGGTGCAGATCGGTGGGCGGTCTTTTGCCATCGCCGCGCTGGTGCTGGTGGCGGGCCTCGTGCTCGGCCTCGCGGTGACGGGGCGCTTGCAGAAGCTGGGCAAGATGGCCTGGCCCGCATTCGGCCTGATCGCGGCACCCTTCCTGATCGGTGCGGGTTTTGCGCTGCCTGCCCTGCATCAAGCGCCCAGTGCGAGTGCGGAGAGCATTCATGATCCAATGGATTTTGACGAATTCGCGCTGGCAGACCTCACCCAGTCGCAAGGCAAGCCGGTGTTCCTGTGGTTCACCGCAGACTGGTGCGTGACCTGCAAAGTCAACGAAAGCGTGGCGATCGAGCGGGACGAGGTGCGCGAAGCCTTCCAAGCAGCAGGCGTTGTCACCATGCGCGGCGACTGGACCGTGCGCGACGAGGCGATCACCCGCTTCCTCACCCGGCAAGGCGCGGCGGGCGTGCCGCTCTATCTGTGGTATGATCCGGCCAGGGGCGTGGAACAGCTGCCGCAGGTTCTTACGCCGGGCATGTTGGTGGAGCGCGGCGAGGGGTTGTGATCCCTCTACTTGAAATCAGGGTCTTCCTGGTTCTCCGCCCGCTCCTGCGCCGTTTCCGGTCGTACATCGCGGATTTCCCTGCCAGCGCGGCACCACGTCACGAATTCGCCGGGAATGCGGCTGCCGTGAATGTCGAGCATCCCGCGACCCGGCAGGGTGGCGAGGATCTGCCGCGTGCCGGTGAACACCTCCAGCTTGCCGTCATCGGCTGGCTCACTCGCCTCCCAGCGCCATTCGCCCTCATCCAGCACCGCATCGGCCATGAAACGGCTGCGCACGCCATTGCCGATGATCGGAAAGATCGCAGTGAGGCCGGGGCTGGCGGGCGCGTGGCGGATGATCTCCATCTGCGGCTCCGCCCCTTCGCGCAGGATGCAGTCAAGCGTCAGCAGCGGCGGCTCGCCCGCGTCGCCAAAACGGATCGCATGACCATTCGGCGCGACCGACCAGTAGCCCTCGCTGGTATCGGGCGACTCCATCATCACCTGCGGCAAGGCCGGGCGCGGTTCCGTCAGTTCGACGCGGTTGGCAGGCGCAGGCTGATCGCATGAAGCGAGGGCGAACAGGACCAGTGCGGCAAACGGCAGCGCCTGCTTCACTTCTTCCCCCACTTCTTCTGCACCTTGCCGTATCGGGTCTTGCGCGTGCCGGGGCGGCCTTCGTTTGACCGGCCCACCAGCGGGGCCTTCTTCTGCGCGTCGGGCAAGCCAAGTTCCTCGTTCTCCAGCTTGCGGATCTCGTCGCGCAGGCGGCCGGCTTCCTCGAATTCGAGGTCTGCCGCGGCGGCGCGCATCTTCTTTTCCAGTTCCTCGATGTAAGTGCGCAGATTGTGGCCGACGAGGTTGTTGCGGCCGTCCTCGGTCTCGATCTCCACGGTCACGCCATCGGCAGCGGCAGAATGGGCCACGATATCGGCGATGGCGCGCTTGATCGTGGTCGGCGTGATGCCGTGCTCCTCGTTATATTCGCGCTGCTTTTCGCGGCGACGTTCGGTTTCCGCCATGGCGCGCTCCATACTGCCGGTGATGCGGTCGGCATAGAGAATCACCTTGCCATCCACGTTACGCGCGGCGCGGCCGATCGTCTGGATGAGCGAGGTTTCGGAGCGCAGGAAGCCTTCCTTGTCAGCATCGAGGATCGCCACCAGCCCGCATTCGGGAATATCGAGGCCTTCGCGCAGCAGGTTGATGCCGATCAGCACGTCATACACGCCCATGCGAAGGTCGCGGATAAGCTCGATACGTTCGAGCGTTTCCACGTCGGAGTGCATGTAGCGCACGCGTACACCCTGTTCGTGCATGAACTCGGTCAGATCCTCGGCCATGCGCTTGGTGAGGGTGGTGACGAGCGTGCGGAAGCCGCGCGAGGCATTCTCCTTCGCCTCAGCAATGCAATCCTGCACCTGGTCTTCGGTCGGGCGGATTTCCACTGGCGGATCGATCAGGCCGGTGGGGCGGATCACCTGTTCGGCAAACACGCCGCCGGTCTGTTCCATTTCCCATGTTCCGGGCGTTGCGGAGACAGCGAAGGTCTGCGGGCGCATCGCGTCCCACTCGTTGAAGCGCAGCGGGCGGTTGTCGATGCAGCTGGGCAGGCGGAAACCGTATTCGGCCAGCGTCAGCTTGCGGCGATGGTCTCCGCGCGCCATCGCGCCCACCTGCGGCACCGTCTGGTGGCTTTCATCGATGAACAGCAGCGCGTTTTCGGGCAGATATTCGAACAGCGTTGGCGGCGGTTCGCCGGGCAGGCGGCCGGTCAGGAAGCGCGAGTAGTTCTCGATCCCCGCGCAGGAGCCGGTGGCGGCGATCATCTCGAGGTCGAAATTGGTGCGCTGTTCCAGCCGCTGGGCTTCCAGGAGGCGGCCTTCGGCGTGCAGTTCCTTCAGCCGTTCTTCCAGCTCGAACTTGATGGCGGCGCTGGCCTGCTTCATCGTCGGGCCGGGCGTCACATAGTGGCTGTTGGCGTAGATGCGGACCTGTTCGAGAGTCTGCCCCTTCTTGCCGGTAAGCGGGTCGAACTCGGCAATCTCCTCGATCTCGTCCCCGAAGAAGCTGACGCGCCAGGCCATGTCTTCATAGTGGCTGGGGAATATCTCCAGATTGTCCCCGCGAACCCGGAAATTGCCGCGCGCGAAGCCGGCATCGTTGCGCTTGTATTGCAGGGCCACGAGCTTGCGGATCAGCTCGCGCTGGTCAACCGTCTCGCCCTTCTTGATGTCGAAGATCATCGCCGAATAGGTTTCGACAGAGCCGATGCCGTAGAGGCAGGAGACAGACGCCACGATCAGCACGTCATCACGTTCGAGCAGGGAACGAGTGGCGGAGTGGCGCATCCGGTCGATCGCCTCGTTTACCGAGCTTTCCTTCTCGATATAGGTGTCTGACCGGGGCACATAGGCTTCGGGCTGATAGTAATCGTAATAGGAAACGAAATACTCCACCGCATTGTTCGGGAAAAAGCTCTTGAACTCGCCATAAAGCTGCGCGGCGAGGATCTTGTTGGGGGCCAGGATCAGGGCAGGGCGCTGCAGTTCCTCCACCACCTTGGCCATGGTGAAGGTCTTGCCCGATCCGGTTACGCCCAGCAGCACCTGCGTCTTCTCGCCGTCCCTCGCGCCTTGGACCAGCTCGGCAATGGCGGTGGGCTGGTCGCCCGCAGGCTCATAGTCCGACGCGAGTTCGAAGCGCCTGCCGGGCAGGGATTTTTCCGGGCGTTCGGGCTTGTGCGGGGTGAAGCTGCCGGAAGTATCGGGTTCTTCAAGTCCGCGGCGGATGACGAGTTCGCTCATGCTAGCACATATGGAGAACAAGGTTCCCGTGTGCAATCGTCCCGATACCGAACACCACCAGCTTGCCATTGGCATGGTCGTGCCGGGCGGGTTAGGATGCGGCGACTTCGGCTGCAGGGGCCGTCATTCCCTTGTGGGGAAAAACCATGCGTAAGAATTTCGCAATTCCGATGATCGCCGCCTTCGCGCTGGCTGCCTGCGGCAGCAATGCAGATGATGCCACCGAAGCAAGTGAGGCGATGTCGGCGGAAGACGTTGCGGGCGAAATGGGCAGCGTGGAAACGCCGATTGCCGGCCAGTACCGCACAACGCCGGAACTGCTGGATATCAACCTGCCGGGTGCTGGGGCCGAGTTCCTGGAAGTGCTGCGCTCCGGATTTGCCGAAGGTGCAGCGGAAGAGACCACCTATTGCATCACCGAGGAACAGGCGGCCAACAGCTGCGAGGAAATGCTTGCCCAGATGGCCGAAGGCAATTGCACAGTCACGCGTTTCGATGTGGAAGGCAGCACGGTCGATGCGGTGATGTCCTGCGCGCCGGTCTGGCTCAGTTCGGTCAGGCACTGGCGCGCTTCGGCATTCATCGCCATCGGCGGCGGCGTGGTGCCGAGCGAACCGGGCTGCGCCCACGGGAGAGCGCGGCGTGTTGTCGG
>Ga0181606_10003224_pt1 | contig 13859 bp, 7 predicted proteins | sample 041ome_10_FD_132994 | JGI IMG/M metagenome (GOLD analysis project Ga0181606, IMG submission 132994) | Coastal salt marsh microbial communities from the Groves Creek Marsh, Skidaway Island, Georgia - 041412US metaG (megahit assembly) | ecosystem: Environmental > Aquatic > Marine > Intertidal zone... | reverse complement strand
CGCAGATGCAGATGCAGAAAACCTCGCAAAACATCACGTTACGTGGGAGCACGGAAATCGTGACCGAGTTTTTCGGCTATGCGGTCAATTCGATTCTCTATCAGAGAGGTTTGTACCCACCGTCCACGTTCGAGGTGAAGAAGAAATACGGTTTAGGCATGCTCGTGTCCTCGGACGAGGAGATCAAAACGTATTTAGTTTCAGTTTTAGATCAAATCAACGAGTGGTTGATCGAGAAGAAGTTGGAGAAGTTAGTTTTGGTGATTAGCTCGGTGAGAACGAGAGAGACGGTGGAGAGATGGGTGTTTGATATAGAAACGGATTCTGAGATTGGACTGGAGGAAGACGAGGAGAACGTGAAACCACCAAACAACGGGGCAGAAGAGAAGAACAAAAAATACGAAAAATCAAAACAAGACATTACGAACGAAATAGCTGCGATTATGCGTCAAATAGCGGCATCGGTGACATTTTTACCGTTACTTGAAGATGAATGTTCGTTCGATTTAATCGTGTATACGAATAAGGATTCAGAGACGCCGCAGGAATGGGAGGAGAGCGACCCGAGATTTATCCGCAACGCCGAAACTGTCAAGTTACGGAGCTTTTCGACGAAAGTGCACTCGGTCGAGGCAGCGGTGGCGTATAAAGCGGAGAGTCCATTGAACGTGTAACAAGAATAACAACAACAATAACAGCAAGAGTAATAATAACCAGACACGCAAGCAAGTGAGAAGGAGAGATACTAGAAGACAAATGCCGATGGCAAAAAGAGAAAGATATACAGAGAGTTTTTGTTTTGATGGATTTGTTTATTTTATTTCAATTGTTTTTAGTATATAGTATTCATCGCCAATTAGAATTGACATGTATGCTGCTGCTTATCTGGCGACTTGGACGGCACCAACTTCCGCATTCGAGGCTTCCGGCGTTTGCGCCTCAGACGGCGGAACGATTTGCCAGAATTGCTCCTTCATATTTGCCCAGTCCGCTAAGATGGCCTTGCCCTTCGCGGATCCCGTCTTCTCGACGTGTTCAGCAATCAAGTCTTTGCATTGCTTTTCACCAGCTTCGGTGCAAATGCGTTGCATGACGACGATCTCACCGTTCACCTTTGACTCAAACGTGCTGTCTTCGTCGAGAAAATAACCGATGCCGCCAGTCATACCGGCACCAACGTTTCTACCAACTCTACCTAAGCAGACAACCACACCACCAGTCATGTACTCGCAAGCGTGGTCGCCACATCCTTCGACGACAGTTTGCCCCAAGGAGTTTCTCACGGCAAATCGTTCGCCAGCTCTACCATTGATGAAGACCTTACCCCCCGTAGCACCGTACAAGCAAGTGTTACCGGCGATGGTGGAGTCTTCAGCCTTGAACCCAGCATCGGGCGGCGGCATAATCGAAACAGTACCACCACTCATCGATTTGCAAACGTAATCGTTCGCTTCACCGACGAGCTGGACGTCCATGCCACCGACGACAAACGCACCGAAGGATTGACCACCGGCGCCTTCTAACTTGATCGTCAATTTGCCCTTGAACCCATCGTCACCATACTGTTTCGCAATGTTACCAGCGATTCTCGCCATAGCGGCGCGATCTTCGTTGACAATCTTCGACGAAACCGTGTGCGTACCCTGCGTTTCGATGCACTTCTTGACGCCGGCATCGGCGAGCAAAATGTCATCGAGCAATTCGCCATCATCGTGCACTTTTTGGTTGATTCTCGCATTGGACGAACCAGCCTTCCCAGAGGACGTCGTCAAGAGAGACAAGTCTAAGTGGTTCGTCTTCGGATCATTTTGTTCTTTTTGTTTGAGCAAATCGTTTCTGCCAATGACTTCGTCGAGAGACTTGTAACCCATTTCGGCGAGGATGACTCTTACTTCTTCAGCCGCAAAGATGAAAAAGTTCACCAAGTCACTTGGCGCACCCGGGAATCTAGCTCTCAATTCTTCTCTTTGGGTCGCAACGCCAACCGGGCAGTTGTTCGTGTGGCAAATTCTCGCCATGACGCAACCAGTTGCAATCATGGCAACCGTACCAAAGCCAAATTCATCCGCACCCATCAACGCCCATTGCATGACATCGAGACCAGATCGGCAACCGCCATCTGCTCTTAAAACGACACGCTCTCTCAAGCCGTTCTCAACCAACGTTCTGTGAGACTCAACGAGACCAAGCTCAACTGGGCCACCGGCGTGCTTAATAGAAGATAATGGAGAAGCACCAGTACCACCGTCACCACCAGAAATTTGGATGATGTCCGCGTTCGCTTTGGCGACGCCAGACGCTACGGTTCCGATACCCGCTTGTCCGACGAGTTTCACCGAAACCTTAGCTTCCGGGTTAACCGCGTGCAAGTCGTAAATAAGCTGAGCTAAATCCTCAATGGAGTAAATGTCGTGGTGCGGCGGCGGAGAAATCAACGGCACACCAGCTTTGGATTTTCTCAACCAGGCGATGTACGGAGAAACTTTTTTGCCCGGCAACTGCCCGCCTTCTCCCGGTTTGGCACCTTGCGCAACCTTGATTTCGTGTTGGTTGGAGGACATCAAAAATGAAGTCGTGACGCCAAACCGACCAGAGGCAACTTGCTTGATGGCAGATGACGCGACGTCACCATTCTTCAACCCTTTCAAGTACGGGAACGACTCTGTGGAGCCGTCGGACTTCGCGTCCGAGATCGGGATGAATCGCTTCGGATCTTCACCACCTTCACCAGAGTTAGACTTACCGCCGATTCTGTTCATGGCGACCGCAATTGCTTCGTGGCACTCTTGAGAAATGGCACCCAAAGACATACCACCGGTGCAGAATCGAGAGGCAATGTCCGCCGCGGATTCAACCTCAGAGATATCGATCGGCTTACGGTCGGAAACAATGTCGAGACGATCTCTCAAGCAAGTTGCCGGACGCGTGTTTCGGTGTTCTTCATATAACTTGTAGGATTCGGCATCTGGGGCATCGCCACCTAAACCGATAGCTTTGTGCAAAAGCTTGGACATTTCTTGGTTGTTACCGTGGTATTCGCCATTGGGCTTGACTTGGTACATGCCAGAAATCTTGAGCTTGTCCATGGTTTCGGATTCACCCGGGAACGCAGAGTCGACGAACATTTTTGTCTCTGCGGCGAGTTCGTCCAAAGTCAAACCGCCGATTCTAGAAACCGTGCCTTTGAAGGCGACATCAATGAGTTCTGGTCCAATACCGTAGGCCTCAAAGATTTGCGCACCGTGGTACGACGTGATGAGAGAGATACCCATTTTCGAAAGAATCTTCTTCAAACCTTTGTTGATGGCGTTCTTCAAGTTTCTTTGAACGTCTTGCTGGGACATGAGCGGAAGTTTACCAGTGCTCATTTGCTTTTCAACCTTGGAGGAAGCTCTCCACTTTCTCGCAGTTTCCAAAGCCAACCACGGGCACACGGCCGAGGCACCATAGCCAATCAACACCGCAAAGTGATGCGTGGAAAACGCCGACGCAGACTCAACAACGATTGACGCCTTGGAGCGCAAACCAACCTTGATCAAGTGGTGGTGGACGGCACCGACAGCCAAGAGCGACGGAATCGCCGGAGAATCCGGACCCTCATCAGGCTTATCGGTGATGACGATGCACTCAGAGCCTTTTTGGACAGCTTCGGCGCACTCTTGGCACAACTTGTCCAAACCAGCCTTCAAACCCCCGGCGCCGTTGGTGTATCGCGCCTTGATCGTCGCCGTCTTCAAATGCGGGTGATTTTGGATGACAGTCAAATCTGAATCAAACAAGAACGGGCTCGACAAAGCAACCGCCGGAGCGTCATCCGAGGAGACGTCTAACAAGTTGCCCTTGGCACCCAAAGTAGTCTCCAAAGACATGACCAACCCTTCTCTCAACGGATCAATCGCCGGGTTAGTAACTTGAGCGAATCTTTGCTTGAAGTAATCGTAGAGCAAGCGTGGTCTCGAAGAGATGACTGGTACGGGAGTGTCATCACCCATCGACCACGTCGGTTCAATACCTTCTTGCGCCATGGATTCAACAATCATGGAAACATCTTCGGAAGCGTAACCCGCTCTAGCTTGGGACTCAATGAAGGAAACGTCGTCCATCGTCGGTTCCGGTAAGGGTGGGCACGATTTCAAGCGATGAATGTTGTTCAACCACTTGCCGTACGGGCGCGCCGAGGAAACTTCCTTGGAAATTTCCTCGTTCTCTTTGAACGTGCCGTTTTCCAAGTCGACGCAGATCATCGTACCCGGACCCAAACGTCCTTTCTTGACGACGTTTGGCGCGTTAGACATAATATCGTTCAAAACGCCAACCTCAGACGCGACATAAATGTAATCATCCGAGGTTTGCCAGAATCTCGCCGGTCTCAAACCGTTTCTGTCCAAGCGGCAGCCAACCTTCTTACCGTCAGAAAAGACCAACAAAGCTGGGCCATCCCAAGCTTCCATGATACCAGAGTAGTACTGGTAGAAGTTCTTCGCTTCCGGAACAGTCGCATCCAAATCTGGGTGGTTTCTGAACGCTTCCGGAACAAGCAACATCATCGTTTCTTCCGGCTCGCGGCCAGTTTTGACCAAGAGTTCCGCAACTCTGTCAAGGTTCGCGGAATCAGAAGCCGCCGGGTCGCACAACGGACGGAATTCTTGCTCTCTGCCACCCCAGATCGGATTGGTCATCTTCGCTTCGTTGGAAGCCATCCAGTTCAAGTTACCTTGCAAGGTGTTGATTTCACCGTTGTGACCCAAAAATCTCATCGGCTGTGCCAACGGCCACTTCGGCGTGGTGTTGGTGGAGAAACGTCTGTGATAGATGGAGAACGAGGAGACGTAGTCCTTATCTTGCAAATCGAGGAAGAACTGTCCGACGACGGCAGATCTCAACATACCTTTGTAAACAATGGTTCTGCAGGACATGGTGCACACGTACAAGTCCTCCAAGTCAGCCATGTTCCCGAGGCGGACTTTCTCGGCGTTCTTACGGGCAAAGTAAAGCTTGCGCTCTAATTCATCGCCAGTGGCACCAGCACCGTCAATCAAGCATTGCTCGATCGCCGGCTGCGTGGTCTTGGCCATCGGGCCGACGATTTCGTTCTTCGTCGGCACTTCTCTCCACCCGAGAACCTTCAAGCCTTCAGCCGCGATGGCTTTCTCAATCTCCGCCTTCGCCTTGGATCTCTTGCCAGCATCAGTCGGCAAAAAGGTCATAGAAACAGCGGAGGAATCTTCGGAAAAGCCAGAAATACCGTTTGCGGCGCACCATTTGGACAAGAGCTGCCACGGGATTTGCGTCATGATGCCAGCCCCGTCACCAGAGTCGTTATCTGCAGAGCATGCGCCTCTGTGTTCCATGCAACCCAAAGCGGCCAAGGAATCATCGACACATTTGTGCGTTCTTTCGCCTTTCAACGAAGCGATCACCCCAACGCCGCACGCATCTCTTTCTTCCAAGATTTGATTCAAATCAACCGCACCGCCTTCATACGGTGCGTACTCGCCTCTGAGAGCACCGAAATCCATCGCTTTGGGGGCAAAAACCTTGGTAGATCTCAACGCCACCTTGCGAGTAGGAGCCGCGGATCTCACATTGCTTCTGTTGGCGATGTTCTGTTCATGTTTGGCGGAAGAGAAAAGCAAAAGTAAACGTCAGTGTCCGTAAAAGAAAGTAAAAATCTACACTCCGCTTTTTGCCCTTCATTCCGCAAAGATGGAAAGCTCGTTCTTACGCGAACACGTCGATTAATAATACGAAATGCACTATGGGCGGGTTAACTCGCGACTCGAAAATCAATCGAATTCTATCCAACCGAACACAAAACAGTATCAATCGTAAAATTTCCTACCTTTCTGGCACCAAAAACCTTCGTCTGCATCACCTGCGACATAGCCTGGGAAGCCATTTTCCCTTTCTGCGTCGCCTTTAAATTCGCCTTTTTTTCGCGTTCCCAAACTCGGCGGGAGAAAAGTAAACTGCCGCTTCGATGATATCAAAATCAAACTCGCTCTTCTTCGACTAGAACGATTCGTGAATGAAATTCTATCGTTGAGAATTCCGGATCAATTTCGCTTCGCTTTCACTCGACTGCGCGCGCGCGTTGTTTTCCTTTTTTTGTGAGGATTGCTTTCGTGGGTCAGTGAGGGGAGAGGTGTACTTTTTTTTAGAAACGAAAAAAAGCAAAACTTCAACCAACGGAGTTTTGCCACGACGACGAGTCGGCACGCAGAAAGAGATTTCCGCGTGGATAGTGTGGGCTCAACGCCGTGCCTCTCGTGTGAAAAATACGAGGGTGGCAGTGACTCTCCGAGAAAACGTGCCCGTGTGCGCGCGAGGAAGAAAAAAACTCAGTTCACAAAAACTGAGAAAGAAGCGCACCTCCCCCTGCGACGGCTTGCGCGCACTCGAAACGCTTCGAAATTAAAAACAATGCGCCCAAAGATATCGAAAGGAGGAGACGACCGCGAGATGTCGGATGGAAGAGCGCGTCTTTCTTCTCGTTCTCCGCGTCGCTCCTGCCGAGCTTTTTTTTTGTTTTTTCTCTCCGCTCTGCTTTTCGCGAGCGCTCGCGCTGCTCCTTCTTCCACGAGAACGAAAGAAAAAAACGAGGAGCGTTTTACCATTCTTCGCGCGGAGAAGTGGCCTCTCGGAAACGGCGGTGTTCGAATCTATTACTCGTCTTCGGAAAAGGAAGAGAGAGGCGAGAGAGAGAATAATAATACCGTCGTGGAACTCTCTCTGCTGCAAAAAGAGGAGGAGGAAGAGGAGGAGGAGTTGTTGCCAATACTCTTGGAGAGCGCCCAAGTTATCGCGACGAAACCATCCTCTTCTTCTCCTACTACTTCCTCCTTTTACTCCTTGGGCACGACGACGATTGTTTTAGCACCCAGTGATGGAGTAATCAGTCAAGAAATGCTCTTACGAGTCGCTCGATTGGTTTGGGCAAGAGATATCCCGGACGCAGAGAAGATAGCTGTCTTCGCGCTGAGACGCACGCCTGAATTGGTTGTCGACTACACATCGAACGACAAAGTGCACATATTACAGCGATTAAAAGAGTATGGTCGTCTCGATGTTTCATCGATAGCATCAAATACTCCGTTTCGTTTGTTTTCGTTCAGAAGAGTACTCGGGTCGATGCCGCCAGACGGTTTGAAAACACGTCTCCATCACGATATCGTCTTCGTCCTCGATGACGATAGCATTGAAAATAAAATGTTCGTCGAGAAAGCGAGAGCACTCATCAAAGCCGAATCATCATCGGCTGCTATCTTCGTCAGCTCTCTAGTCGTCGATGGAGGGGATAAAGGAGAGGATGCGTTTACTCAGTGGTTCGGGAAGTTTGTGAAAAAAAGACGGGAAGAGCGGACTTACGTCGCGGCGGCGTGCGGTGTTTCGCACGAATATTTCGATAACCATTTGTTCGGGAGGAAGATGAAACTTTCGCCCGTTCCTGCCACTGATCGTAAGAGTTACGCTATTTCTATGAGTTCCAAAAACTGTCGCGTGGAAGAGGTTTTGAGAGGCCCGTACCCGTACTTTGATACCATAACGCTTAAGATGGATTTTACACAACGAAACGAATTTGAAGGGAAACGAAGCTTTAGGAAAGGAACTTACGATGAAAGAATAGCTGCGAAAAAGAAGTTCTCGCTCACCGTTCGATTCGAAAACGCAAAGCGCGGTGAAGTATACGAGGAGCGAGAAGCCATCGCAAAATTTCATGGTACGTCAACCTTTCGTGACTGTGAGCGAAGAAAATCGATGAAGATCAATCTCCGCGGCGACGAAAGAATTAAATTGGGCGTAGACGCTGAAAGCGACCAGTTTCTGCTAATCTCACTATGTTACGATGATCGATATGTGAAATCGTGGCTAATGTACTCTCTCTTGCGCAATCTTGGGCTCTTCGAAGATCTGGCATTCCGATATGTTCGTCTATTCGTGGAAACAAACAACGTCAGAGAGAGCGAAGGCTTGTATCTTTTAGTCGAGAATCCCGTCGTGAAAAGAAGAGATGTTAAGGCTTCAATTAGTGCGGTTGTGAGGAGACGATTAGATCCCGTTCGACAAACCCGACCCGGACTTGGCGCGCCAGATGTAAAGTATCCTAAACAGTCAGAGTTTGATCGCGCTATGAAAAGAAATGAGTACGATGAGATTGCTCGAGTCGCTAGGACGTGCGATGATATCAGCTGCTATGAATTATTGAGAAAGCGCATGAATGTCGACGCATACATCAGATGGATTGCTTTTAATTCTCTTGTGAAAATGGGTGATTACGTTGATGAGATTTACTTCTATTCTTCCAACGAGAATCAACACACTGCGTATTGGGGAGTACATGGCTGGGATCCGGACGATGCGTTTCAAAAATGTCACCATGGTGGAAAGGACGCGCACACCGACCGATTTCAGATGCTTTATTGTCTTGAAGGAAATATGGATATCGTATTTTTGCGATCGAAAGATATGTATTCACGTTTCGTACAAACGCTCGAAGAGCTTTTAGCAAGAAATATCAACGACCAAGTCGTTATCTCTGCCGCCGAAGAACAAAAGAAAGAGTTGAACGAAGTCCTTAACATCAATAACAATAGCAGTAACGACGACGTTTCGATTGGCATGCTAGAATTAAATCAGATTGCAAAGATCCCGAATAACATGGCAGCGTTTAGAGAAATGTCAAATTCTTTGCTGTATTATATCGAGCAGATTCGTTCGAGCAGACGCGAGCTTTTTCGCGTCGTAGGCGCATATCATTCATTTAACGATGAGGGTGAAAATGGTTGGAAATCTGTGCGGGTCAGCGCAGCGGCAGAATGTGCGTCTCCTTTGAAATTGCGAGTGTCCGAAAGGACGTACGATCGAGACGCAAGACAAGAATTCGTGTTCGAATTTGACAACTTACCATCTAGATCAGATGTTCTTGAAATTGAAATTCCGCTCGATTTGAACGTGGTGTATAAGTTTAACGAGACGTATGCGGAAACATATTTACCAGTCCCCGTAGAGAAAGAAACGAGAGCTCTTTGTTGGACGAACGCAACGCTTCCAGGCGATATAATAAATATGAACGCCACTGATGGCGGTTTTTTGATTGAAGGGGGTCCGAAGAAGAGTTGCATCGCAGGAGAAGCCGTAAATGTAAGCGCTAAGTTTACGAACGAAGCCGTCACGTTCACGATGAAAGAAACGCAAACCAATACTACTCGTGATAAAATTTATTTATCTATTTATCACGGATTTTGGCATCCATTCTTCAAGGCGTTTGCAGATGAGTGGGTAGCACGCATCTTAAAGTGCTAGCTAGCGTTTCCTTGCTTTCTGTTTTTACTCTATAAAGTACAATGTGTGTATTGCAATTCCTTCTCGTTGTTTTTATTTCTAAGTCTCAGCGGGCTTATTTTGCTGTCTGTACATGTCTTTCAAAGAATACATGCCATTGTTTGGACCTCGCCTGGCTAAATTTGCAATCTCCTGCACGGTTTCTCTCAAGTGCATAGCTGGTTGCTTTGTTTCTTCTAATAACTGTTTCAAGCTCCAAAACGTTCGTCTCTCAAACAGACCAAACAATTTGTCCGTCAACTGAGCTTTTTCCATCTTTTCTGCTTTTGGTTTCGTTACACCGCCGTCGGCTAATCGAACTAAATTTGAACGTTTCGGCAACGGGGCTATTCTCGCCGCATCCGCTCCAACAACGGATTGAACAAATCTAGATTTCGATTGCGCTTTTTCTAATCTGTTTTTCGAAACCCGAGCGTACGCAGCATCAGAGGCGTCTTTTGGTCGCATATCTAATTTTTTATGAACTTTAGCTTCGACAATGAATTCGTTCACATCCATCGCCGACGTCGCCGCTGCGGTACCTTCGCGAGTCTCCGAAAAGACGTGAATTTCCGGCGCTTCTATGTTCTCCGTCATGATATATTTCACTGGTATATCGTGTTCTTCACCTTCATTGACAGCTGCGTTTAGCGTCACCGCAAACGCTTCTTTGTTTTCTTTATCGAAAGGATCGATCACCACTCTTACTTTCCCGAGCTCGTCGTTATCGTTCAATTCCGCATCGATATCCATCCCATCTTCATCGTTCTCGTTATCTGCTTTACTTCTCTTATCGTTGAAACTTTTCCACGCGCGATCGACAAAGTTTGGCACTTTCACCAACCACGCTCGATGGTTCGCTCTTTGCGTATCCAACGCGCTCGGAAATAAGTAAGCTCTCAACGCCTCTGTAACCTCCTCCGGTAAATCTTTCTTGTCGATACTTAACTTTTGACAAACTTGATATCTCCAGTGCTCGCGAAGTAAATACGGCGTCGCGTATGGTCTCCATTCCGGCGCGTTCTTATCCTTTTTCGAACGCGAATACTTATTAGCCGCTTCTTCCAACTTTTCTGGGTTCAATTTGTGTATGCACTCGCTCAAAGCGTTCAGTTTGTTTATTTTCTGCAAATACTTTTGCATGGCGCTCATGACGAGCTCCGATCCGGGCGGGTACTCTTCAAAGTCCATGCTGACGATGATTCGTTTTCCACCTTTTTTGTATATTCGCGCCCAAGAGGGAGAGAAGAAGAAAGAATGTTTTGCGTGTGTTTGTGTCGGTTGAAAAGGTGAAGCCGATGATGACGAAGTGAACCCTCTTCTCGCTTCCTCTTATTCTATTTTTTTTGTGTGCCGTCGCTACCAACGGCGTTTTTCCTCTCCCCCACCTCCTTTAAGCGATGCGATTCTTTCGCGCGCGCGCTCGTTTTGGATGCGGATGACGGCTCGTTTTGGGGGAAGAAAAGTAGAGAGAAAGAATCAGAAGAAGAACTGTGAGGATGGAGAGTTCGTGAATTCCCACAGAGAGAGAAAAAAAGGCAGAAAGAGAGAGAGAGAGACCGATGAGAGAGAGGGTGAGAGAGAAAAAGCGTCAAAGGATTAGTTTATGGAATAATAGACTGAAAATCTTTAAAGGAAAACTCTCTCTCGCTAGACGCAGCTCTTGCGAACCACAAAACTCCACTTGGCGAGGGAGAGCCGACCGGGCCGCATTTGTATAACAGGAATTTTCGATCTCCCCCGCTTTCGCATCGCGAAAGAACAGAGAGAGAGCGACCAACTTTTTTATATTTTCTTCGCTCACATTGTGCGTTCCGGTTGCCTTTTGAGAAAATTCTTCTCCTGGAAGAAGAGAAGCTGTATCATCAATAAACTAGGAAGAAGAAGAAGAAGAAGAAGAAGAAGAAGAAGTGGCGATCGATGTCGACGAGAAGCGCGGGGGATCCATCGATTCTCTTGCCAGAGATCGAGGTGAGTGATCTAGTCGACGCCATACCGATCGATATCGTCGGGGAGTTGTTGACGGAAGAAGACAACATCGACGACAATTCGGGAAGAGGAAGTGGACGAGGTGGCATAAATTCCGACGACGAAATTATAAATAACACGAACAAGACGTCGTCAAAGGCGATACCAACTCCAACACCGACGGATGGATTGAACATCATTCAGCCTCGTCCTCCGTTCAAGACGGACTCCTTTAACCGAGGAAGCCAGCAATATCAAGGGGGCGGAGGAGGGTCGTCCGGGGGTCGATCCTCGAATGGCAACTCTTTAGGTGGAGGAGGAGGCTCGTTTCCCTCCATACCGCCGGTGTATTCAATGACGAGCCCAGGCAGACTAAACTCTACCGAACAGTTTACATCTACGGTTGGGTTTGCGTTGAAAGGCGGATCGACGAGTTCGTCCACGGACGCCTTCGCGTTGACGTCGGACGTGGACGCGATATTGAACGGAGCAAAACCTTTTGTCCCTTCCGTCGGCGGAACAACAGTCTCTGAGGTTCCAAAGTCGACTACAACGACAGCTACAGCACCTATTGTTCAAGGTCCGAGCGGGCCGAGAATGCCTGGACAAGGCGTTGAGGAGCAAGAGCAAGTGGTTGTGTCGACCGAAACGGATGAGAATGGCGGGGTTCGCGTGAGAGTGACGTTATTGGCGGCTGGCTTTGTGATTGGAAACGCCGGCGCTTCGGTGCGCGAAATTACACAGCATACGGGTGCCTCGATACGATCGTGGACGCAGCCGGCGGAGTATTTTTTTGGTGGTTTTGCGAGGCCGACGCGAGTGTTTTGCGTGGAAGGCGAACCAGCTGCTATTGCGCAAGCTACAGAATTGATTTACGCCGCAGTGGATCGGTACAGAGCTTTGTGCGAGATGAAAAAACGAGGCGAGTTCGTGCAACGCTCGCAAAAGATTAAGGGCGTTGAGTTTTCTTTTCAACCGCCGCCGAGACAAATAACCCAACGCCAAAGGCAATTGGAAATTTTGAACGCGCAAACAAATTTTTTGCAGCAGCAAACGAACGTTTTATCCGGTGCTGCCGCTGGCGGTTCCGCAGTTGCGCTTCAGGCGTTTGCGCAACAACAACTGTTGATGCAACAGCAACTTGGTTTGTTAAACCAGCAAATGAACCAAAATCAGCAGCAAGGGTATTACCACCATCATCAACATCAACAATACCAGCAGCAACAGCACTACCAACAGCAACAGCAGCAACAGCAGTTCTATCACCAGCAGCAACAACAGCAACAACAGCACAATATGTTTGGCGCTAACCAAAACTATTATTAAGTTTTGCGAGTGTTGCCGCGCCTGCCGTTGTGCTCCCGAAAGTGCTGATTATACATTATGTACGAAGAAGGAAATAAACGAATTGAGTATTTTTACACGTTATTGAAAAGAGTTGAGGACATAGAGAGTCGAACGAGATAGTTTAGCAAGCGTTTTTGCCGCAGCTTATTAGCCGCCACGTTCTTCGAACAATTTAATAAACGAACGACGGGGCTAAAATCCAATTAGAATCTCGGGAGACTCAGTCTATGAGTATGTTGAATCAATTACATTGTTATTATGATGATAATGATGATGATGATGTCTTTGAATGTTTTTGAAATATATATATATATATATATTGGTATTGAATATACATACACACATTAAGCTATAAGCTACGTATCTAAATTCTACTATTCATTGTACAAGAGCAGCTGTGTTCCTTTTACTTTTAACCCACCCTGGAGAACCTCGCCGGTCTATCCCGCAAGTAATACAATTTCGCTCTTCTCACTCTCTTACGCTCAACAACCACTAATTCCTTAATATTCGGCGAATACAACGGAAACATTCTCTCCACGCCAACGTTACCAAGCATCGTTCTCAACGTAAACGAGCTCCCCAATCCTCGGTTCCTCCTCGCTATGCATATCCCCGTAAACGTTTGCGTCCGTCTTCGATTTTCGGGAACTTCCATGGTCAACTTCACGACATCTCCTGGTCTAAACGGGCTAATCTTCACACCTTCCCGTTCATTCAGCATCTCGGTGATTCGTTCTCTCTCTAAAGTTTCAATCATGTGTCCGCATCTCTTTTCGTAAGTCTTTCGTTTCTTCAACTCTCTCGTCTTCGTGAACGGGGACATCCCACCTCCTGATTTGCCCCAGTCTTTCTGCTTTTTCCCGGCTTCAAAAGACGTCATCGGAGCTTCCGGACCTCTCTCCGGCGGGTTCAACCGTTCCGTATTTCTCGAGTGATTCTTCCATTGCGCGATTGAGGTCGAATGAAACGGTTTTTTGTAAATATTACCGACAACAGCTGAACTAAATAAAGGCGACGATTTTGACGATGACGCCGGTGCGCCGTTATTGTTGAAAATTGTGTCTGCGCCGATCGTCGTCGCTCCTCTCTTCGAGAAGACGTTGCTCGAAGAACGAGAGCTGCTGCTGCTCACGGTCGTTCCGGACAGTCTTCGCGCGAGTTCCCCCAAACTGCTCGCGAAACCTCTCGCTCGCATCATTTATCGATCGATGATGATGATG
>Ga0181606_10003220_pt1 | contig 13860 bp, 8 predicted proteins | sample 041ome_10_FD_132994 | JGI IMG/M metagenome (GOLD analysis project Ga0181606, IMG submission 132994) | Coastal salt marsh microbial communities from the Groves Creek Marsh, Skidaway Island, Georgia - 041412US metaG (megahit assembly) | ecosystem: Environmental > Aquatic > Marine > Intertidal zone... | reverse complement strand
TCATCGTCCGAAGACGATGGAAATTCCACGCACACGTCCACGCACTTTATCTCGCTCGTCCCGTCCGTCGTCGTCGTGCGGTAACACGCGCTTTCTGGATCCTCCTCTGGGGGAGGATCGTGTTGTTCTTTCGCACGCATTTGAAGTCTTACGCGTGCTGAAAAAATGAAGAGCACTTTTAAAAAATACGCGAGCGATAAATGTACTACTAAAAGGATTAATCGATTTAAACCGTTACGAAAACCAGAGGCGCAGATATCCTACACAGATGATCGCGTGTGTCTCTGCACCTTTCCCCGGAGCAGAGAGAGAAGTTTTTGTATTTTACATGTTCGAGGCAACGACGCGCGATGGAAATCTACTAAGCGCAAGCAGCGAAATTTTACGCAATCCTACTACGGTACTACTACTTGAATTTCGCGGAGGACTTTTTCTTCCTGGCGCCCATGGCGCCGCCGGCGATTGCTCCCGCCGCCGGTCCGCTCTCCACGCCGACGCCGCCACTTTTCAACACGTCCAACGCCGAAACAGACGACGCCGCCGAGGACGATTGCTTCACTTTTTCAAACTGTTTCCCGCCTTCCCGCGTCGGGAATTTTTGCGACGTGAGCATGGAGCGTCGCTTCGCGCCTAACGGCGTTTTCAAGAGCCGTTCGAGCTCGTTCCGCAACGACGTCTCTCGCTTCGTCACGTTTCTCTTTTCGGCTTCTTTTTCGAGTTTCTTTTGCGTCAACTCTTTCTTCATTTTCTTCTTGCCGTATAATTCAAAATCTTCGATGACTTCGACGCCGTCTTCGTTGTCGGAGAATTGCATCACGTCCTGGTCTGAATCGTCGTCGTCGTCGTCGAAATCGGAATCGTCGTCCGCGTCGAGACCGAGGTCCATGGCTTCAGCTGTTCGCTTCTTCCACGCTTTATCCGCGCGTTTCTTTTCGTTTTTATGAACGATGGCGTCTAATCTTTTCGCCAGTTGTACTCTCTTCGTCGCTTCGCGAACGGTTTCTTCCGCCACAGGAAACGGCGGTAATCGAAAGCCTCTCTCGCGACCCATGGCGGCGAGCATGGCGAGGTAACGCGAGCGTTCTTTCGGCGTGACTAAAGCTACGGAAACGCCCGATTGGTTCGCGCGACCAGTTCTTCCGCATCTGTGCACGTACGCGTCCGCTTGACGAGGGACTTGGTAGTGCACGACCAACTCTACGCCTTTAATGTCTAAACCTCTCGCGGCGACATCCGTGGCGATTAAAGCGGACGCCTTACTGCTTTTGAATCGATCCAACGCCTTCAATCGAGCGCGTTGTTGCATTCCAGCGTGTAAACCTACCGCGTTGACTTTCATGAGCTTTAAGAGTGCCGTCAAACGGCGCAAGGACGAGATTGCGTTGACAAACACAATCGACGGTTTTCCGTCGTGCGCGGAGAGGAGGTACAAAGTCAACGCGTCGCGCTCGTCGTCCGTACACTCTAACGCAGCTTCGTGTACTTTTGATGCAACTTTCGTCGTCGTCGCCTTCCTGGATTTATCGTCGTCGTCGTCGTCGTCTCCCTTCTTTTTCGTCACCGAGTCGCTCACGTCGCATAGCTTGACGCGGCCGTAAAACGGGACCATTTTCATGAGATTACCCATCGTGTTCGTCGACGCTAAATCCTTCGGCGGTTCCAAGCGATACGCGTTTTCATCGTCTCCGTCGTCACCCTTGTTATCATCGCCGTTCTTTCTTTTACCGCTCGCTTTTTTGGACGACGCTTGCGGTTTCTTTCGATCGAGTTTGTATTTCACTTCATCCGGAACGGTGAGCGTCGCGGAGAAAACAAACGTCTGACGGTCTCGCGCCATGATTCGGTTATCCGTCGGATCCTTTTCTTCTTCATCTTTTTCTTCTCCTTCATTTTGTTCCTCCTCCTCCTCGTCATCCTTTTCTCCTTTCTTCTTGTTCTTTTTACCGCTATTATCGCTAACTTTCGTCATCATCGGCTGTTTCCGTTTCGTCAACTTCGCCGACCGAGCGATCCTTCTCGTCTCTGGCGGTTCCGGAATCGATTTAATCACGCTCTCCAACTCCTTAAAGTGCCCTCTCTCTACCATTCTATCCGCCTCATCGAGCGTTAAAAACGTCAGCCGCTCTAAATTCGTCAAATGTTTCTCCCCGTCCCGAATTAACTCCCACAATCGCCCCGGCGTCGCGACGATAATCTCCGGCTGTTTCTTCAACACGCGCTCTTGTTTTTGCTTCGCCATCCCTCCAACGATCGCCGCTATTTGAATGTTCGTGTATATCGCGAGATCCGAGAGCATCTTCGCCACTTGCAGCGCCAACTCTCTCGTCGGCGTCACGATTAACGCTCGCAAATGTTTCTTTCCTTTCCCCGGTTTCTCTTCGTCCGGGTAATCCTCGTACCATTTCTCTTCCTCTTTGTCTTGCATCAACCGTTGCAAAATGGGCAAGCCAAACGCTAACGTTTTCCCACTTCCAGTTTCCGCCGCGCCGACGATATCCATCCGTCCTTTAATCGCCGGGTGCAACACTTTCTCTTGAATCGGCGTCGGCGAGGTAAATTTAAGGTGCGCGCGAATGGCTTTGAGCAAGAGCGGGTGTAAATCGTACTCCAACCACGTGGCGAAGTCGCCGCCGTCGCCGTCGTCGTCGTCTTCATTTCTTTCATCTTCTTCTTCTTCATTTTCGTCCGCGCCGTCCTCTTTTCTCTCCACTCCGTTCACCTTTTCGTTCATCTTTGCCATCTTCTTCCTCCGCTTCGCCTCTTCCACCTTTTCTTTCCATCGTTTCTTCCGCTTCAAAATCCTCGCCTCTTTCTTGCTCGGCGGCGGTTTCTCGCATCCGCCCGCGTCTTCTTTTTCTTCTTCTTCTTCAACAACAATAGCAACGCTCTCCTCTTTCTTCTTCTTCTTCTTCGAAACGTCCTCTTTCTTCTTCTTCGTCTTCGTCTTCGTCTTCTTCCCGTCGTCGTCGTCGTCTTCATCCTTCTTCTTCTTCTTCTCCCTCAAGGAAGAAAAATCGAGCACTTCGAGACTCACGAATCCTTCCTCGGAGCTTCCGAGCATCAACTCGCTCGCGTCGACGTCGATCGCGGACCATTCGTTGTTCTCCTCGTCGTCGTTATTACCGCCGCTCGGGGGGTTGGAATACAACGCTCGCAGCCGTTTCAACTCTTCGTCTTGGGATTCGTCGTACGCGAAAGGTGTCGTCTTTGTCTTCGTCTTCTTCGATTCGCCGCCGGCGGCGGTTTCGTCTTCTCCGTGGGGAAGAACAAACGCTCCTCCTCCGCCGCCGCCATTGCTCTGCTTTTGCAGCTTGAGCGCTCTGCGCGCTTTCGAGCCGAGCTTGAACTTTTTAGTGGCGTTCTTCTTCTTCTTCATCTTCTCTCCTCCTTTCGAGGACGACGGCGACATTATTAGTGTTAATAATATCTCGCGTTTTTTCCTTCCAAAATGCAAATGCAAATGCTGTTGTGTGGATTTTGCGCTGCGCGATGTCACATCGACGTTTAAAAATGATGACATCGTGTACGTTTACGACGTAAAAGCAGCGCGCGCGTTAAAAGTGATATTACATTATACGATTCTCTCTCTCTTTCTCTCTCTCTCTCTGTGTGTGTTTGTTTTGTTTGCTACAGCTTAACGATCGGTCCGTCCCAAGGGTGGTGGTCGCCGTTGTTCCTCTTGTTCTCTCCCGCCGCGAGCGCCGTCGGCGTCGTCGCGGTACCGCCGCGGTAGCGTTCGAAAGCGCCGAGGGGCGAATCCGGTTCCGTGGCGGTTGAGGATTTTTGGAGCGGGTAGGCTGTTGTTGTCGTTGTTGATGCCACCGTCGTCGACGCGTTGTTGCTGTTTGTGTTGTTGTTATTGTTCGTATTCACGTTCGATCCTCCGACGTTGACGACGACTTTTTCCACGTGGCTTCGAATCGCTAGGCACGCGCTCGCGATCGGCGCGTCGCCGCGAGGGTGTTTCACCGTTTTGATGCACTTGCCGCTCGCGCGGTCCCAGAGACGGCACGTGCCGTCTTCCGAGGTCGAGAGCAAGTGGTGCCCGTTCGACGTGCAGTGCAAAGAGACGATGGCGCGGTCGTGGCCGCGGTACGTCGCGAACGATTCGTTCTTCTTTCTCCGTTTACTATCGTTACCTCGATCGTCTCCTTCTTTCGCGTCGTCGATGTCGTTTTCAGCGTCGTGCAAATGATGATTCGCTCCTCCAACATCCCCACCAACCACCACCGGCGCGCCGTTAATGTTCACCTCGTAAATCTCCCCGTCGCAACTTCCAACGAACACGCACCGATCTTCTCCGTCCATGCACACCGCCGTCAGCGCCTTCGGTAACCCAAACGTCGCCAAACACTCGCTCCCGGTACCGCTAGTCATCGAAAACACCTTCAAAGTTCGATCGACCGAACAGCTCGCGACTAAATCCGCCCCGCACCCCGCGCTTTTCGAACAGCACACGTCCGTCACTTGCAACTGGTGACTCGTCCAACTCTTCGTCGGTTCCGCGTTGTTGTTGATGTTGTCGTTGCTATTCCTACTCGAATTCAACGCCTCGACGACGCTCCACGCGCTCACCACCGTATCTTCCGAACACGTGATTAAACTCGACCCATCGCTCGTAAACGTCATCTTCACCACTCTCTTAAAGTGCGCGTTGAACTGCGCTCTCATTTTCCCGGTACTTCGTTCCCAAATCGTCACGTCTCCGGATTGAAATCCAACCGCCACGAAACTCCCGCATTTCGTCGCACAAATCGCCGTCGGTTTTCCATTCAACACGTACCGTTTTACGCGCTGATCTTTCACGTGCGGCTTTCTCTTCGCCCCCGGGCAGTTGAACACGTCGACGACGTTCTTTTCCGCGTGGATTTGGAAGAGATATTCGGACGTGGCGAACGTCACGGACGACGGGCTTTGGTGCGTGCCGGCGGCGGCTTTGAAGCGGCGAATTTGATTGAAATGGGGCAACGCGAAAGCGATCAACGAATAAGAAGAGGACGACGTCGACGAGGTCGTTTCCGAGGAGATGGACGAGGCGAGGACGATGCACTCTTCCTCTTCCTCTCGCTGCTGCTGCTGCACGACGACGTCCATTTTTTTGTCAGAGAGAAATATTGAGTTTGTGTGTATAAGTGTGTTTTGTGATGTAATCTATACACTACGCGCGCGATTTCAAATAATACACGTTTGACCTATAAATAAGAAGTAAACCTCTCTCTCTGTCTCTCTCTAAAACCTAGCGACGCGTTTCGGCACGACCCCTACCGGAGCGCCGTTCCCGCGAATGACTCTTTTTTGTTGTTGTTTCTCTTCTTCGCTATTTCGTTTCGCCGTCTCGTCGTCGTCGTCGGACGAAGACGAAGATACTCGCCACCGCTCGTAATCTGCAATCAAATTTTTCTCGATCGCGCCTTGTAAATTCGCTAAAACCGCGTCGTTGATGGCGTTGACGACGTCGTCTAACCCCGGAACGAGCGCGACGAAATCGTTCACGGAGGCGTCGAGGGTCATGATCACGTCGCCTTTCGCCGTTCGCTTCGCGCCGGCGTCGTCCTTCGCGTTGTTCTCTTCTTCGCCCAACTGTCCTTCCATCTTCAGGGAGACCGTCTCGTCCAAGTTGAACTCTTTCGGCATGCCTTCAAACTCCAGCTTCTCCGCGCCAATCGTGATCGCTCGTTTCTCCTCGTCCGGTGCGAGCGTAATCGTCGCTTTCACCGTCACTCGATTCCCGATGAAATCAAACGGTAAAAGTTGCACTTTCCACGTGATGTCGTCGATTCGTTCTCTCCTCTTCTCGTCCGGAAAGGTGACCGAAATGATTCGAGCGCCGTTCGAAACGTACGCGGAAAAAGACTTCGTTTCGTCCTCGTTCGGTTTGAAGTCTCGAAGCGGCATGCGGAGGGATTTTGAGGACGTCCAGGAGCGACGGACGTCCGCGGAGATTCGATTGCTTTTGACGTTGACGTTTTTACTTCTTCTTCTTCCGTGCGAAGCGGATTTATTATTACGATCAAAATGACGTCGATGATGCCACCTCCAAGTAAAGGAACAACGCGGAAGACTCGGAGACGAAGACGACGACGTCGACGCGGTGGAAGAAGAAGACGCGAGGAGCGAAGAAGGCATCGTCGGAGAGCAACAAAAGCGCGATGACATTTTTTTGTGGAAAGTTTTGGAGTTTTCTCTCTAGAGAGAGATCTCGAGATCTTCAGAACGAAGAACGCGCGCCGCGCAGATGTATATAACGTGCGGGTGTAGTTTTGCTGTTTTATTAAAAAGAACATATATATGTGTGTGTATTTAAGTAGTGATGCGTCGTTTACTTCCCGATGCTCTGGTAATACAAGTCGATGTACTCCAACGCCGGCTTGTTCCAAGTCCAATCTTGCCGCATGACTCTCGCTTGGAGCGAGCGAAACCAGTCGGTATCGTTCCAGTAAGCGTCTATGCATCTATCCAAAGCGTAATCTAAATCACCCTCCGAGGTACCCTCGAAGGAGAATCCGTTGGTACAATCGCCGCCGTCGGTTTCCCAGTTCGTGCTGGCGTTGATTTCCCAGGCGGCTCTGGCTTTGTCGGTGTCGACGTCAAAGACGGTGTCTCGCAAACCGCCCGTGGCGCGAACGCACGGGACGGTGCCGTATCGCATCGCTGTCATTTGGGTTAAACCGCACGGTTCGAACATAGACGGGACGACGATGACGTCGCAGCCGGCGTACATCAGGCGCGAGAGCGTTTCGTCGAAGGCGAAGAAGAATCCGGCGTTTTCGCCGCCGAGTTGCGCGCCTAAACCGTTGAAATCGGCTTGGACTTTCGGATCCGGCGCGGAGCCGAGCAAGACGAATTGACCGCCTCTCGATAACGTGTGGTGAGCGGCGTGCTTGATCAAATGGATGCCTTTTTGCGCGGTGAGACGCGAGATGACGCCGACGACTGGTTTGTCGCCGTATCCGGTTAAACCGAGTCGAGCGCGCAGTTCGTCTCGGGCGGCTTTTTTACCCTTGACGACGGTATCGGCGTCGTATTTCATCGGGATGAAGTTATCCGTCGCCGGGTTCCAGATTTCCGGGTCGATGCCGTTTCTCACGCCGTGGAACTTGTGGAGGTTCCCAGACACCGCCGGATGGCCGGAGACTTCGCCGGCGTAGGACGGGGACACCGTCGTTGTCATTTGCGAGTGGAACGCGGCTTCGCCTAATTTCGCTTGGCCGTAGTTCATGTTGTGAATGGTAAACGCCACTTTCGGTTTCCACAAGCCGTTGTGGTAATAATTCTCCCAGTGCGCTCGCGCGACTTCCGCGGTGGACCAATCGTGGCAGTGCAAAATGTCCGGTTGTCTCCCTGTTTTCAACAAAAACTCCAAGGCGGCGTTGCAGAAAAAGTTGAACCGGCTCGCGTCGTCGTTCCAGCCGTACACGGCGTCGCGCGCAAACATTCCGTTGCTCGGCTCCACGAAAAACACCATCACGCCTTCGACGCGACACTTCGTGACGGTAATCCCGCACCCTCCGAAATCAAAGTTCGTTTCAAACTCTCTCGCGCCTAATAAAGGACTCGAGTTGAAGAAGGAATACATGGGCACGACGACTTCGACGAGGTGTCCGAAATCCGAAATCGCTCTCGATAAACTGGTCACCACGTCCGCTAATCCGCCAACTTTCGCAATCGGGGCCATCTCGACCGCGATGTTGATGATGTGCAACGGAGGCGCTTTTTCCGTGGACCCGTTGGTCGGTAAGTGGTAATCCTTCCCACCTCTGTTGTCGTATTGCGCGCCTTCGCCGACGCCGGAGGAAAAGACGAAATCGCACATCCACGCGTTGCTCGGGACGTCGATTTCAATCGTATAAAACGGATCAGTTTCTGGATTTGTCGGTTTTTGCATCTTTATCGGTTCGGGTAAGTTGTTTTCGTGTTTCCATCGGTTAAAACCGCCGGTCAAGTAAATATCTTCCGCGAAAGATAAGTTGGTGTTGTTCTTGTTGTATCTCACCGTGCACTTTTGACCGGCTTGCGGCGTGAGCGGTTCGCACGTGATGATGTGTCTTTGCTGCTTCAAAGAAATTTCCACCGCGGCGGCTTTCAATCGTAATCGTTCTTCCTCGGCTTTTCGTCTCGCGATTTCTGCGTCAATTTTCGCCTGTTTTCTTTTTTGTTTCAACTCGGCGGCGAGCATGGTTTGCATTTTCAACCAATCGGCGTCTTTGTTTTTATTCTCCACGGCGACGACGTAATCGTTGCTTTCGTTGTTATCCCAGGACACCTCGTCCGCGTCGGAAACGACAAACTCCACCGACGTCGCGAATTTAGGCACTTGCACGATGAACTCGAACCAACAGTTTTGTTCGTCCAACGGGAACTTCTCCGACGGCGCGACTGGAGTCATCTCTTGAATTTGCTCGACGCCGTTCATCCAGCTCGAAAAGCCGACGTGCGCTTTTAATTTCGAACACTCGTACCCGCCGATTGGGTTTTGCGCCTTGTTCCAGAAAATTTTCTGTTTCGTCGCGTACCCTTGCGTCAATTTCTCTCCAGACTCGGTTTCGAAAATCGTTCTCTCGTACTTTTCAAATTTAGTAAAACTCTTCTCCTGTCTCTCCGCGACGGACGATTGGATTCGAGAAATAATTTCAACTGCTTTTTGTTCGTCCTCCGCGTCCGTGCGCTTCAATTCTTCCTCGTCGAGTAACTCCTGCTTCGTTTTCCTCGGAAACATCGTCTCTTTCACGAAGTTCTGTTGATTGTTGTTTTCGTACGCGTCTCCGCTTTTCGTCTTGAACACGTAATCGATTTCAAACGCCTCGGCGGATAACGCAGACGGCAACGTGCACTCGAACCAACTCGTCTCCGGAATCTGCGTCATCTCCACGTCCACCGCTTCCCCTAACTGCCACTCGTTAAACCCAACCGTACACACCACGCCTTCCTCCCACGTCTTTTGATTGTCCTTCAACGCCGCCGACTTGGCGGCGTCCAAGAAAATTTTCACCGGCGCGCCGCACACCGGCGTTTGCGGCACCGTAAACTCCACGATGTCGCCTTCCGCGTCTTTGCTCGAACAAAATAACTTCATCTGTTCCGTCGAATGCAACAGAGAAATCGCCGTCTCGGACGCTTCCAGCGCTTCCGATTTCAACTTTTCCAAATTCTCCTTCAACGCGAGAGTCACCTCGGAAGACGAGACCAAAGAAGCATCCGTCGAATCTTCCTTTTGCGCGGTCGTCGATTTCCTTTTCGTCGTCGATTTTCTTCTTCCTCCTCCTCTGGTGGTGGTGGTGGTCTTCTTCGTCGCGGCTTTCGTCGTTTCTTTCTCGCCTTCGTCCATCGAGGAAGAAGAATCCATCGAAGAAGAAGAAGCCGAAGACGCTCGAATTCGAGAGATCGGATTACTAATCTTTTTTCCCATCATTTTTGTCCGCTGGAGGATTACAGAATCCATCGAAGAAGAAGACGAACACGACGACGACACCATCTTCATCGATAACAACGACGACGCCATTATTGAGAGAGAGAAAAGCGACTACTACTACTCGTTAATGTGCGTGTAAGTGTGTTGTGTAAGTGTGTGCGCGTCAAATTTGAAATTTTTTTTCTCCCGTGCAGTCCGTTATTTTTGTCAGTTAGAACTGAAGAAGAAGAAAGATTGTTTTTTTTTGGGTTTCAATATCTTTTTTTTTTTTTTTTTTTGAGGCCAGGAAGCTTTTTTGGTTTGGAATCTCTCTCTTCTTTTTTGGTTTTGGATGGACTTCTTCTTGGTCTTCTTCTTCTTCTTCTCTTTCTCAAGGTTGTTTTTTGGCTCATTGATGTGCTTTCACCTTCGTTCAGTCTATGGGGAAATGGACTTATTATAAGTCCCCGCTCGTTACATAGGAAAAAAGGCTCAAGATTTTTAAGGCAAAAAAAATCGAAAAATTCCTCTGGTTTTCCCCTAAAACTGGGGACTTATAAGTCCATTTCCCGGGACTGTCTCTCTCTTGTCTCTCTCTCCTGTAGACTTTAAACGACACAAACTTGAAGAACAAGAAGGAAAGAAGAAACAGAGAGAGAGAGAAGAAGAGAGAGAAAAACAACAGAAAGCACCTGCGCGCGCTCGCATCTGCGACGAGAGAGAGAGACTGTTTTCTTCTCTCTTTTCTCTCGAAATAATAACAACCCGTATCGATTTCGAGTCTCTTTGACGAACGAACGAACGAACGAACCGAGACGAGACGAGAGAAGAGAGATACGAAAGCGAGTGAATGCATGTTATTTACCGCGACGACGAGAAGAGAAAGCCTCGTCGCGTTCGTCGTCGCTCGAGCAGCGGGCAGTCGCTTTTATCGTCGTAATCGTCATCAGCAGCATCGTCGGTTTTCTGCTGGGTTGTTTGGTGCCAGCAGAGAAGCTCCTCCTCGAGCAAAAGCGGCGAACAAGATGACAAAGTCTGCTAATAAAGACGATGACTTTTTTTGGCATCGTCGATGCGAGAGACTCGGAGACGTGCCGAGGAGGAGGTTGTTGGGATACGAAGTCCCGAAGAGAACGACGTCGACGCTTTCAACGACAGCGGGTGAACAAAAACAAGAAAAAGAGCAACAACAACAACATCTTTATCATCACGAGAATCCGAAAAAGCGAGCGGCGGTGTTGGTTCTCTTGTTTGAAAAACAAGACGGAATAATCCGCGTGCTCTTGACGAAACGAAGCGCGGATATGAACTCGCACGCCGGGCAAGTCGCGTTTCCGGGAGGCAAGTTGGACGAAGAAGACGGCGGGGACGATATCGAGTGCGCTTTGCGAGAAGCGGAAGAAGAGATTGGATTGAACAGAGACCACGTGAAAGTTTTGACCGTGTTACCGCCAATCGTGAGCGCGGGATTTATAAGCGTTCGACCAGTCGTGTGTACGGTGACGGACGCGGAGAACTTTTCGAAAATGGATTGGTTGAGGAATCAACCCGCGGAGGTGGAGAGGACGTTTTCTGTTCGGCTGGATGCGTTTTTGCGAGACGACGAGAGACACACGTTTAACGATCACGCGTGGAAAAACGCGCCGTGCCCGATACGCGTGCACTCGTTTCGAGTGGACGAGGAGGAGATGGTAGAAAGAAACGACGGCGGTAAAAGTAGAACGAGCGTGTGTTGGGGATTAACCGCGGCGGTGCTCATCGAAACCGCTAAAATTGTGTACGATAAAGAACCCGAATTCGAACGCGATTGCGTGCAAGGCGGCGCGTCGATATGGGATTTAGTCAGTAATAAAGACGCGACTGGGGTAGAGTTGCGGCCGGGCGTCAGCAAAATGTAGCGTACAAAAATGAAAGCGGCGAGAGACTATTTGTTGTATAGCATAGTAGGTAGAGAAAAAGAAAAAGAGAATCTCGTTCTTCCTCTTCTTCTTCTTCGTGATATTGTATTTCGTTTTACGCGTTTCGTCTCGCTCCTTTGTGCCGGCGCGAGATGGTGAAAATTACAAAGCTTCTTCTCTTCTCCTTTTGATTTTTGTTGTGTTATATAAATGTGCTCTCGTCGTCGTCGTCGTCGTCGTCGTCGTCTTGTGCCGTTCTCTTCTTCTCTTTTATCATTATAATGCCTTTTCTCTCTCTCTCTCTCTCTCCCTCTCTTTTATTTTTCTTTCCCAAATTTTAAGTGCAATGAGGCGGATCAATCTTCGCCCAATCGAAGATTTGTTCCCACTCCGCCGCTTTCTTGTTCCAACTTAAATCTTGCGTCATCGCTTGGACTTGCATCGCTCTCCAAACATCCTTCTTCTCTCTGTATACGTGAATGGCCCACTTCGTAGCTTCGATGAAATCTTGGGTGGACATGTTATCGAACAACCATCCGGTGCCGACTTGACCGACTTCTTCCGGTTTCGAGATGTCCGCAAACGGATTATGTTGTGTGATGGTATCTCTCAAACCGCCGGTGGCGTGCGCAACCGGTAACGTACCGTATCGCATAGAATACAATTGGTTCAAACCACACGGTTCAAATCGCGACGGCATCAAGAAGATGTCCACCCCGGCGGTAATTCTGTGCGCCATGGGGACGGAGAATCCAACCCACCCGCGGAATCGGTCCGGGTACGCCCCTTCCGCCCATTTCATCCACTCTTCCAATTCGCTCAAACCGGAACCGAGCATGATGACTTGACAATCTTCATTCATCAGCGCCCCTAACGCGTCGCGAATGAGATCCGGACCTTTTTGCCAATCCAATCGACCGATAAATCCAAGAACTGGGACGTCGTCTCGTTCCGGTAAGCCCATCTCTCTTTGCAACGCTCTTTTACACTCCAATTTGCCGCTGAAATCCAAGATGGAGTACGGCGCCGCGCAATCTTTATCGTTGCTCGGGTTCCACTCTTCCAAGTCGATGCCGTTCGCGACGCCGTTTAATCGGTGCGCGCGCGCAGCCAACAAACCTTCCAAGCCTTTACCTCCTTCCGGAGTGGTGATTTCGTACGCGTACCCCTCGGAAACGGTCAAAACGCGATCGGACGTTGCAATCGCGCCCTTCAAAATGTTCACTACTTTGCCTTCGTCCAACTCGTGCGCTCGCATCCATTCTGGGTATTGGTACTCTAACGCGCTGTACCATTCGCCGGGAACGCCCAAGTTCGGAAACGTCGTGTTCGGTTCCACGCCTTGGTGCGCTATGTTATGAATGGCGCAGATGGTTCTCGCGTTGCCGAAGACGCCGTGCGGTCTATATTTCGAGGCGACTAAAATCGGCACCAATCCGGCGTGCCAATCGTTCGCGACGAAAACGACGTCGTCACCGTATCTCCCGCCGGTGTTCTCGAACGGCAACACCAAAGGCGCTTCGCACGCGGCGTGCGCCAACAAAGTGTATCTAAACTGGTTATCGCCGAAGGTTTGGTTGGACGGATCCGAGTACAACGATCCCGCTCGGTGGTAAGACGGATGGTCCACGAACACGTAATCGACGCCGTTTTTGATCTGGTGGAAATACCCAACCTCTTGCAACCCCTGAAAACATCCTAACTTTGATTTCACGCAGGTATCGAACGCGCCTTCGTATAATTTATCGCTTTTCGTTCCGTTCAAGTATCTCGGCGCGATGACCATCACGCGGTGTCCTCTCGCCACCAACGCTTGCGGCAACGACCCGCACACGTCGGCTAAGCCACCCGTTTTCGACCACGGCGCGACTTCAGAGGTGACAAAAACGATATTCTTTGGCGATTCCGATTCCACGATGGGATCGATTTCAAAACCCGGGGTCAAGGAGTCGTACGAAGACGGCGAGGACGGCGAGGCGGCGGTCGCTTCCGTCGTCGTCGTCGTCGTCGTCGTCGCGACCGCCTCCGTCGAAGCCGCAGAAGCCGTCGCCGACGACGCAGCGGCAGCTTCCTTCGCCGCATTCTCCACCGTGTATTCCGAATCACCTCCGACGTAAACGTCCGGTAACTCCCCGGCGAACGCTTCCACTTTCTCTCCTCCATTATTCGTGCTCTTCCCTTTCGTCGTCGTCGTAACAGTCTTCTTCTTCCTCACCGCGACTTTGGTTTGCAAATCGCGTTTCAAAGCTTCATTCTCCGCTTTAATAGCGGCAATCTGCGCCAAAATCTCCGCGTCCGAAGGCGATCCGAAGGACGATTCATCCGTGGCGTTTGAGGATCTCGCCGCCGCGCAACAAAATCTTTCCTTCTTTTCGTCGTTCCATCGCTGCTCTCGCAAAGCGAACAACTGTTGTTGTCCTCCTCGTTTCAAAGCGGACGAAGACGACGGATTCCGAACATTCGATGATGTTTTCCTCAAACTCGACGAATAAGACGACGACAACGACGAATACGACGACGAGCAGCAGCAACAACTCCGCGACATCTTTGACGACGAGATAACAGATCCTCTCT
>Ga0181606_10003218_pt1 | contig 13864 bp, 25 predicted proteins | sample 041ome_10_FD_132994 | JGI IMG/M metagenome (GOLD analysis project Ga0181606, IMG submission 132994) | Coastal salt marsh microbial communities from the Groves Creek Marsh, Skidaway Island, Georgia - 041412US metaG (megahit assembly) | ecosystem: Environmental > Aquatic > Marine > Intertidal... | reverse complement strand
CGGCAATTGCCGTGCTTCATGACACCATCGAAGATGGATACATTACAGAAAAAACCTTAAAAAAACTATTAAACCCATTTGCTCCAAAACACACAGCTGAATGGGTTGCTTGTTGCGTATCCCAAATAGCTAGGAATCCCAAAAAAGAATCTTACGATGAATATATTGATCGTTTGATTTCACACAGCGCACCACTGATGAGAGATGCTTTATTAATCACAAAAGCAGCAGACCTGATCTGTCACATTACCACCGAAGGACACGATTCACTAAAACAACGCTACCACGTAGCACTGCATAAAATCACAGTCGCATATAGCGATTTACGAAAACCAGCCAACGATTTGTTGGTGCAACAATTAACATAATTATGGGATTAGACCAATATGTAGACATATACAAGGAGCCAAAAAAAGAACAAATTAAATACTGGCGCAAACATAATGCTATGCATGGCTGGATGGAGGAGCTTTACCGAAAGCGTGGAGGAACTGGAGATTTTAACTGTGTTCCTTTAAGGCTCACAAGTGAAGACTTAGACAATCTAGAAAATGATATTGCTGAAGGCAACCTGCCTGAAACAAGTGGATTTTTCTTTGGTTCTCCTAGTCACGAACAAACCCAAGAAGAAATGTCAGAAGATCTCAAATTTATTCAAGATGCACGTAAAGCAATTCTCAATGACATGGTAGTCGAATATTATGCTTGGTGGTAATTTCACTTTTTTTATTTCATTGCTATTCTAACATTATGAAAACCATAAGCCACGTTAATCAAAACAATCCTCGCAACAATTTTAGCAAGATACATGAAAAACGTAGACTTTGGGAGCGCTCTAAAGACAGTGATGCCCGAATAAAAATGGACATAGAAAAATGGTCTAAAATTGACCCTGAATACGGATTAATTGTCGAAGGTATTCTTGAAAGCCTTAGATATAGGGCAAACCGATAAAATCTAAAATGTCAAAATTTATTCAAACGCACTGCATTAAACCGCAAAATATTCCCTGCTCTTTTACAGGATTTTACAAATATGTAGCACCCAAAATAGGCAAAAAACCTATAGAACTAATACTCGTGCGTACATTAGGGCAATCTAAAAGGCTTTTTTCTACTCCCATCAAATGCAGATGGGTTAAATCTAGAAAAGTTGCACCAATTGAGAGCAAAACTTAACTTAAAGCGCTTTGCGCTTGGGTTTTAGTTAAACTAAATTATGAAAGCAATAAACAAAACTATTGAATTTTGGACTCCTGGCAAGATTGATCCTTTGAGTTGGTCTGTCATGGGTATCAACTCCAAGCCTGACTCTGACAACCCTATTGGGTTCTTTGGCACAGGTCTTAAAATGGCTATCGCAGTCTTGCTGAGAACAGGACACACTGTTCACATTACCGCTGAAGGCGAAGAATACAATTTTACTACTCAATTTAAAGAATTTAGAGGCAAAGAGTTTAACTTCTGCTTTTGCAACGAAGACAAGCTGCCCTTTACTACCGAACTGGGCAAAAACTGGGAAGTTTGGATGGCTTACCGCGAGCTTGTCTCAAACACCATGGATGAAAAAGGTGAATTTGGTCCTGAACAAGGAATGCTTGAAGGCTCTACAATTACTGTTACAGGTCCCGACATTTATAAATGCTGGCAAAATCACAATAATTATTTTTGTGTTACCGAACCTCTTGAAACAACAAAATCTTGGGAAGGTAACATAGAAATCCACAAAGGATCAGGCATTATTTTCTATAAAGGTGTAAAAATAGCAGAAGCTGAAGATTCTGCATATAATTACAATATTCTTCATAATATAAAACTAACTGAAGACAGAACAGCTCATAGTTTTTCTGATATTACTGTAACTATAGCGAAAGCAGTAAGTAATATTAAAAATCCTTCAATTATTCGCAAAATATTTACAAACAAGAAAGGTTTCGAGAAAAATCTTCATTTTGATTACATTAATCTTGATGAAACAGTAATGTCAGAACTTAGCAAAATTTGGAGTGAAGACCCCCATTCAATTCTTGATAATGCTTTATCAAAGTTTAGAAAACAAAACCCTTTATCCGAATTTGTTGAAATTGAATTTGATACTTCACAATTAAGAATGTTGTATCGAGCAAAAGATTTCCTTAAAAAAGCTGGTTATCCTATCAATGCTGAAATCAAATTAATTGAAAACAAAAATCAAAATGTTATAGCTTTTGTCCATAAAGACGTTATTCATTTAACTCCTAGAGCTTTCAACAAAGGAATGTTTGATTTGGTTCAAACTTTAATGGAAGAACATTTCCATACATTAGGATACATGGATGAATCTCGATCTTTTGAACATTTTTTGATGGATGAATTAATCACTCAAACAAATAAGCATATCCAGTATGATATGTAATTTGACAAATAAAAAATGAGTTTTGAATGTTCTAGATGTGGTAGTAACCAACCTATGCCAGAATGTTATGTATGTTGGATTGAGCCTGAGCCTGAAAAAGACGGCTGCTTACTTGCTAAAGAACAAGAGTATTTTGATGAAATAGAAAACAATTACGAAGAATAAAGCGAGAAACATGAAAAAAACACTTAATCATTTCTTAAGTATGGGAGAATACAAAGCCTACTTAGAAGGCTGGACAGACGGTGTGGCGCACAGTGTGAATACCATTCCAACACTAGACCCCGAAGAACTAGAAGAAGTTATGCAAGCAAACATTGCAGAACAACGCAGAATTAAAGAGCGTAGATTCGTGCAATACATGAACGATGGATATGGAGGTATTGGGGAAGGAGACGAAGGTGTGCCATTTAACGAATTATGAACACTGACCCGAACATAGACCAAGCGCTCCTCGCCAAGTGGAAAAAGAACATCATCCCAAATGCCGCTGCCGAAAAGCTAAAGGGCAATAGTTCAGGTGCTTCGAATTTCAATACACAACCTAAACCTGTTCACATTAATCTTACAGAGGATGAATTTTGTGAGCAATACAAACCCGAAGAGTGTCCTGACGGCTCTCTATACGTCCAAAGGCACTATGATGACCCAGAGGACCACAAAGAGCTCCTAAAAGCCCAAAACGAACATAAGATTTGGACTGTCGTTGAATGTGACGGCAAGTGGTCTGCCTGCAATTGGCCTGCCTATGTCAATCGACTCTACTATCTAATTACAACCAAACCCTACAACCCCAACCACGTAATTTGCGTAAACTTAGAATGAAACTAAAAAACTACATGAAACTACTGAATCAACTTACTGTTGATCATCCTGAATGCATGGAATTTGACGTTATTACCAGCAAAGATGATGAAGGAAATGGTTTCAACCGAGTTTATTATGCCCCTTCTATCGGCCATTTTGATGGCGAATATAACTTCCACGCCAATAACCCAGAAAAAGAATCTCCTGAAAAAGTCAACGCTATCTGCCTCAACTGACATAGACATTACGTTTAAGTGCTAACTATGAATGGAAAAGAAAACGCTCTGGCCGCCGAATTGCTTGATTTGATCCAGCATTGCGCGAGGACCGAACCAGAAAAAGCTCTTCAACTAAGCGAAACCTACAAGAACCTGTGCGCGGCATTCGAGATCCGAGTAAGGGCCGAGGGGGAAAAATGAAACGCCCAGCTAAAAACGGAGATGAGCAAGATTGTTTTTACGCTCGACAATATTTAAAGGTTTTTCAACGTGCTGGTATCGCTTCAAAAACAAAAAAAAGGTATCGCAGGCGCGAGCGCAAGAATAACAAGATAATAAAAGATGAAGAATGATTGTGTCAAAAATAATACGCTATGCCTGACTTCGTAATCTTCTTGATCCTTTTTGTGCTGTGGATAATTGCAGCAAATTCCGCGTAAAACCTTTTAAATTTACGCATACAAATAGCTACAGATAAGAAGATGGACTATTAAAATTAATAGATTAAAATTGGCATTGAAAACAATACCAATTTACAATGCCTTATTTAAATCACAATCTGCCCACTATAACCTGTTTGATTAGAAATGAATATTTATTTAATCATGAAAGTGGTCATGGTGAATATACTGAGGCAGATGTCCATAGCGTAGCTTCTATAGAAAAGCGAGTCCCGCTGTTTGAAGCATTTCTTACAAATGGAGTTAACTGGACACGTAGACCAATTACAGCGTTTTGCTGGAAGCCTTGTGATCCTGTGCCGCTTGAAAAAGCAATGTATTGGGATTGTTTTAGCTCCTACATTGATGTTCAAATTAGAGCTAGACTAAAAGGACTAAGAGCGCAGCTCATCACGCCAAATGGTGATAAAGAATGGGGAGAGTACATGTTTACGTTAGATTGGGGTTTTGAAAACAAAGCAATGCTCGACACTAATTTTTCTGAAACCCCTGAACATAAATGCGCTCATTTGTTCAAAATGGAAAATGGCAATTATTACGCCTACCCCAATAATAGAATTGTCTGGCATGATGATGCTTGGGTTAATGTTCCATTGGATAAAAATCCTGGTTACAAAATCGATATGAATGTATACAGCGTGGAAAACAAACGTCTTCAGTTTACTGATTATTCCTATATGACAGAGTTTACTGAAAAACCACAATGAAACTGTTTTTTGATCATATTTGTGGGCAGCAAGCTAATACCGACTTTATCCATTGTTTAGTTAGCGCAACATTTGAACCCAAAGAGTATGATTGGGCCTTAGAAAATGGATGGTCTCCTTCTAATATATGGTATAACCAAGAGACTAATTTTAAAAAAGAAAACAAAATTATTTGGTATCAAAGTAGACAGTCCAGAATTAATTTAGCTTCTTACGAGCAAACAAAAAATGAACGCAAGCTACGTCGTAGATGCAATAATGTAAAAATAGAATACACACAAAATCCAAATTTAAATTCTCTTTACCGCATATATGACAAGTATGTAGCACAAAAAGGCTACAAAGACCGAATGAATTTAGATGAATTTTTAAATTCTTATAAATCAGAAGAAGATTGGTTTATTTTGTTCGACGATGTGGCTTTTACTGTAATGAGTATTTGCGGTTCTAATGTATTGTCGCATCAATTTTGCTGGGATTATGCCAATCCAGAACTCTATCTAGGTAAATATTCTACATACCTTGAAATAGATTTTGCCAATAATTTAGGACTCAAACATATTTATTTAGGCCCAAGCTACGAAAAACACTCTTTGTATAAAAGCAGTTATAGCGGATTTGAATTCTGGACAGGTAGATGTTGGTCTCGAGAAAATGAGCTATTTGCAAAATTATTGCATCAAGACAAAGATCTTAATAAAATATCAGATATTACTAGTAAGTATGATGAATACTTCAAAATGTTTGATGTTTGACAAACAGGCAAAAAATATAATTATAGAATTATGCCAGCTAAAAAGAAAGATCCAAGACTTGCTCGAGCTAAAGTTTCAGGTTTCAACAAACCCAAAAGAACTCCTAGCCATCCTAAAAAAAGCCACATTGTAGTGGCTAAAGAAGGTGATAAAGTTAAGACCATTAGGTTTGGACAGCAGGGAGTTAAAACTAACCAGACTGTAGGCCAACGCAAAGCTTTTAAATCTCGTCATGCCAAAAACATTTCTAAAGGTAAAATGAGCGCAGCATACTGGGCTGACAAAGTTAAATGGAGTCCCAGTAAAACCAAGTCAAGCTCTCCAAAATGGAAAAAAGGATCATGAGCAAAGCTAAGCCTACCAATAGCGCTCTTTGGTCGCGGGTAAAATCGCAGGCAAAAAAGAAGTTTAAAGTTTATCCTTCTGCTTACGCTAATGCATGGGCAGCAAAACAATATAAATCAAAAGGTGGAAAGTGGACAGGTGGAAACAATAAAGTGAAAAAATAGATGGCTGCAAAATCTCAAAAACGTGGAGGTCTTGGCAAATGGTTTGGAGAAGAATGGACAGATGTCAAAACAGGCAAAAAATGTGGTCGGTCTTCAGCTAAAGGTAAGAGCAAAAGACCATATCCCGCATGTCGTCCCAAAGCTGTAGCCAAAAAAATCAGCAAGCAAGAAGCTCGCAAAAAAACTGGACCCAAACGAGTAAAATGGTCTGTGACAGCTAGTGGACGAAAACGTAAGTAAATTTAAGAAATAAAAAAATACAATTCTTAATGCATATCATTATTGGTATGCATTTTTTATGTTTTTGAATACAATTTTAAACAAAAAAAATATGGAAAAAACTAAAGAAAAAACAAAAAGCCTTGATGAAATTATTAAGTTTAAATATTTCATTGCTTTGACAAATGCAGGTTATTGGGGAAGAGGAGACACATTGATTAAAGCATTGCGTAATGCTGATGCCATAAATAAAAATAAAAAACTAAAAAGAAATGTTAATATTGTCGCTTACATGAACTTGCAAAAAGATGGAGACCAAATGACCGAAGATCAATTTGCTAATGATAAAAATCTTGGAATAACTCATAAAGGTTATCAAGTAGGCGACTGGATGAAACCATTCGTAGACGATTATGGTAGCGTAAATTATAAAGGTGTATTAATTAAAATTGATTTCCCAGAATGAAAATACATTTAGAAGATGTTAAAATTAATTGTGTAAGTTGCGATGCTTCTGCAACAGGCAAGGAAATAAATGATCGTATATTTATGTTTTACGATGAAAACGCAAATCTAGTGTCTTTGCCTCAAGAAGATATTGATTTAGATCAAGCGCATGAGCTTGGCAGCATAAAGCTTTATTGTGAATGTTGTCAAGATGACAGAGAAGAAGAATTTTAGTTCAACTAAAATAAATTCGGGTGTCAAAAACATGCATATTTTTGCAATAAAAGGATAAATATTCTTTGCATAAATTTACTTGCTTAAATACACATTATGGAGCAATTGTCTTTCTCTCTTGCTTCCATAGCTCAGCTGGTAGAGCAGGTCATTTGTAATGATCAGGTCATCCGTTCAAATCGGATTGGAAGCTTTTAAATAGGTTATGAATGATAAAACAAAATTACCCTTTGAAATTGGAGATCTTGTCCATTTTATAGCGAGGAGCGGATTTCCTGCTGGCATGGAAGGTGTTGTTATTGGATTTGAAGTTTGGCTAAACGAAGACACAAGCGTAGACCTAGATGGACTCTCAAAGGCCCCAGCTTCGCTTCTGAGCGCTTCTGAGGCTGTTTCTAGGGTTGTAGTCCAAATACCCCTGCAATGGCCTAAAAACAAAGAATTAGCCACTTTAAAAGGCGTACGCAAAAACGTACGTCATTTGGGACAAAATAATCATTTAATTATGAGAGCAGGACCCATGTCCCTAGAACTGGATTCAGTTGCCGAAATTGAAAAACGAGTAATCGGGAATCATGTATTTTGGGATGCTTATTGTGATCATGACCATAATATACATGCTATCGGTGCAAATCCCCAAATGGCTCGATTAAAACTAGCCCACGTATTAACCAAACAAAAAGAAATCCTATAACTCTCCTTTCACTATAGCGCTCCGCGCTTGTGTGAAATCTAGAAACAACAACCCCAAAATACAATATGTCATCAATCCATGAAGCATTGAACAGCGATGGAGCCCTTACACTAGGCCCAGTTACAATTAAGAAAAACTTTGGTTCTAAAGTCACAGCCAAAGGCAAAAAAATGCAAACAGTTGTCATTAGCGATGCAAGCGGTGAAAGCAAACTGACTTTATTTGAACCTGCTGCATTTGCAAATCTACCAGAAGGCTCAACTGTTTCCTTCAAAGGTAAAATTGATACAAATGAATACAACGGCACTAAATCACTTCAAAGTGGATTTGCCAAAGTGACTGGAGCACCAGAAGAATCAGAAACAATTAGTTCTGAACCAGCTGCACAAGTGCAAACAAGTAGCCCAAATCAACGTGATATGCAAATTATCCGTCAAAACGCATTGTCTCATGCGACAGCACTTGTTGTTGCTAGTGGAATAAATAGCATTTTTGATGCACAAGCAGATGTGTTTGCATTAGCTGATAAATTTGCACATTACTCCGCTACAGGAGAAGTTCTTGGCGAAGAATAAAACGCCTTTAAAATTAGGTATTGCGTCGGCGTTTTTGTTCGCTGGTTATCATTTCCGCCTGTGAGGTAAACGCGTAAAAGCCTCACACTAATTACCAATGGCCTCAAAAGTAGAAAAAACTCGCAATGACAATCAATGGACTGAATCAAGGTTTAATTCATTTATAAGATCTGCGCTTAGAAGGGCTGCATGGCCTCCTAAATATCAAGCAATACGCAATGCTTATGTCAGAGATGGAATCAATCCATTAACTGGAAGAAAATGCAAGCTGCATAGATGCTCTCAATGCGATGAGCTATTTCCTCAAAAAGATATGCAAGCAGACCATGTAATACCAGTTATTGGTATCGAAGGATTTATAGACTGGAACACTTATATAGACAGGCTTTTTTGCGAAAAGGATGGCTTTGAGGTTATGTGTAAGCCATGTCACAAAGAAATTACCGAAAAGGAACGAATAGCTAGAGCTAAATACAAGAAAGAAAACAACTATGAAAATACCTGAGCAATTAAAATCACTCCCAGCTCCATTAATGCGAGCTTTACTTGACGACAAATACGACAAAGGGGATAGCGAATTTAGTGTGACACAACTTTTAGGACCGCCACAAAGGACATACCTAGCCACTAAACACAAAGAAGAGAAAAATATTATTGGTGGCTTCTACGCATTGCTAGGCACTGTTCTTCACAAAGTTCTAGAAGAATACGCTATAGAAGAAGAAGGAGAAATTGTAGAACAACGACTACATATCTTAGTGCATGGCCGCAAAGTAAGTGGTCAGCTTGATCTCATGGATATGATGAATAGCACCATATTTGATTACAAATTTATTGGTGGCTACCACGAAGAAATGAAAGAAGATCATTATCGCCAATTGCAAATGAATGGATATTTGGCGGAAGAAAACAAAAAGAAATTTGATAATGTAGCAATTGTTTATTTCATGCGTGATTGGTCCATTATGAGAGCGCAAAGCGATCCCAAATATCCTGCGCTACCAATCTACATTCATCTAAAACCATACATCAGGGAAATAGGTGAACGTGAATTTAATCAAAGAGTGCTAGAACACGCTGCTGCTGCTGATGGAAAACCAAGATCATGCACTCGTGAAGAGAAATGGCAAAGTGATCCTACTTACGCCTTGATGAAAGTCGGCGGTAAAAGAGCTAGGAAGTTGTGCGCCACAAGAGAAGAAGCGGAAGAGCTTAAAAAGCCAAACGAGATTATTGAAAAACGCGAAACACAAAGAACATTTTGTGAAATGTTTTGTGGTTTTCGTAATGTTTGCCCTCAATACGCTCGAGAAACTCTTCGGCAAATGAAAGACCAAGATTAATAATCTAGGGTATTTTAGTTATCTAAATTTTGAAGGAACCTACAGCTTATGATGCAAAGCTTAGGATTATCATTAAAGCATCGAATCAAACCAATATAAAAATATGAGTCACGGACTAACCGAAAGAGACATACAAGCTGGCATCAATGATGCATGGCACAAGAAAACTCACGTTGTAGATACTGTTACACGCGATAATTCCATGCCTTGGGATGTATCGCCTCATCCTGTATTTACCTATGATCCCAAATCAGATAACCCAGAAGACCTAATTGAAATTCCCAAAACCAAAATCCTTATGGCTAATGACGACGGGCTCCCTGTCGGTCAGCCATATGCAGACACTTATCATCCTAGCACCGTTGATAAATTCTGGAACATTATCAAAAAATCCCTCAGCGGAATTGAATACAAAGTAATTTCTGCTGGATCTATTTTTAATAGACAGCGTATCTTTGCTTCAATTAAGCTTACAGATTCGTTTTACGTAGGTGATCGTGAATTCAAAGATTATCTTACGATTATTGACAGCTTTGACAAAAGCACATCATTGCAATGTAAATACAACAACATCTGCGTTGTCTGTGCAAACACATTTGCAGTATCAATGCAAGCTGGTCAAAAAGTCGGGCGTGTTAAACATACGAAAAATTTGGATTCAGGACTAGATGATCTTATTGAATCCATTAAAAAGTTTACACACCAGTCCGAAATCGTAAAAAGCAAATTGCATAAATACCATCAAAGGAAAGTAAGCAATGATGAAGCAAGAGCTTGGTTTACTGCTATTGAAAGTGGCAATTTGAAAGAAATTACAAATGGCGCAAAACAAAAAGTAGCCAGACTTATGGAACTTTACGAAAGCGGTAAAGGAAACCAAGGCGAAACCCAGCTAGATGTTTTCTCAGCTTACACAGAGTTCTATACTCACGAATCTTCAAACCGAAAAGAAGAAGGAAGTCAATACATCGCTAGTGAGTGGGGCACTTCTGCAACCAAAAAATCGCAAGTGTTCAATTCCTTTGAGAGCAAATTTGATGATCTCGTTGCAAAAGGAGACGAAATCCTAGAAAACGAAAAAACTTTAGATGTAGTTGTTGCCTCCTAATAATAACAGCTCAACTAAACCAACCCAAACCATGAAAAAAAAGCCAATAAACACGATAACCAACCAAATTGACGCCGTAACTTGTACCGCGCTAATCTACAAGGCGAGCAAATCGGAGTGGTTGGTCATCACTTGTCCCGACACACCACAAGAGCAAACTATGGCGACGGTAAAAACAAAAGAAATTGCCGAGGGGCTCTGTCGCGGCATGGCTTGGGCCTACACCATAGCTGAATAATCACCATCAACCAAACTACAAAAATAAACATGAACCTGTATTATAAAAACCAACCTGTTGATCAATCCCTATACGCTGACTTGTCAGCTGATTTCAAACTGCCTTACGACATCGTTTCGGAAGTAATAGCTCAAATCAAAAAAGATGGGTATCCTTCTATTTCAAGATATTCTGGAGTAATCCGCTCAAGTATTGAAGATATGTTTAATCAGATTTACGACAACAATGAGGCTGAAGAATCAAATATTGTGGAACCTAATGAAGTTTCCGAAGAAAACAATATCGTAGAAAAAGCAGCCACGAGCTTGATGCAAGTTGTTGCAGACAATGAAAATGGTCATTTCTTTGTTAACTCCAATGGCATTTGCTCAATCAATGAAGCCAATCCTCCAAGTCTTGAGCAATCTTATCTTGCGCTTTCCAAAGTCCTTCAACTTGGCGAGCTTGCTGGACGATTAGAAGACAACCATTGTTGGATGCTAGGCTCAATGACCCATGCTCTAGAAGAACTACATTCAGAAGCAGGCTTTTGTATTAGCCAATTAGTAGACGAATCAACCAAAAGCTACAATACTATTTCTACTTCTTTAGCTGTATACAAAAGATTCAAAGAAAAAAGATACAATGTTTCCTTTTCTCACCACAAAGAAGCATATCGCAAGAAAATCCCTTCACAAGTAACAGATCTAATTCTTAAGAAGGCTGAAGTATTTAATCTTACAGCTAAACATGTTCGTCAGCTTTGTGCTTATTACATGCAACATGAAAATGAAGAAAGCATTAAAGCTATTAAAAGCGAGCAACAAGCAAAAGATCTAATTGATGCATTCACTCAAGTCTACGCAAGGTTTTACTATTTCCAAGATGGTGAATGGTTTACCAAAAAAGCAGTAATTGATAACCCGCCTGAAGGAAGAATCGTTATTGATGCTACTAACAACAAAGTTTCTATTGATGGAGAAAAACCAGAAGACATCAAAGAAATGAAAAACATCAATAAATGAAAGATACAGAAGAAAACTTCTACGATGCGCTACAAAAATTCACTTGCATGGTGCAGTCTGTTTTGACTACTCGTGAGCTTACTAAAGATGATCGACGAGAATACTTGCAACTCCAACAAAGACTGCCAGACCACCAGCAAATGGAGATTTTAAGTAAGCGCATTAAAAGTCTAATTGAAATAATGCCATTAGCTACAATGATGCACACAAATGTTTTAGGAACAATTTTTCTAGAATATGCAAAAATTGTAGATGATGAAAAGATGATAGAATATTATCGAAAAACTAAAGAACGCATACACGAAATAATTATCAAAGAAAAATACGACGAGAATGATTGAAGAAAATCCTTTTTACGATCTTGCTCAAATCAAACAAGCATTATCGGGACGAATTCATGAGTTCGTCATGGAGTTTTACCCAGAAGCCAAAAAAGAATCTGCTTGCTACAAAATAGGAAGCATTGATGGCGAAAAAGGTAAAAGCATGATGATCAGCACTCGGCCTGATAATGCTGGCTACTTTAAAGACTTTGCAAATCCTAATATTGCAGGACCAGCATGGCATCTAGTAGCGCATAAACAAAACGTCAGCATCAAAGAAGCTATTCGTTGGCTTGCTCAATGGCTCAAAATTCCAGCAATTCAAAGCTTTGGCAACACAACTAAGTCTTCCAATCCTGTTGAGCTTGCTAGTTTTATGCGTGAATTGAGTAATGATTCTATTGAATATGCTGCTAGCAGACACATAAGTGAGGATACTTTACGCAAATATGGTGTATCCAATCATCGCAATGGTGGTATAGCGTTTCCTTACTACGATGCATTTGGCAACTTAGGCATGGTAAAGAAATGGGGTTTGCAACCTAAAGAAGACGGAAAGAAAGACACATGGGTTACGGCAGATCCAATTATGTCTTTATTCGGCAAGGACGTTTGTGATCCAGATACCAAGCTCACAAGATTAGTAATAACGGAAGGTGAGTGGGATGCTATGGCTTGCTACGAAATGGGCATACCAGCTGTATCTATTCCAATGGGTGTCAGCAACACTAATTGGATTAAAGAAGATTATCAGTTTTTATCTCACTTTGATGAGATAATACTGATGTTTGATAATGATATGGCAGGTCAGGAGGCAGTGAAAAATGTGATAGAGCGTTTGGGTTCTGAAAGGTGTTTGAGTGTTGTTGTCCCGCTGAAAGACGCGAATGACATGCTCAGGGCTAATAGGGTTAAAGAGATTCATTCGCTTATTGAGCAGGCAGAACGTGAGCCTATGGCCGAGATTGTTGATCCTGTCAGCATGAAGGAAGGTGTTCGCGCTTGCATGAAAGGTGAGCATTTGTCAGAAGGCGACCCATTCTTTTTACCTGATTTTTCATTGTCCTTTAGACCTCATGAGATGACGTTATGGTTCGGTTATTCATTCCATGGCAAATCTCAAGCAGTTCAGAATCAAGTAGCGTCTCTTGCGGCAATGGGCAAAATGTCTTGTGTGGCTTCATTTGAGCAACCACCCCAGCTTACCTTTGCACAAATACTTGGATGCGTTACGGCATATCCCAATTTACCATTTACGGAAGAATTTGATGCAGCATTCGAATATGTAAGTGAACATGTTTTGATGTATAAAAGCATGGAACGAACAGATCCATTGCATTTAGTAAATACATTTATACATGCTCATAAGCGCTATGGTGTTCGCACATTTGTTGTGGATAACGTCATGACACTGAACATTGATAGGGGTGACAACACAGCGCAAGCAGAAGCAGCCGACCTATTACGTGTATTTGTATCCAAGTATCCAGTTCATTTGCATATTGTAGCTCATCCTAGAAAGCCACCTGAGTCTGTCAACAAACCTGCGGCTATGTCTGAAATTCGTGGTGCTGGTGAATGGGGCGACATGCCCCATAATATTGTAAGTATCTGGCGAGATATGTCTAAAGCCGAGTCTATTGCAGAACGTGAAGATGCTATGAATAGTTTCAGTAAAGAAGAAATCAGAGAGTTCTGGGAGTCTACGCCATGCGGTAAGATTCATGTGAGAAAACAACGAACAACTGGCGACACGCCTATGACTAAATTTTGGTATCACAAGGAAACCAACAGGTTTATGCAGCAACCCACCCATCCGTCGCCAATG
>Ga0181606_10003213_pt1 | contig 13869 bp, 13 predicted proteins | sample 041ome_10_FD_132994 | JGI IMG/M metagenome (GOLD analysis project Ga0181606, IMG submission 132994) | Coastal salt marsh microbial communities from the Groves Creek Marsh, Skidaway Island, Georgia - 041412US metaG (megahit assembly) | ecosystem: Environmental > Aquatic > Marine > Intertidal... | reverse complement strand
CTTCCATTTGTTCCTGATTACTGCGATCAAACTTATCATATGTTTTATCTAATCATGCCTGATAATAAAACAAGAAATAGTTTTATTAATTATTTAAAAAATCATGGAATCACTGCTACATTCCATTATCTTCCCCTAGATTCATCCAGCATGGGTTTCAAAATTTGTCCTGAAAGTAAATTATGCGAAGTATCAAATAATATAAGTGATCGGATAGTAAGGCTTCCATTGTATTATGATTTATCATTAAACGATCAACACAATATCATTGATAAAGTAAAAAATTTTAATTTGTAAATAAATGAAGAATGAATTCTTATAATTTAAAAAACTCAATCATTGTTGTAACTGGAGCAGCTGGCCAATTAGGGCAGTCAATTGTTAACCAAGCCCTAGATTGTGGTGCTTGTATTGCAGCTTTGGATATTTCCATGGAAAATTTACAAACAGTTGCCTCGAAAAATGCTTGGACAGAAAATGTTTTTTTGCACGAGATTGATATCACAAAAGAAGATTCCATCAAGAATGCTTATGAAGGCACAATTAAAAAATTTGGAAGAATTGATTCTGTAATAAACAATGCTGGAATTAGTGTTTTTGACCCCTGGTATGATAGAGCAGATTCTGATTTTGATATGGTTATGAATGTAAATTTAAAGGGCACTTTTTTATGTATAAAGCAATTTTTAAAATACCTTATCAAATCTCAGAATAATGGATCAATTGTTAACATTGCCTCACATTATGGAATTATTAGTCCTGATCCCAGAATCTATACAGATTGTGATAGAAGAAATTCTGAGGTGTATGGCGCAACGAAAGCTGGCATTATTCAAATGACTAAGTATTTCTCTGTAAATGCAATAGAGGATGGGGCATCAGTGAGGATAAATTCAGTTGCTCCAGGCGGTATTCTTAATGAAGCGAATCCTCAGGGACCTGAGTTTCAAAAATTATATTCAGAAAGATGTCCTATGAAGAGGATGGCAAATGTTGATGAAATGACAGGACCAATATTATTTCTGCTTTCATCAGATGCTTCATACATAAATGGGCACACTATAGTTGTAGATGGAGGAATGTCTTCGTGGTAAAAAGATTTTAAATAACAAAACTTGGAGAAAATATGGGAACAAAAACAATGGAAATAGGTAATAAAAAAGTTGGTGAGGGACATCCAGCATTTATTATTGCTGAGGTTGGAATAAATCATGATGGCGATATGGACAAAGCTATTCAACTAGTTAAAGAGGCAAAAAATTCTGGAGCTGATGCAGTAAAGTTACAGACATATATAACTGAAAAAAGAGTGCCTAAAGATCATGCAGTCTATGATATTTTAAAGAAATGTGAACTATCGCATGCTGAACAAAAAGAGCTTTTTGAGCTTGGTGCTGATATCGGTATTACTATTTTTAGTACGCCATTTGATGATGAGTCAGTAGATTTTCTGGAAGATTTAGATACCCCTGTGTTTAAGATAGCAAGCTTCGACAGCGTCAATACCAAACTTCTCAATAAAGTAGGATCGACTGGGAAGCCTGTAATTATGTCTACAGGAATGACAAGTATGGATGAGCTTGGTACTGCATGGAAAGCTCTTGGGGGAAATGATGATGGTACAGGCTGTGATTTAGCATTGATGCACTGTGTGTCTTCTTATCCACTTGAGGACAAAGGAGCAAATTTAGCAATTATTAAACTTTTAGACGAGGTTCATGGAGGGCCGGTAGGTTATTCAGATCATACCATAGGATCGGAAATGCCTATTTATGCTATCGCTGCTGGAGCAACCCTGATTGAGAAACATTTTACGCTTGATATAAATTCTGATGGCCCTGATCACTCAATGTCAGCAGATCCGCAAACTTTATCTGAGTTAGTTATAAAGGCCAAATGGATCCAGGAAGTTATAGGCCCGAAGGAAATGAGAATCAGGGATGCTGAGAAGAGCGCAATTTCATACCGAAGACCAAGCTAGACCATGGCTCCTCAGATTATTATCAGATGTGATGCTGGGGATGCTCCTGAAATTGGAACTGGACATATTGCTAGATCAAAGACACTTGCAAACGCTCTAGTTAATTCAAATTCAGTAACTACACAAGATATTTGTTTTTTTACAAGAAATGATTCTGGCTTCCAGCTGGGAGAAAAGTATCTTGAGGGATCAGATTTCAATTATCAAGTATTTAGTAATAATAAACTCAAAGCTAATTCACAGTCTGAGATCGATATCTTGTGTAATCAAGATGCTGATTTAATATTGCTAGACAGACTTGAAACAAGCGCTGAATTAATCAAAGCATTAAAGTCTCGTAATAAAAAAGTAGTTACATTTGATGATTATGGTGAGGGAAGAATTTATGCTGATATTGCAATTTCATCCATTTTTGATGATGTTCCAGAATCAAAGAATTTAATTAAAGGGTATGAGTATCTAATTCTCTCTCAAAATAATTATTGTTTATCCAATATCAATAAAAATGTTCAAAATATAGTTGTTACTTTCGGAGGAAATGATAACAGGGATATTTGTTCACATTTTCTAGCAAATGTGGAATCAATTCCTCAAAACATTTCTATAAAAATAATACTTGGAAAGATTGATAATAAAATATACAAGTCATATCTCAGAAAAATTGAATCGAAAAAAAATAGGGATAATATAGAAATATTTATCTTTCCAGAAAACTATCATGAAATCATTTCGAATGCTGATATCGCTGTATCTACTGGAGGACTATCCATTTTTGAATTTTCTGCTTATGGAATACCTACAATTGGTATTCCTCAATATGAGCACCAACTAAGAACAATTGAAAGTCTTGAAGGGTATGGTATTTCAATCTTAGGCTCTAAAGGAATGGAGCTATCTAATGATAAGTTTTTAGATGCAATTAATAGTTTGATAAGTGATAATACTCTTCGAAAATCTATGGCATTCAATGCGCATAATCTTATTGATGGTAAAGGAGTTCATAGAGTAAGAGATTTGTTAGTAAAAGAATTTCACGAGGTGTTTAAGTAATTTTATGAAGATTATAATTTTTGGTTGCCAGGCTATTTCAATAGAAATTTTAAGATACCTTCACTTAGAAACAGACCATGAAATAGCCAAAATATATACATATGAAGTTTTATCAGACATAAGCAGAGGACAAGAGTCCATAATCAATGTTGCGAATGAGCTAGGTATTAGCATATCTAGTCCAAGCAGAGTTTCTTCAGAAGTGATCAATGAAATCAAAAAGATTAGCCCTGATATTATTATATCTGCTTATTATAGAAAAATTTTTACTAAAGAACTTTTTGATTTATCAAAACTTGGCATAATTAATATTCATCCTAGCTTGCTACCTCACTACAGAGGACCAGTCCCAACAGCTTGGGCAATTCTTAATAATGAAACAGAATTTGGTATAACAATTCATCAGGTCGATTCTGGTATAGATACTGGCGATATTTTAGTCCAAGAAAAATATAATATTAAGGATGACGAAACTGGCCATGAGTTATATTTAAGGGCAATGGATTTAGGGGCGAAACTATTAATTGAAAATTTTGATGACATAGTAAATCAAAAGATTAAACCTAAGAAACAACTTCCTGGTGGAAGCTATTTTGGTAAATTAAAAACAAGAGTCTTGATAGATTGGAAAGATAAAGCAAGCTTTATAAAAAACCAGGTTAGGGTCAGAGCGATGCCTTATAATCCAATTGAAACAATTCTTGAAAATAAATATTTTTTTATAAATAAAGTTTCCATACTTCAAGATAATATTTATCCTATTCAGGTGCCAGGAAAAATTCTTAAAGTTTATGATGATGAGACTTTTGATGTTTCATGCTCTAATGGAGCTCTTCATGTTGAAGAGTATGCTGTTTTTCCTCCATTCACCGGTATTGAAAAGGAGATATACTTAAGAGCTGGGAGAGCTTTCACGAATGGAGAATAGTGGAATTAAAATGTGGCAACGAGCTATCAAAGCTCTTCCCGGTGGTAATGGCCTTCTTTCAAAAAGACCCGATAGATATGCCCCGGATATATGGCCATCATATTATTCTAAATCTAATGGCGTTGAAGTAATCGATCTTGATGGAAATTCTTTTATAGATATGGCTCAAATGGGGATAGGAAGTGCTATTTTAGGTTATGCTAATCCTGAATTAACTAGCGCAGTATCTGAGACAATCAAAGATGGAGTGAACTGTACATTAAATTCTCCTGAGGAAGTCTTGTTAGCGGAAAAATTAATTGAACTTAATCCTTTTGCTGGAAGTGTCAGATTTGCAAGATCAGGTGGTGAAGCTATGGCAATCGCCATTAGAATTGCTCGAGCTTACACTGGAAAAGATAAGGTGCTTTTTTCTGGATATCATGGATGGTGTGATTGGTATCTTGCAACAAACCTAGGTGGCAAAGACGGGCTTAATGAACATCTTATTCCTGGTCTAAACACAACTGGCGTTCCTTCAGGGCTTGCAAACACAGCAGTGCCATTTAGCTATAATGATTTGGATAATTTTGAGAAAACTGTCAAAGAAAATCCTGATGCTGGAGTAATATGTATCGAGGGCGCTAGGTATGATTTTCCAAAAAAAGATTTCTTAGATTCAATAACATATATTGCCAAGAAATATAATATGGTAATTGTTTCTGATGAGATCACCTCAGGTTGGAGAATGACTGACGGAGGAGTATTTAAATTAAATGGTTTCAATCCAGATATAGTTGTCTATGCCAAGGCCATGGGTGGAGGTTATGCAATATCCGCTGTAGTTGGCTCTGAAAAAGTTATGCATTCTGCGCAAGATACATTTATGAGCTCTACTATGTGGACTGAGCGCGTTGGTTTTTCTGCCGCGCTTGCTACTATTAATATTTTAACTAGAGATAAAGTTTGGGAACATCTCATCAAGATTGGCAATCAAATAGGGGATGGTTGGTTAAGGTTGGCAAAAAAACATAATATTGATTTAACTGTTACTGATTTTAAGCCTTTAATTACTATGAAGTTAAATTATGGAGACCGAAATCAAGCATTAATTACCTTATTCATTCAAGAAATGCTTTTCAGGGGATATCTAGCAGCAACAAGTGTATATGTAAGTTATGCTCACTCGAATGAGATTATTCTGAAATACCTTATTGCTGTTGATGAATGTTTTGAAATAATGTCAACTGCAATTGAAAAAAACAATGAAAATGAACTCCTCAAAACAAAAATAAGATCTGATTCATTCAAAAGAATAACGCCGTGATTGGTGTTATTTTACAAGCTAGGATGGGCTCATCAAGATTACCTGGAAAGGTTTTAATGAAAATTAACGGTCTTACAAGTATTGAGTTTCAAATAAACAGGATAAAACAAGCCAAAAGAGTTAATAAAATTATATTAGCCACGACTGATGAAGCGCAGGATGATCCTATAGAAGAATTATGTCAGCTAAATGATATTCTTGTTTTCAGAGGCTCTGAAAATGATGTCCTTGAAAGATATTATGAGTGTGCAAAAATTCATAATTTATCAACAATTGTAAGGCTTACCGCAGACTGTCCTCTAGTGGATCCCAAAATTATAGATATAGCAATCAACGAGTTTCTAAAAAATAAAGTTGATTATTGCTCTAACACTGTTCCTCCAGAATCAAGTCAATGGCCTGATGGAAGTGATGTTGAGGTTTTTTCTTTTTGTGCATTAGAAGCAGCCTTCAGTGAAGCGAAAACAAAAGAAGACAGGGAGCATGTAACTTTTTATTTTTGGAAGAATAATTTAAAAAAATTTAAAACACACCAAATCTCTAATTACAAAGACTGGTCAAATTATAGATACACGATTGATTATCCTGAAGATTATGAGGCTGTTAAATTAATAGTCAAAGAACTTTATATTGATAATAAAATTGAGTTTACAACAGAGGATATTATTGGATTGTTAGAGCAAAGGTCAGATATTGTAAATTTAAACAATCAATTTTCTTTTGGAGAAGGCTGGACACAATGACTAACCAAGGGAATAATTTTAGCAGGCGAATCAGGAACAAGCTTTTATCCTATGACTTTGCTAGATATGGGACTGCATATTTATTAATGGAGGCTCGAAAATTTGTTTAAGTCATCTAGAAAAAAGAGATTTTAATAATTGCTTGCCCAGAAGAGATTGCATGGAGAAATAATTGGTTCAGTAAAGAAGAGCTATTATTGTTTGCTAGCTCATGTAAAAACTTAGAATACAAAGACTATCTTGTTGAAATTACAGTTTCAATTAAAAAAAAGATATAATTCGCTAAATTATTTATTCACATTCCTACATTCATTGAACAAAGTGAAGATATTATGAAAAAGTGTACAAAGTGCGGTTTACCTGAAACATTCGAAACAATTGAATTTGATGAAAGTGGTGTATGTAATATGTGCACACAATTCAAGTACAAAATGGAAGAAATTGATTGGAACCAGAGGAAATCAATGTTCGATAAGATCATTGAAGAAAACCGTGGTAAATATGAATATGATTGCATCCTTCCCTTTTCTGGAGGAAAAGATTCAACTTTTACACTCTATTACTTAGTTAAAGAATATGGTATTAAGCCATTGGTGGTTCAATTTAACCATGGCTTCATGCGACCGACATTACTTAAAAATAATGAAAGAACTTTTAAGACCTTGGGGGTCGATGTTATAAGTTTTACTCCTAATTGGAATATAGTTAAAAGAGTTATGCTCGAAGCCTTAATTAGAAAAGGTGATTTTTGCTGGCATTGTCATACTGGGATATTTTCATACCCAATGCATATAGCCATTAAATATAATACTCCTCTAGTTTTATGGGGCGAGCCTCAATCAGAATATACTGCATACTATGATTATCGTGACAATGAAATAGAAGTTGTTGACGAAACAAGATTTAATAGATTTATTAATCTTGGAATAACAGCTGAAGATATGATAGGCATGATTGATGCCGACAAATCTATTGATCCAAGAGATTTTGCTCCTTATACATATCCAAAAGAAAGAGATCTTAAGAAGCTTAGATATCAATCATTATGCTTGGGATCATTTATACCATGGGATACAAAAACGCAGTCTAAGCTGATTATGGATGAGCTTGGATGGGAGGGTGACGAAGTTGAAGGTATGCCGCCAAAAATTTACGATTATGAAAAAATTGAATGTCACATGCAAGGAGTTAGAGATTATATTAAGTTCTTAAAAAGAGGTTATTCCCGCGTTACTCAAATGACGGTCTTGGATATTAGAAATGGGAGAATGACCAAAGAAGAGGCTGAAGAATTAATATATAAATATGAAGGGAAAAAACCACCCTCATTGGAAGTATTTCTTGAGTATTTAGACATGACAGAAAGTGAGTTTAATGAAATTGTAAGTAAGACCGTTGTGCCCCCAAATAAACCAGAGTTCAATTCAAATGAATGGAGTCCAAAAACTTGGGACTTTGACAACCTATATAGAGAAAAAAGCTGAGCATTGGAGTCCTAGATTATGGCATGGGCAATATTGGCTCATTATCCAATGCAATCTATTCCCAAGGATGGGATCCCATACTAATATCATCACCTGTAGACCTTGATGATATAAGCCATTTAATTATTCCTGGTGTTGGAGCATATGATTCTGCAATGAATCTGTTGTCTGAAAAAAAATTAATTACTTTTGTGCATGATTTCGCTGCATCTGGGAAACCTTTGCTGGGTATATGTTTAGGAATGCAGATTTTGAGCTCAGTTGGATCAGAGAATACTAAATCAAATGGTTTAGGGCTAATACCCGGCGAGGTAAAGTTAATGAAAAGCTCAGAAAATCTTAAATTACCGCATGTTGGTTGGAATAATATTTCTCTTTCTCAAGACCATATTTTACTTGAGGGAATTAAAAAAAATGTTGATTTTTATTTTGTACATAGTTATTGTTTTCATGCTCATAACAAATCTCACATTATTGCCTCTACTGAATACGGAAATATTTTTACTTCAATTATTGCTAATGGAAATGTTTTTGGTACTCAATTCCATCCAGAAAAAAGTCAGAAGAATGGTTTAAAAATCTTGGACAATTTTTGTTTATGGGACGGAAAATGCTAAAAAAAAGAATTATTCCAATTCAGCTCTTATCTAATTCACGGCTTTGTAAAACTAAGCAATTTCAAAACCCTCGTGATGTTGGTGACCCAGTTATGAGCTCAAAAGTTTATAGCAACCAAGATGCAGATGAGCTAGTTTTACTTCAAATTGATAGGATCCCTAATGCGGTAGAAGTTCTAGTGTCTACAGTTAAAAATATAGCCAAAGAATGCTTTGTTCCATTAACTGTTGGGGGAGGAATCAAATCATTAAAAGATGCTGAAAAGCTTTTTAATGCTGGTGCTGACAAGGTTATTGTAAATTCAAGTGCATATAGTGACCATAAACTAATAAATAGAATATCTAAACTGGCTGGAGTCCAAGCCATAGTTGTAGGTATTGATGCAGCCTTAGAAAATAATGATTACTCTCTGTACTCATCTGGAGCATCAAATCTTGAGGATATCTCTCTATCAGAGCATATTAAGAATGTTATTAATGCTGGTGCAGGAGAAATATTTATTCAATCTATTAATAGAGATGGAGTCATGGAAGGCTATGATTTAGAATTGTTAAGAAAGGTTTGTTCAGTTAGCTCAGTTCCCGTCATCTCAGCTGGTGGAGCTGGCAATTTTCATCACCTTCACGATGCCTTCAGTGTTGGTGTCGATGCAATTGCATGCGGCAGTTTATTTAACTTTGGAGACAATAATCCTCTCAGAGCAAAAGCATTCCTAAAAAATTATGGAATTCCTCTAAAAACAATTTAATATTCAAGACTTGCGTAGGTCTTAATTGTTCATTTGGAGTTATAATGAAACCCAAAAATTCTTGAATTTATATGAACAATCTCAGCAAACCAAAAGTGGCAGTAATAGGTCTTGGCTATGTAGGTCTGCCATTAGCAATTTCATTTGCAAAGCAATATAAAACAACTGGTTTTGATATTTCTTTAAAAAGGATAAATCAGCTGAAAGAATCTTATGATAGCACTCTTGAAATCAAGAAAAGTATATTAAAGAAATCTAACATTAAATTTACTGAAAATATTCAAGATCTTGAAACTGCAAATTATTTTATTGTTACTGTCCCAACACCCGTAGATAGATACAATAATCCCGATCTTAATAACTTAGTCTCAGCATGTCATTTGATTTCGAAAGTTATTCAAAAAAATGCAGTAGTAATCTTTGAATCTACCGTCTATCCAGGGTGTACTGAAGAGGAATGCATCCCTATTATTGAAAAAAAATCTGGCTTGAAATTGAATAAAGATTTTTATGTGGGATACTCGCCAGAGCGCATAAATCCCGGAGATAAAATTCATACATTTGAAAAAATAAATAAAGTTGTTAGCGGTTCCAATCAAAATGCTGCAAAAAAAATATTTAATTTATATTCAAAGGTTATAAATGCAGAAATTTTTATTGCTAAGTCAATCAAAGTTGCAGAAGCATCAAAAGTTATTGAAAACACCCAAAGAGACATAAATATTGCCTTAATGAATGAGCTCTCTGAAATTTTTGAGAAAATGGATATAGATACAAATGATGTTTTAAAGGCATCAAATACAAAATGGAATTTTATTAATTTTAGACCCGGTTTAGTTGGCGGACACTGTATTGGAGTTGATCCTTATTATCTTGCATATAAGTCTAAGCTTCTTGGGGTAAACTCAAGGATGATTCTTTCCGGAAGGTCTGTAAACAATAAAGTTTTTAAAAGAATAGTAAACATAACAAAATCGCATTTAAAAAAAATATCGAAACCCAAAATATCAATAATGGGTATTACATTCAAAGAGAATTGTCCTGATATCAGAAATTCCGGTGCTTTAAAAGTTTTAAAAGATTAAATAATGATGGGTTTGTCCCAACAATTTTTGATCCATATTATTTAGAAGATCCAAAATTAAAAGATATGAAATACAGTTTTACAAATAGCTTCGAAAAAATTAAAAACAATCAAGATGCTATTTTAATACTTGTTCCCCATAAAGAATTCTTGAGCATTACACCAAAGCAATTAATTAAAAAAGTAAAAAAATCAGGATTTATCTTTGATGCAATAGATCTTTATAATTTTGAAGGTTTTAAAAAATTATGAAAGTCCTGATTACAGGTAGCGCTGGATTCATAGGTTTTCATTTAGCTCTAAAGCTTTTAAAGAAAGGTTTTGAGGTAAAAGGAATAGATAATCTTAATGATTATTATGATGTTTCTTTAAAAAAAAATCGTCTTGCAGTTTTAAAAAATTTTTCTAACTTTTCTTTCATCAATATAGACATTACATCAGAAAAATTAGATCAAACCTCTAAACTTGATGGTTTTGATGTTTGTGTTCATCTTGCTGCTCAAGCAGGAGTTAGATACTCAATTGAAAATCCCAATGCATACACTCAATCAAATTTAGTCGGCTTTGCAAATATTTTAGAATTAGTAAGGAACCATAAGCTAAGGCTTATTTTTGCGAGTACAAGCAGTGTTTATGGGGCAAATGAAAATTTTCCATTTTCTGAGAATAAAATAGCTGATCATCCTATTCAATACTATGCTGCAACAAAAAGGGCAAATGAATTAATGGCACATTCTTATAGCTTTATGTATGACCTTGAAACCATTGGGTTACGTTTTTTTACAGTATACGGACCTTATGGTCGTCCAGATATGGCCCTATTTAAATTTACAAAAAATATTTTAGAAGATAAACCAATTGAAGTTTATAATAACGGTGATCATCTTCGAGATTTTACTTATGTTGATGATATTGTTAATGGAATTTTGTTATCAATAAAATTTAAGTTCCCTGAAACTTCTTTATGGAATCCCATTGCGCCATCTCCACAATTTAGCAGCGCAAGATTTAAAATTTTTAACTTAGGAAACAACCAACCTATCAAGCTAATGGATTACATCAACCTCATTGAAGAATGTTTACATAAAAAAGCTAATATTAACTTTTTACCGCTTCAGGCTGGAGATGTGGTGCAGACGCAAGCAGATATCTCAATATCATCTAAGGAGCTTGGATACTATCCCCAAGTTGATGTCAAAGATGGGATAAAGAAATTTATAGACTGGTATTTAGATTATTATAAAAAAAATAATGGATAAAAGAATTTCTTTAGATTTTAAAAAAAACCTTTCAAGTAATTTATTTTTAAGAATTCTGCAAGTAAGTGATATTTCTGATCAATATATTAATTGGTTAAATAGTAATGAAATAATGCAATATACCGAGCAAACTAGAACTTTGCATAACAAAGAGAACGTCACAGCATTTGTTTTGTCAATGCTAAATAGTTCTGAAAATTATCTATTTGGAATTTTTGAGGATCTCAATCATATAGGCAATATTAAAATTGGCCCAATAGATCTTTTCCATAAAACTTCTGATATTTCTTATGTGATTGGAAATAAGAATTATTGGGGCAAAGGTATTGCATCTATGGCGATAAAAGCAATTTCCGAAATAGCATTTTCAGAACTAGAGCTGGAAAAAATATATGCTGGAGTTTATGAGAATAATATAGGATCAATCAAGGCTCTTCAAAAAAATAATTTTGAAGAAGAAGGCCACTTTAAGAGTGATGTAATTTTTAATGGAAAAAGAATAGATTCTTTTAGGTATGGATTAAAAAAATAAATGGGTAAGATATTAAAAAATATTATTATCAAAAGAAAATCAGTTAGAGCATTTTTAGACAAACCTGTTTCTAACAAATTACTTAAAGATTTACTGATATCATCATCGCTTGCTCCTTCTGGAGGTAATCTTCAACCCTGGAAAGTTTTTGTAATTAACAAAAAATCCATGGAGGGTTTCCTTTCCTTCCAAGAAGAGTGGAAGGGCGATGATAAACCAGCATATGATATATATCCTGAAAAATTAAAAGAACCTTATAGAACAGAAAGATGGAAAGTTGGAGAGGCTATGTATGAAGCTTTGGGCATTCCTAGAGCTGATAAGACTGCACGAATTGAGCAGGTGCTAAAAAATTATCAATTTTTTGGTGCCCCTGCTGCTCTTTTTTGTTTTATTGATAAGCAAATGGGCCCACCCCAGTGGTCAGATTTGGGGATGTTTCTTCAAACATTTATGCTTTTGGCTCAAGAGGCTGGTTTATCCACATGTGCACAAGAGGCATGGAGCTTAAAGCAAAATTGCGTAAAGCAATTTACCCAGGCCGATGATGAGCTTACTCTTTTTTGTGGAATGTCAATTGGATATGCAGATGAAAAGAACCCGGTTAATGGATTTAAAACCTCCAGAATGCCTCCCAAAGATTGGCTAACTTTTCTTTAAGATCTTTAAAACCTAATAAAATATTTACATTAAATATATTGGAATATCGAAAAGAGATAGATGGCCTAAGAGCTATTGCAGTTCTACCAGTGATGCTTTTTCATGCTGGCTTCAATTTTATTCAGGGCGGTTTCTATGGCGTAGATGTTTTTTTTGTTATCAGTGGTTACCTCATAACCTCAATGATTTTGCATAAAAAATTTAATAATACTTTCTCTATAATGAACTTCTATGAGAGAAGGGTTCGAAGAATATTGCCGGCTCTTATAATTGTTATGTTGACCTGCATTCCTTTCGCTTTTTTCTTGATGCAGCCAGACGATTTAGAAAATTTTGGTCAAAGTTTAATTAGCACATCTTTAATGGCAAATAATATTTTGCTTTATTTAACATCAGGTTACTGGGATTTAACTTCCGAATTTAAACCTCTTCTTCATACATGGAGCTTGGGTGTTGAGGAGCAGTACTATATTATTTTTCCAATGCTTATAGCAGCTATGTATCAAATAAATTTAAGAAGATTGCTTTACACCACACTTTTATTAACAATTTTTAGCTTTGTATCTTTTATGTATATTAGGGGTTTCAATGAAGACGCAGCATTCTATTTACTACCTTTTAGATTTTGGGAATTAGGTTTGGGCGCTTGCTTGGCTATTTTGTTAGTTTATAAAAAACTCCCAACAAACTCCCTAATTCTAAAAGAATCTTTTTTATTAATTGGGATGATTATGATAATTTTTCCAATGATCCTATATAAAAATAATACAGAATTCTCTGGTATTTTTTACTTTATAGTATGCTTTGGAACATTGCTTATTATTTCATTTGCAGATTCTGCATCTCTTATTGGAAAATTTTTAGGCACACGATCAATGGTTTTAATTGGTTTGATGAGCTATAGCTTATATTTGTGGCATCAACCAATATATGCTTTTTTAAGAATATATAGTCTTGAAGAGCCTCAAGCTATTTATTACCTAGTATTTTTAATACTTTCGTTTCCAATAGCTTTTTTATCTTGGAAAATAGAAAAGTTTTTTCGATATCAAGCCTCTCTAAAAATATTCACATCTTTTGTTGCCATTGGTTTAATAGTCTCTGTTTCTATAGGAATTATTTTTTATAAAACTCTTGGTTTTCATAATTCGTACCCAGAACTAAGATCTGAATATTCAGAAAATAATCGTCAAAATAGAAATCCTGATAAATCTTTTCTTATCAGCGCTGCAAATAATCTATCCTTTAATTTTAACAATCCTGCAGCCAAAAATCTTATTGTTCTTGGGGATAGTTTTTCCAGCGATCTAATTAATATGATTAAGGTAAATAATTTTTTTAATGAATTTGAGATGATCAAACCCAAATATAATCGTGTTAATTTCAATGATATTTCACCAGAATCTATTCGTAAAATTGAACAAGCTGATTTAATTTTAATTTCTTATCGTTTTCTTAAGGATGGCCATCAAAGAG
>Ga0181606_10003203_pt1 | contig 13878 bp, 11 predicted proteins | sample 041ome_10_FD_132994 | JGI IMG/M metagenome (GOLD analysis project Ga0181606, IMG submission 132994) | Coastal salt marsh microbial communities from the Groves Creek Marsh, Skidaway Island, Georgia - 041412US metaG (megahit assembly) | ecosystem: Environmental > Aquatic > Marine > Intertidal... | reverse complement strand
TTTTTGATTATCTATTGAGGAGCTCAGGTTTTCTAATTGACCAGAAATTTTTTTATCAAATAAGTCATCCCAACGTTTAAAATCCTGCTTTTTATTTTCATCTATTTCTAGGTTCATTAAATTCTTTCTTAAATATGCTTCAAAAGCATCAGCGATAAAGTTCTGTGAATGAACTTCGCTATGTAGAATTTTTTTTTTATAAAAATTATTAAAGTTGTTTTTTATTCCTTGATATTCGTCTGCACCTATTTTTTCATATCTTATTTTTTCTGCAATTTTATATAAACTTTTGCTTATTTTGCCTTTAGGCTCATTTTTTTTAGAAATATTTTCATCATTATATCTAATCCGCAATGCTTCGGAATCAGCTGCTGCTCGTGCCTCTAGTATTTCATCGGAGTTATCTACAGATATCACTTTTGGTACGTGAACCTTGGATACTTCTTGTTGATCTTCTATAGAAATAGTTTTTCTAGCTATAGCCTTAGCCGTAGAAAAAACTGCATTTTTAAAATTTTCTAATGCTTGCTTATCTTCCATTTGTTTTTCCTACTGATTTTTCAGTAGAAGAGGAGCTTATTTCTTGACCAAAGCATCTTTGATAGTATTCAGCAACAATCGATCTTTCTAGTTCATCGCATTTATTTAAGAAAGAAACTTTAAAAGAGTGAGATAAATTTTTGAAAATATTGTAATTTTCTGACCAAGTGATCACTGTTCTAGGACTCATTACAGTTGAAATATCTCCATTAGCAAAACCTTTTCTAGTTAGATTTGCAACTTTGACCATGTTGCTTACTAATTTTTTTCCATCAGCATTATTTAAAAATTTACATTTAGATAAAACTATTTCTTCTTCTTTTTCAGGATTTAAATAATTGAGAGTTGTAACAATATTCCAACGATCCATTTGCCCTTGGTTAATTTGTTGGGTCCCATGATAAAGACCACTTGTATCGCCAAGACCAATCGTATTAGTTGTTGCAAAAAGTCTAAAGTAATTGTGTTGTTTAATTACTTTATTCTTATCAAGAAGCGTGAATTTACCATCACTTTCCAGCACCCTTTGAATTACAAACATCACATCAGGTCTACCCGCATCATATTCATCAAAAACTAGGGCAACTGGACTTTGTAATGACCAGGGAAGAACACCTTCTTTAAATTCCGTAATTTGTTTATTATCTTTAATTACGATTGCATCTTTTCCAATTAAATCAATTCTGCTTATGTGACTATCTAGATTCACTCTAACACATGGCCAGTTCAATCTAGCCGCAACTTGCTCTATGTGCGTAGATTTTCCAGTTCCATGAAATCCTTGTACCAAAACTCTTCTGTTATGAGAAAATCCAGCTAAGATAGCGAGGGTAGTGTCTTTATCAAAAATATAGGAATTATCGATATCTGGTACATATTCATTTTTTTTTGAAAAAGCCTCAACCTCAATATCAGAATCTATCCCAAATACTTGTTTGACTGAAATTTTAAGATCTGGTTTGTTTTCAAAAGTATTTGTTATGCTCATGCAACCTCTGTAGTTTTGTTAATCGAATTATTTAAAAATGTATAAGCCAGTGTAATCTCTTTTAGTTTTTCTTCGAATTTTTTATTTCCGGCATTAATATCAGGATGATACTTTTTCACAAGTTTTTTGAATTGTGTCCTAATATCGCTCCAATTTACGTCTGTATTTAGTTCCATTTTTTTTAATGCCATTACTTGAGTATGATTATATTTATTCCCAAGATACGAGGAGGAGTTTTTAAATTTATTAATAAATAAAAGTTCATCCTCAATTGCATTATTCCATAATTTTTGAAAAAAAGCGTCTTGGTTACCAAATTTTTGAGTTTTTTTATGAAATGTTAGATCATCATACATAAAATTTTCTATTTCTGCTTGGGTCATTCCATCAAAAAAATCCCATTTTTGATTGTAAATTTTTACGTGTTCTTCACAAAACCACAAAAAAGAGTCTATATTTTTGCTTGGAGCTTTAAACTCACCAATTTTTTTACAATTATCCCAGTCACATTCTAGCTTTGCTTTTTGAATATGTTCATCGTAGTGTTCAAAGCAGTACCAATGGTACTCTTTGTTTTTTTTATCTTTAATAAGAACTTGCTTGAACGCTCTTTCTTTGCATTGATATTTTTCACAATTTTTTTTCATATTATTAAAAAATTGATACTATATTAGATTGATAAAATATGGAAAAAAATCTTGCACCATTGATTAAAAAAAAACTTGAATCTAGTTTAGGATTGAAAAATATTGAGGTTATTAACAATTCTCATTTTCATCAACATCACGTATCATCACCAAAATCAGGAAATAGTCATTTTAAATTAATTATTAAAAAAAACGAAATGCAAGATCTTAATCGAATTCAAATTCATAGAAAAATTTACAATCAATTACAAGAAGAGCTTAAGCAATTCATCCATTCAATAGAAATTCAAATTATTGAATAATAGTATTTTTAGGTAGGGTAAGTTTAATTTGAGTAATTTGATTTTTGTTTTTATTTATAATTTCGTATTCAATATTTTCAAATGAAAAAATCTGACCCACGTCAGGAAAAGACTCTGTTTGATGAATGATATATCCTGCTATTGTAGATGAATTTTCTTCCGGGATTTTTATATCAAGCTCTCTATTGATATCTCTGATATTCACATCTCCCCTTATTCTATAAGAATTATTATCAATTTTTCTGATCCCAATTGTTGAAAAATCTTTTTCGTCGAATATATTTCCCACTATCTCTTCTATTATGTCTTCCATTGAAATTAAGCCCATTAATTCACCATACTCATCCACTACAAAAGCTAGTTTTTCTTTTCTTTGAATAAATTCATTCAATTGGTCTTTGGCCTTAGTTGTTTCGGGAATAAACCACGGTTTAATTAAATTTTCTTTAATTTTCGCGATATTTAATTTTCCATCTTTATCCAAGTTAGTAAGTACATTCTTTGCGTGAATGATACCTTGGATATTACCAAGGCTTCCTTTCCATACAGGAATTCTACTAAAAGAGCTTTGGGAAATCCTAGAAAAAAAATCTCCATCATTATCGATATCTATTGAATAAATATTTTTTCGATGAGTCATAATTTTTTCTACCGTAATTTCTTTAAGGTCTAAAATTGCATTAAGCATATCTCCTTCGTCTTTTAAAAGCCTCCCTTCATCTTCGTGCATATTAATTATATTTCTAATATCTTCCCTGGCAGATTTTGATGTCACTTTATTTTCTGTCTCAATATTCATTATTTTAAAAAAAGACCAGTTAAGAAATTTTAAAAAAATCATAATTGGGCTAATTAATTTAGAAAAAAAATATAAATAACTAGTCATTGCTAGTGCAAACCTATCAGGTCTTAAGAGGGCATAATTTTTTGGAAGAACCTCAGAGAAAATAACGATTAGTAATGACATCGCTATAGTAGAGTACACAATTCCCTTATCACCATAATATTTTATTAAAATTGCAGTCGCTAAAACGGATGCCAAAATATTTACAAAGTTATTTCCTATGAGAAGAGAGCTAATTAAGTCGCTTTTTCTATTTATTAATTTCAACAATAATTTAGCTTTTTTGTCTCCACGAATAGCCATTTTATGGATTTTACTTTTAGAAACAGAAGTTATAGAGGTTTCGGATCCGGATAATAAGCCGGATAAAATAAGCAAACCAATAACAATTAAAACAGAAATTAAAAAATCTTCAGACATTTTTTAATTCATTTTTTATATATGGGATCAGTGTTTTTTCAAGTTTTGTCTTAAAAATAAAAGCTTTACCAATTTTTTTAAGTAAAATTAAATTGATATTATTTGAGAAATTTTTTTTATCTTTTTTCATTATATTAGAAAAATTTAAGATATCCTTATAGTTTAAATATTTTTTTAAATTGTATTGCAAACCAAGCTGATCATATAAATTTTGAATTTTTAGCATCTCATCTTTTGCTAAAAATCCATGAGCTAGGGAAACCTTTGATGCTGCTAACATCCCTACAATAACAGCTTCTCCATGGTTAAGCTTTGAAGAATATTTTAAATGTGACTCCAAAGCATGACCTAATGTATGTCCAAAATTTAATATTGCTCTTAACCCTTTTTCTTTTTCATCTTTTCTAACAACAATGGATTTACTTTTGCAACTAATTTCAATTGATTTTAAAATTGCTTTGTCATTTTGTCTGGAAAGAATTTTATTACTATTATTACATAACCAAAAAAAGAACTTTCTATTCATGATTAATGAATATTTAAGAATTTCAGCAAAACCAGATATCATTTCTCTTTTTGGAAGAGAGAATAAAACTTTTATATCGATTAAAACAAATTTAGGATGATAGAATGTTCCAATTAAATTTTTTCCATAGTTATTATTCACCCCTGTTTTGCCACCAACAGAAGAGTCCACCTGGGCAAGAAGGGTAGTGGGTATTTGAATAAAATTAATACCTCTTTTAAAAATACTTGCTGCGAAACCAGTTATGTCACCGACTACACCACCACCAAGAGCTGCTATACTATCACTTCTGTCAAAATTATTTTTAGTTAAAAAATCAAGTATCTTATTTACAATAAGTAAATTTTTGTTTTTTTCTCCAGAAGGTATCATTAAGACAAAAAACATAGAATTTTTAGAAACAGATTTTTTTACTTCTTGAATATATTGTTTTGGTATTTGTGAATTACTAACCATTAATATTTTTTTTGAACCCTTGCAGTAATCTGAATAAAATCTATTAAAATTTTGAAGTATATTTTTTCCTATCAAAATTGGATAAGCATTGTTTTTTAATGGTATGTTTATTTTTTTTATAATTTTCATAAATATTTTTTTATTTCAGCAGCAATTTTTTTTTTAGTTTTATCACTAGCCTCAATTCTTAAAGTTGCTAATTTGTAAACAGGAACTCTTTCTTTTAAAATACTTTTAACAGAATCTTCTAGCTTTGCATAATTTAAGATTGGTCTTAATTTTTTAGAGGATTTAAGCCGTTTGGCAATAATTTTATAATTAACATCAATCCATACCGATAAAGATTTCTTTAAAATAACTTGCCTAATTTTATTGTTTAAAAAAGCACCTCCACCCAGAGATATGACTTTTGATTTTCCATCTATTAAGTCTATGCAAATTTTTTCCTCAATCTTTCTAAAAAAACCTTCACCTTTCTCTTTAAATATATCCTCAATTTTCATATTGATTTTTTTTTCAATTTCAAAATCTGTATCTATAAATTTTACGCCCATTTGCTCAGCCAATTCTTTGCCAATCGAGCTTTTACCGCAACCCATCATTCCAGTTAAAACTACAGTATTATTCATTGATATTTGATATTATATAAATTATTAACATATTTTAGACTTAAATTTTTATATACTAATTTCTTCAATGTTTAAAAATAAACCTGTTTGGATAATTCTTTTGATTATTTCGTTTGTTTTGGGAGTTATGTTTTTGGTGAATTCTATGAATATATCACCAGCATCCAAACTAGACGAGAAAAAATTACCTAATGAAAAAATACTGGAAGTCATTAAATAATTTATTACTAAATATTTTGTTTTGCTCAGTTGTAATTGCTCAATCCGCGATAGCTGAAACTAGGGATATTTGGCAACAATCAAAAAGTATCAAACCTTCTGAAAATAAAAATTTAGAGATTGAGAACAAAAATGAATTACCACCAATTAATTTAAATCAATCAAACAAAACAGAGTTGCAAATATCAAGCATTAATCAGTCAGCTTTAGATAATGAAAATAAAGAGGTTGTTTTTGGAATTTATGATCCAAAACTTACAAATATAAATATTGATTTTTGGAAGCCTATTCCATCTGAGGTTTTTAATAACTTTAGTTCAGAGATATTTAAAAATGAATATTCAGTTTCAACCAGTAAAATAATAAATAGAATTTTTTTTAGCAAAACTAATCTATCTCATTTAGACGACAAAGGCTTAGCCTATTTAAATTTTGTGAGTAGTTATTTAGCAAAAACTAAGGATTCTAAATTAATAGATGCAGTAATAGATCAGAATAATCTTTTGTTAAATAATGAAAAACTTTTAGATTTTTTAGTAAATAATTATTTTACTTCTTATCAAATTGATAAAGCCTGCAAATATGCTGTTAATATGGGTGCAGAAATTAAAAATTTTGAACTCCAAAAATTTAAAATTTTCTGTCTGGTTAAAAACAAAGAAAATAAAAAAGCTTTAGCAAATTTAGAATTAATGAGAGAGTCTGGTTTTAAAGATGATTTTTTTATCCAAAAAATAAATTATTTATTAGGAATGTTACTAGCTAGACAAGGTGAGGAAAACACCGATACACTTCTTAATATTCACTTATCATCACTTGTCAACCCCGACTTCAATCCAAGCTTTACAGTATTCAAAAATGATGCAAGTAAAACAAAATATTTTTTTAATAGTCCCTTTATTTCAAAATCACCAATATTTAACAACAAACAAGATTCTTTAACAGATGAAGATTTTGAATTAATTAGATTTCTAGAAGAAGGATCTAATATCGAGAGTTTTCCATTAGAAAAACTATACGCTTTGTATAAAAAAATAGTTTTTAAAATAGATGATCTGCTTGTACCAAATGAAGCTTTTTCTAAATATCATCCAGTAAAAGGAAGGGCTCTTTTATATCAATCTATCCTCTTAACCAGAGATCAGCAGCAACGACTCAAATTGATTGAATTAATTAAAGATAATTATAACAAAAATAATTTAGCAAAACTTGGCAACAAAGTTTATTTTTCTTTTATTTCTTCAATTGATAAAAAGTATTTATCTGCTGAAATTATTCAAAAAATTTTTGAAAACTCTCAAAACTCTAAACAAAATAATACAAAAGTTTTAAATAATGTAAAATATCTTTATCAATCTGATGTTGTAACTTTGCTTTTTAATAAAAAAATTAACCAAAATCAGAAAAAAAATTTAGAAAAATTTGCATCTTTACTTGATAGTAAAAAATATCAAGCTTCAGAAAAAGATATAGTTCTTGCTACGTTACTTGCGGAGCAAAAAACTAATTTACCTTCTGGTTTAAAAAAAATTACAAATACGGATGAAATTTATATACCTAATAAAATTTACGATATGATTGAAAGAAAAGAGTACAGCAAAGCGACATTAGAGCTAGTTTTGCTCACTCAAAAACTCCAAGATAGTAAAGATTATGCAAGAGACTTCTTGATAATAATTAAAATTTTAGATCGACTAAATTTCTCGCTTATCAAGCAAGAATTTATTAATTCCGAATTTATTTCTTAATATTTAAGCTGATTTTTTTTCCAATCTTCTTAAGTGCAAGATTGGCTCAGTATAACCTGAGGGTTGGTTTTTTCCTTCAAATACAAGTTCACAGGCTGCTTGAAAAGATTTTGAATTTTCGTAATTACTAGTCATTGGTACATAATTTTTGTCAGAACTATTTTGTTCATCCACTACTTTTGCCATCTTTTTCATTATTTCTAGAACTTTTTCTTTACTGCATATTTCATGCTGTATCCAATTAGCAATATGTTGAGATGATATTCTGAGAGTAGCTCTATCTTCCATTAAGCCAATGTTGTTAATATCAGGAACTTTCGAACAACCAATTCCTTGATCTATCCATCTTACTACATATCCTAGTATTCCTTGAGCATTGTTTTCAATCTCTTTTTGAATTTCATCTTTGGACCAATTAGGTCTATCAGCTACTGGAATAGTAAGAATATCATCAATATTTGCTTTTTCTCTGGATGATAATTCTTTCTGTCTCTCAAATACATTTATTTTATGGTAGTGAGTTGCATGCAATGTTGCAGCAGTAGGTGAAGGGACCCAAGCACAGTTTGCTCCTGCAAGCGGGTGCCCAGCTTTTTGATCGAGCATATCTTTCATTTTATCTGGCATAGCCCACATTCCCTTTCCAATTTGAGCCTTGCCTGAGAAACCGCAATCTAAACCTATATCAACATTCCAATTTTCATATGCTGAAAGCCATGCAGTTTTTTTCATGTTAGCTTTAAAAATCATTGGGCCTGCATAAAACGAAGTGTGCATTTCGTCACCAGTTCTATCGAGAAAACCTGTATTGATAAAAGCGATTCTTTTTTTAGCTTGCCTAATGCACTCTTTTAAATTGACTGTAGTTCTTCTTTCTTCATCCATAATACCAATTTTTATAGTATTAGGTTTTAAATTAAGTGTTTTTTCTACATGGGAAAAAATCTCATCTGCAAAAGCAACCTCATCTGGACCATGCATTTTAGGCTTTACAATATAAACTGACCCAGTTCTTGAATTTAGTTTATTTTTAAAATCATGAATTGCACAGAAGACTGTTATGAAACCATCTAAAATGCCCTCAGGTATTTCTGATCCATCATCTAATAGAATAGATGAATTTTTCATTAAATGTCCGACATTTCTTACCAAAAGCAAAGAGCGGCCATGAAGACTAATTTCTTTATCTTTGTTATCTAAAAATTTTTTGTCTTTATTTAATTTCCTAACAATCTTTTTTCCATTTTTTTCCATTTCGGTTTGAAGGGTTCCCTTCATAATTCCGAGCCAATTTCGATAGCATCTAATTTTATCTTCCGAGTCAACAGCGGCTACAGAATCTTCCAAGTCCATGATAGTAGAAATTGCAGATTCTATGACAATATCACTTATATGAGCTTTGTCGTTCTTGCCAATTACATGTTCTGGATCAATCTTTATTTCTATATGTAGATAATTATTTTTTAGAAGTACCGAGCTTGGGTTTTCTTTTGCCCCATTGTAGCCTACAAATTTTTCTTTATTCTTAAGATAAGTTTTTGATTTATTTTCAATCTCTAAGATTAAATTAGATTTTTCAATTTTTAAATTTACAACGTTGCTCCAATCTGATTTTTCTAGGGGTGCAATTTGGTTTAAAAAAGCTCTACCTTGTTCTATTACTTTGCCTCCTCTTTTTGGGTTATAGGCCTTCGTTTTTTTATAATCACCTTCTTCAGGAATGGCATCAGTTCCATATAATGCGTCATATAAACTTCCCCATCTTGCATTTGCTGCATTAAGAGCATACCTCGCATTATCAACAGGAACCACTAATTGAGGTCCAGCAATTGTAGATATTTCGCTATCGACGTTTTCTGTTTCTATTTTAAAGTTATCTTTTTCCTCAACTATGTATCCTATTTCTTTTAAAAAATTTTTATAACTTTCAATATTAAAATTTTCTTTATTATCGATATGCCAGTCATCAATTTGTTTTTGGATCTCATCTCTTTTATTTAAAAGAAATTTATTTTTTTTAGATAGGATATTTGCAGAGTTGATAAATTGGTTCCAGAAATGTTCTACATTAATTCCTGTATCAGGCGCTATCTCATTATTTACAAAGTTATATAAACTTTCGTTTATTTTTGATTTTCCAAGGGCAATGTATTTCTGCTTCATTTTTTTTTGAGTGGGTAAAATGGACTAAAATATTTAAAAGTCAATTATTTTAAAAAATAGTAGAAAACTAAAGGTAATTTATGCTTATAAATGAATTGTTGTGTTGTGCTATAAATATGTAATAAATTTAAATTATAATTTAAATAAAATTTAGTATGCAATATTTAGATTTTGAAAAAGATTTAGAAAATCTTGATCAAAAAATCGAAAATTTAAAAAATCCATTTGAAAGTACCGGTCTTACATCTTTAGATAATTATGAAATTAATAATATTCAAAATCAGATCGATTCTAAATTAAAAGAAATTTATTCAAATTTAGATGGTTGGCAAAAAACTAAAATTGCAAGACACGATAATAGACCAAAGTCTGAATTTTATATTAAAAATATTTTTACTAATTTTCAGCCAATCTCAGGAGATAGATTGTTTGGTGAAGATCAGTCTATCATCGCAGGTTTTGCAAAGCTAGATGATCGCTCAGTTTTAGTTTTGGGACAAGAAAAGGGAAACGATACCGAAAGTAGATTAAGAAGAAATTTTGGAATGATGAGGCCTGAGGGCTATAGAAAATGTATAAGACTTATGAAACTTGCGGAAAAATTTAAAATTCCTGTCATTACATTTATTGATACGCCAGGTGCTTATCCAGGAAAAGGTGCTGAGGAACGTGGGCAGGCAGAGGCAATAGCAAAATCAATAGAATGTTGTTTAAGTATTTCTCAACCTATAATCTCAGTTGTTATAGGAGAGGGTGGTTCTGGCGGTGCCATAGCGCTTGCAACTTCAAATAGAGTGTTAATGTTAGAACATTCTATTTATTCCGTAATATCTCCTGAGGGGTGCGCATCTATTTTATGGAAAGACGCTTCCAAATCAAAAGAAGCAGCAGAGTCCATGCAAATTACTGCTCAAAGTCTGTATAAAAATCAAATAATTGATGAAATTATCAATGAACCTCTAGGCGGAGCTCACCGAAATCCTCATCAGGCTTCAGACTCAATTAAGAACAGCTTGGTTGGTAGTCTGAATTATTTTGTTAACAAAAGTTCTTCTGAAATTATACAAGAAAGAAAAGAAAAATTTTTAGCTATTGGAAATAAGCTTCCTGAAGATATTAGTGTTTTTGACACTGATAATGTCATGGAATTATCTAAAAATAAGATTATTAAAAATAAAAAAGTATCTTTATTTCTATTTATTCTTTTTTGTGTTGGTATTGTTTGGTTATTATACTAAAGCTCCACAACATTGTTTAAATTTTTTCCCTGTTGCGGGGCATTTTTCATTTCTGGATATTTTTTCTTTAGGAAACTGTTTTAATAAACAACCTTCATTGTGCTCGGTGGTTTTAGTATTACTTGTATCTTCAACTGGTTGATCTAGTGAAACCTCTAGATTTGATAGAAATATTATTAAGTTTTCTTTAATTTTATTTAACAAAGATTGAAATAATTCGAAACTTTCCCTTTTGTATTCATCGAGAGGATTTTTTTGGCCATAGCCTCTGAGGCCTATAACCTGTCTTAGCTGCTCCAGATATTGTAAATGACTTCTCCATTCAAAATCAAGGTTTTGTAAAAATATTTTTTTTTCTACTTCTTGATTATTTTCTTCAGAGATTTTTTTAATGCGTGATTGCCTTTTGCTTTTAAAGTTTTTTTCTAAAATTTCTATTTTCTTTTCTTTTGGAAATTGAATAAAATTTATAAAATCATCATCTGATAATTTTATTCCACATATTCGCTCTATTTTTAATTTAAAACTTTCCCTCTCTTCGTTGTTTGTACCCAGGTTGTTGCTAATCTCAATAATTTCATCAATAACTTCTTTAAACACATTATCTATGATAGTGTAGACATTAACGCTTCTCATAACATCTAACCTTTGTTCATAAATCACTTTTCTTTGATCATTCATTACATCATCAAATTGTAAAAGAGTTTTTCTAATATCAAAATTTCTAGACTCTACTTTTTGTTGTGCTTTTTCTAGTGCCTTATTAATCCAAGGATGGTCAATAGATTCTCCTTCTTTGAAACCTAGCTTCTGCAACATAAAATCAATTTTCTCTGATCCAAATATTCTCATTAAGTCATCTTCTAAACTTAAATAAAAAATAGATTTACCAGCATCTCCTTGTCTTCCAGATCGACCTCTTAATTGATTATCTATTCTTCTACTCTCATGTCTCTCAGTCCCAATAACAAATAATCCACCTGCGTTTACAACTATTTCTTTGTCTCTTTTGTGAAGTTTTGCCTCTTCTTCTTTATTCTCAGTATTTTTTAATCTTGCATCTAAATTTCCTCCAAGCTGAATATCAGTTCCCCTTCCTGCCATGTTGGTAGCGATAGTTATGGCTCCGGGATATCCTGCTAGCGCAATAATTTCTGCTTCTTTCTCATGTTGCTTGGCATTCAAGACACTATGCAAAAGATGTTCTTTTTTTAATATTTCTGAAATTTTTTCTGATTTTTCAATACTTGTTGTTCCAACTAGTATTGGTTGTTTTTTGTTATGAGCCTCTTTTATATCATTAATTATTGCATGAAGTTTTTCTTTTTCAGTTCTATAAATTTGATCATTTAAATCCTTTCTGCTCATGGGAACATTAGTTGGTATTTCAACGACATCAAGTTTGTAAATATCAAATAATTCTTCAGCCTCAGTAATTGCCGTTCCAGTCATCCCAGCTAATTTTTTATATAATCTGAAATAATTTTGATAAGTTATGGATGCAAACGTTTGGTTTTCATTTTGTATTGGCACACCTTCTTTTGCTTCAATGGCTTGATGAAGCCCGTCAGAATATCTACGTCCATCTAAAACCCTACCAGTAAATTCATCGATAATTTGAATCTGATTGTCTTTAATAATGTAGTCTTTATCTTTTATAAAAAGTAAATTTGCCTTTAATGATTGATTGATATGATGAACTAATGACAAATTTTGTGGATCGTAAAAGTTAGATCCTTGCAGCAACTTTATTTGTGATAATTTTTTTTCAACAGAATCAATTCCTGCATCGGTAAGATTCACATTTCTATCTTTTTCATCTATTTGATAGTCCTCTGGTTTGAGCTCTCTAACAATTTTATTACATAAAAAGTATTCAGTACTATTTCCTTCAGATGGACCAGAAATAATAAGAGGGGTTCTTGCCTCATCAATTAAAACACTATCTACCTCATCAACTATGCAGTAGTTAAATTCTCGTTGTACCATCTCGTCTAGAGATAGTTTCATATTGTCTCTCAAATAATCAAAAGCAAATTGACTATTAGTTCCATAAACAACATCACAATCATAAATTTTTTTTCTTTGATCGTCAGCCACATCGTTAGTTAGACATCCTACGCTTAAGTTTAAGAATTTGTAAATTTTTCCCATCCATTCAGAATCTCTTTTTGCCAAGTAATCATTTACAGTAACAACGTGCACTCCTTTTCCAATTAAGCTATTTAAGTAAACTGGCAAAGTCGCAACTAAAGTCTTTCCTTCACCCGTTTTCATTTCGGATACCTTGCCTTGATGTAACACGATACCTCCCATGAGCTGAACATCAAAATGCCTCTGTCCAATCACTCTCTTGCTAGCCTCTCTAACTACCGCAAAGGCCTCTGGCAAGATTTGGTCTATAGTTTCATTGTTTCTTAATCTTTGTTTGAATTGATCTGTTTTATTTTTTAGATCAATGTCAGATAACTTCTCAAAAGTAATTTCGAAATCATTTATTTTAGCAATGATTGGTTGCAGGGAAGATATTTTTCGATCATTGGTTGATCCAAAAATTCTTTTTAAAAAATTCAAATTTTTAAGCATTTAATTAAAGCTATATAATTATTAATATAGTAAAGTTTGCATTTCTAACTTATAAAGCTGTGTTTTATCAAACTATTAATTATGGCAATAAGTTTTAACCAGATATTCACTAAAAAATCTGAATATAAGATTAAAGATTTTCCAGATTTACCCAAAATAGAAGGTTTGCAGGTATCCTGGGCCTCTGCGGATCTTTATAAAAAAAAAAGAAATGACTTGTGCTTTTTTTATTTTAAAGATGGGGCAATATTTGCTGGTGTTTATACAAAATCTTCTGCAAAATCTCATTGCATTACGTGGAATAAAAAAATTAAATCAAAAAAGATAAAGGCTCTTTTTGTTAATACTAAAAACGCTAACACGCTAAATGGTCAGCAAGGCTATGATAGCCTTCGAGAACTCGCGTATTTGATTTCTAGGAATAAAAATATTGATACCAAGGATATATTGTTTTCTTCAACAGGTGTTATCGGAGAAAAATTTCCAATAATAAAAGTAAAGTATTCTCTTGATAAGCTTCTAGATAGTGTAACTGAACCTAATAGGTACAGCTGGGTTGCCGCCGCTCATAC
>Ga0181606_10003198_pt1 | contig 13898 bp, 18 predicted proteins | sample 041ome_10_FD_132994 | JGI IMG/M metagenome (GOLD analysis project Ga0181606, IMG submission 132994) | Coastal salt marsh microbial communities from the Groves Creek Marsh, Skidaway Island, Georgia - 041412US metaG (megahit assembly) | ecosystem: Environmental > Aquatic > Marine > Intertidal... | reverse complement strand
TGCCATAAAACAAGCGGTAACACCATGTGCACGGGATTGAGATCTTATAATTCTTTTAAGTCTGATAATATCGTCTGCTGCTTTAAGTAGATCATTTTGATGTTTAAGTGTTAATTCATACTGACCAGGCGCATATTCTGAGATTATTGTCTCAGCTTCAATACCTGCAGCATTTGTAGCATCATAAATATCATTAATTAAGGGAAGCATTCCATGGAGATTATCGACAGAATAAACATCTGTTTTTCGATGAGATCTTTTTTTTCCTATAATAGATTTTGCAGGTTGAAGCTTACCATATTGATCTAATTCATTAGCTACTAAAAAAAACTCTAATTCAAAGGCTCCACATAATTTGATGCCATTTTTTTTGAGAGAATTAATTTTTGTCTCTAAAACATTTCTAGGATCAATATTTAATTTGTTACCATCAATATCAGACATGGTCATAAAAAGCTCTCCCCTTGGAGGATTGCTTTTATGAATTACATTTAAAGATTTAGCTATTGGCCAAGCTTTTATGTCTCCATCTCCTTGCTCTAAGATTAATCCAGTATCAGGTACATCTTCACCGGTGATATCCATTCCTAGCAGCGATAATGGGAATTGTCTTCCAGACTCGTATAATTTTAATAATTCATTTCGCCTTATTATTTTCCCCCTGCCTATAGCATTACAATCATGCATAACAATATCAAAAGACTTTATTTCAGGATGTTTCTTTAAAAAACTTTTGGGTTCGCTAAGTAAGTTAGTTTTTTTCTTTAAGATAGGCATATGTATTATTATAAATGATGATTATTATAGATATTTTAGATCTTATATAGTAATAATTCTATCTCTGGCCCGCTGGCAGATTGGTTATGCAGAGGACTGCAAATCCTTGTAGCTCGGTTCGATTCCGGGGTGGGCCTCCAAAAACTTATTAAATTATTAATAAATATAAACTTATCAAAATCATAAATATTGACCCTACAAAACAAAATTTGAAAACTTTATCTATAATTCCAAATTCTTTTTTTTCTTTATATTTCTTTCTTGCAATGTACATGGCAGCAGTAAAAATTGATAGGAACCAAAAAGAATTTACTGCTAATTCAGCGTCCATTTCTAAAATATTACCTACTTAATTTCAAAATTATATAAATATTTACTAATGTTTAGTGCATAGATTGTGATAAAGAGTAGATATTTTTAAAACGTAATTTTCTAAATCTTTCATTTTATGAAATCTATCTTCTTCAACTAATTGACCACTAATTAGATCATTATAAAGAATTTCTAATTCATCATCATTATTGCCCATTAGAATTATTAAATCCTGACAAAGTTTCTTACTACCTACTATTTGTATTGCATATGTGTTAAATGAAATAAAGAGTACTAAGAAAAAAGTTAATATAAAATTCTTCATAAATATCAAAAATCAAACCAACCTAAAACATATGCTGCGACTCCTACTAATCCAATTGTAATAAGAAGCATGATGACAAAAATTTTGTCAAGTTTATCGTATTCAGCAATTTGTGCATTATTTAAATTTTCGTTTTCATCATAAATTTTGTTTCTTTTTATATAAACGAATATTGTAATTATTAAAGATATGCAAAAAAGTATGAATGCCCACATAACGTTCCTCCTTAATTAATTATTTTTTCTTTTTATAAAAAATTAAACCAATAACAATAATTGAAATACCTAAAATCATTAAAAGTTCACCGGCATTCCAAAACCAAATAAGAAAATCCATTAATCTTGCCTATCAGCATCAAAAATTTCATCAATGGGTACCTGCAAGCCATTAACTAATTGATTAGTTTTTGCCGCCAATGCTACAATACTTAAGAATTCAGAATGCTCCTCTTGAGTCATTCCTAATTTTTTAGCAGTAGCCGTATGAGAATGCGTACAATAACTACAATTGTTTGTTATTGAAACTGCCATATAAATCATCTCTTTTGTTTTTTTATCAATAATAGTGTCTTTGACCATGAGATTTTTTACATCCTCCCAGACATTTTTTAATAATGATGGGTCAAATGCAAGGTATCTCCAAAAATTTCCGATGTAATTAGTTTTTCGTAAGTCTCGAATATCTTGATAAATATTTTTAACACTTGGGTCACTTTCATCAGGAGTTTGTTTAATCGTGCTCATATTAAAACCTTTCGTATTATAATTGCTTAATTGAAATTAAATCATAGTATCCCTTAAGTTTTGTTCAATTTTATTTATAAAAATATTCACCTTTTATCATTTGGATTCCTAATCGCCTTCTCTTCAGGGTTTGGTCAAACCTTTTTTATATCGCTCTTTAGCAATGATTTTAGAGAGACTTTTTCATTAACTAACACAGAATTTGGAAGTATTTATTCAATCGCCACGGTTCTTAGTGCCATAACAATAATCTGGGCAGGTAAATTAATCGATACTGTTAATTTAAAGAAATACACCCTAGTTATTGTCTTTGGTATGGCTTTGACATGTTTAATGGCAAGCATGATCTTTAATGTATTTTTTCTTTTTTTAACAATTTATTTTTTAAGACTTTTTGGCCAAGGTTTAATGGGACATACATCACGAACAACGATGTCTCGATATTTTAATACCAATAGAGGAAAGGCCCTAGCTATTTCAGGATTTGGTTTTTCAGTTGGTGAAATGGTATATCCATCAATAATTGTTCTTTTATTACTAACAATTGGTTGGAGATTAACTTGGTTTAGTTCCGCTATCTTTATATTCTTTATATTTGGATTAAGTTTTTATTTATTATTAAGAAATAATAATTTTCAAATTGAAAATAATTTTAAAGACGAAATTGAACCTAATCAAATATCTTGGAAAAGAAGAGAGGTTTTAAAGGATACAAAATTTTATATTTATTTACCGTTATCCCTCTTAATGTCATTTACTGTGACTGGATTTCTTTTTCATCAAGTATTCATAGCTGACCTAAAATCTTGGACAATGACTAATTTAGCGCAAAGTTTTATTTTCTATGCAATATTTGGAACAATTGGATCGATCATTTCAGGTATATTGGTAGATAAATTTACAGGTAGAAAATTAATTCCCTTTCATTTAATTCCGATGGCAATAATTTTAGGAACACTCTTATTGTCTGATCATGTATATATTTTATATCTCTATATGGCGGGCTTAGGATTTTCAAATGGTTTTACTGAAAATACATCTAACTCTTTATGGGCAGAAATGTATGGGGTAAATAATTTAGGATCAATTAAAGCTTTATTAACCTTTTTTGGAGTAATGGCTTCAGCTTCTTCTCCTTTTTTATATGGAATATTATTAGATCAAACAAATTCTATTAATATATTAATTTATTTAAGTTTAATTCTTATTTTAATTTTTTCATTAATGGCTTATTGGGGAAAAAATTTTAAATAACATATCCTTTTTTAAAAGCCTCTATAGCTATTAAAGCGCAACCTTTTGCATCAGAGAGAGCGTCATGATGATTGAGGGGAATTCGTAAATTTTTACATACTGTATTCAATTTATTATTTTCAAAATCCCAATATCTTCTTGCCAAGACAACAGTATCTTTGAACTCTTGTGAGGGAAGTTCGATATTGTAATAATAACAACAAGAATGAAGGACTGATCTATCAAAGGGCGCATTATGAGCAAAAAAGTAGTCAACTCTTGATAGTTCTTCTTTTACTTTTTTCCATACTTTATCAAATGTTTTTTCTTTTTTTAGCATGTCCCATGTTAATCCATGAATTTCAGTGAAATGAACTTCTGGTTTTGGCGGCTTGATTAAATAAGATTGCTTTTTAATAATCTTGGAATGATTAAATATAACATACCCTAAAGCACAAGCAGAATTTCTCTCACTTGAAGAAGTTTCAAAATCTATAGCAGCAAATAATTGCATTAAAATAATTGATTAATGACTTCAGAATATTTTTTTTCTACTTCGTGTCTTCTAACTTTCATGGTGGGTGTCATCAAATTATTTTCAATTGAAAATGGCTCATTAATAATTTGAAATTTTTTAATTTTTTCAGGCTGAGTTAAATTATCATTAATTTCATTTATATAATTTTGGATATCATCATTTGATGCATTACTGTCATTACTTAGAATTATTAGAGCAGCTATATAATTTTTTTGCTCCCCAAAAACACAGGCTTGTTCTATCTCAGGTGAAAGTGTTAATAAATTTTCAATTTTGGAAGGAGCTATATTATCTCCCCCAAGGGAGACGATGATATCTTTTTTACGATCTGTAATTTTTAGATAACCATCACCATCAAACTCACCGATATCACCAGTATGTAACCAACCATTTTTTATTGTTTCATTTGTAGCTTCGGTATTATTCCAATAACCAAGCATCAAATTCTCACCTCTAACTAAAATTTCACCATCATCTGCTAATTTAACTTCTACGCCAGGAAAAATTGGCCCTACAGTTTCAACTTTTACTTTTTGTAGAGGGTTACAACTCACAACAGGAGATGTTTCTGTTAATCCATATCCCTGTAATGTCTTTAGTCCAAGTGCATTAAGAGCCTCACCTACTCTGCTGTCTAGTGGGCCCCCACCAGAAACAAAAGCTTCAAGCCTGCCTCCAAAGTTATTTTTAACTTTTTTTCGAACCAATTTTTCAAGTAACACGTTTAATATTTTCTCACCAGCATTAAGTTTATGTCCGTGCAAATTTTTGGTTCCTAAATATATAGTTTTATTAAATAAATTTTGTTTGAACTTTGACTGATTTTTGAGATTTATCTGCATTTTAGCAAAAAGGTTATTATAAAATCTTGGTACAGCAGTCATGATGTGCGGTTTAGCTATTTTTATTGTCGGGAGTAAGGTTTCGATAGTTTTATTATAAAAAACTTTAGCCTCCATCATAATTTGAACAAATTGAACTACATGTTCATATGAATGAGAAAGGGGCAACCAAGTAAGAAAAGTAAGATCAGGACCTTTTAAACTTTCAAGCAACTCATAAGCACCTTCACAATTACTTAAGACTCCACCATGACTTAAAATAACACCTTTAGGTAAACCTTGAGTGCCAGATGTATAGATAATGCAAGCTGGATCTGATCTTTGGATAGATTGATATTTTATAATCTCAGTTGGAAAATCATTATTGATTTTATTTAAAAAAGAAAGATTTGGAATATTTGAATTATCAAATTCTTCAAAACATAAGATAAAATCTAATTCATAATTAATTTTTTTTGATGCAACTAAAACAGTATCAAGAAGATCTTTATTAGAAACAATAAGACCCTTTGGTTTAGAGTCATTTAAAATATGTTCAAAATCTCTTGAAGTGTAAGTTATATAATTGGGAACAGTAATTAGCTTACTTGACATAATAGCAATATCAGAGGCCATCCACTCAGGTCTATTTTCAGATACCAATAGTACTCTATCAAAATCAGATAATTTTTTATCTTCTAAGAAATTATGAATCTTTAATACTAAATTTGTAGTATCTGACCATTTAAGACTTTTAACTTTTTTAGATGTGTCGTCTAATTTCAATAAGTGTTCGTTATTATTATTTAAATTTGCTTTTGTAAAAAATAGCTCAGGAAGATTTTGAAATTTACTCATTGATATTTAATAGCTTATAAAATTTATCCATATGTTCCATTAAAACATTATCATAAGTAACAAGATGTTTATCTTCATCGACAAAATAACTTTTTTTAGGTTCATTTGCTAATTCAAACATCTTTTCTCCCATCCAAAAAGGAACAATATCATCACCTTTAGCATGCATTATAAAGATAGGGGATTTTATATTTTGTATTTTATTTTCACTTAAATACCTATCTTTTAACATTATAGAGACTGGGAGATAAGGATAATGATATTTAGCGGCATCAATCATTGAAGTGAACGGAGCTTCAAGAATAATACCTTTAAAAGGCTTATTTTGAGACACCTCTAATGAAACTGCAGTACCCAAAGACTCACCGTAAATGACAATATCCTCAATGAAAATTTCTTTGTTTTGAAGCCATTTAATTGCACTTAGGGCATCATCATATAAGCCTTGTTCATCAGGGTCTCCATCATTACCGCTGTATGACCTCCATGAAATCAAAAGTATATTTTGATTATATTTTGCTAATTTATTTATTTTATAAAATCTATTTTCAATGGGGCCGGCATTACCATGAAACATTAGCAATGTATTTTTAGTATTATTGGGATTTGTATAAAAAAGAGATCTAAGTTTATTACCATTACTATTTGTTACGAAAACTTCTTGAGCATCAATAGTAAGGGCTTCATCGTCATAATTATCAATGTTAGGAATATATAAAAGAGATCTCTGCTTTAGATAAACATAAAAAACGATTAGACAATAAATTAATAAAAGTATTCCAATAATTTTAAATATTAATGATAAATTCATTTGATTTTATAAATTAGATTATCAAAAAAACCATTAGCAGATTTCATAAATTTTTTATGCTTATTGGAAAATGATAAATTAGATTTTTTATCTTTATAATAAATATGACCTTTTACTGGAACTGTAGAATTAAGTGAGCCTGTTGAAACAGCTATTTCATGATTGAATTGACGAGACTGAAAAAATAAAGAACTACCACAGTTATTACAAAAACCCCTTTTAAATTTCTTACTGGATAAAAACCATTTAAGCCCTTTTTTAGATAAAAATTTTAAATTGTTTTTTTGGACTTTGGTATAATTGCTAAATTCAGCATTTGATTTTTGACACATTGTACAATGACAAAGTATTGAGTATCGACATTCATTTATTATCTCAAAAGAAATACTTTTGCATAAACACGATCCTTTAATTTTTTTCATTTCTTATTCAATTTATATTTTATCAGTGATATGCCATTTTTTACCTTAAATTCATATGACTCTTCAAATGAAGACAATTGCCATCCAGATAGACGAGATTTAATTATTATTAAATTATCTCTTTTCCATTCATTTGAAGTGTCTTCACCTTTCCAAATCACCTTTTCTTCATTACTTCTGCCACACCCATAGCAAAGGCCTGTACTGGGATCTGTTTTACAAATGGAGATGCATGGAGATATCACTTTATCCATACACAAATTATATTGTAAAATAACGCTTTGATGAGCAATTATTTATAAAATGCTAATTGAAAAATTAAAAAATTATTGTAGTTTGTTTCAACGTTCCGCAGTAGCTCAGCGGTAGAGCATTCGGCTGTTAACCGACAGGTCGTAGGTTCGAATCCTACCTGCGGAGCCAATTAATAAGATAAATATATAAAATACTCAGATAGTTATTCTCTGTGAACGAATACGCAGGTCAAGGTATTCCCTGTTATGAGTGCCTCTATATGATGGGGATTTTATGACACAATCTATGTTTTCAAAGCAATTTTTATCAACCCTTTGTTTAATTGGTGCAGCTTTAATTTGGGGCACAGCTTTTGTTGCTCAAACAACAGGTATGGAGTTTGTTGGTCCACTTACTTTTACGAATATTAGATTCATAATTGGTGGATTGTTAGTCCTTCCTTTTGCTATTAAAGAAATACCTAGATTCAATAATTTAATCAAAAAAAAGAGACTTATTGTTGTTATTTTATTAACTGGTTTTTGTTTACTGATGGGTTCATACCTTCAACAATACGCTCTGCAATATACCAAAATCGGAAATGCAGCTTTTTTAACTATTTTGTATGTACCCTTTGTTCCTATTATCTCTCGATTTTTTTTAAAAAAGAAAATCCATTGGAGTATTTGGGTGTCTGTATCTATCTGTTTGATTGGCTCATACTATTTAACCATAGATAGTTCTTTTGAGGCTCAATTTGCAGACTTTTTAGTGGTTATCTGTGCCCTTTTCTTTGCTCTGCATTGTATTTTAATTGATGAATATTTTGAGATTGTCGATGCTCCATTTAGTTTAGCTTCAGCACAATTTTTATTATGTTTTTTTTATAGCCTGCCCTTTATGTTTATTTTTGAAAATCCGACAATCGATGGCATCTTAAAAGAGTCTTTTGAGTTACTTTATGTAGGTGTGATGTCTGTAGGAATAGCCTATACATTACAGGTCATTGGACAAAGATTTGTTAAACCGTCGACAGCAGCTATAACTTTTTCTCTTGAAGGAGTATTTGGCGCCCTAGCTGCTTGGATTATTCTTTCACAAATATTAACAACTATTCAAATATTTGGATGTTTTTTAATCTTGTTGGGAGTATTGGCTGCTCAACTTATTCCATTATTTAGTAAGGGTGCAGCTTCAAATCGATATTATTCTGATTAAAAAAATCCTACTTTAAACAAAGAAAATATATTAAGATTCATCCATTATGAGTGAGGATAGTAAATTTTTTATAAAAGACAGCGATGTGCCGAAACAATGGTACAACCTGGTAGCGGATTTAAAGGAACCTATGAGTCCACCTTTACATCCAGGAACAAAACAGCCAATTGGCCCAGATGATTTAGCTCCATTATTCCCAATGGATTTAATCATGCAAGAAGTCTCTCAAGAGAGATATATAGACATTCCTAAACCGGTTTTAGATGCCTATACTCGATGGAGATGTACTCCTCTTGTCAGAGCAAGGGCTTTAGAAAAGGCACTCGATACCCCTGCAAGAATTTATTACAAATACGAGGGTGCAAGTCCTTCAGGAAGTCATAAACCTAATACGGCACTAGCTCAAGCCTTCTACAATAAAGAAGCGGGCGTTAAGAAAATAGCTACTGAAACAGGTGCTGGACAATGGGGCACTGCCCTTTCCTATGCTGGTGCAAGGTTTGGAATAGAAATACAAGTTTTCATGGTTAAAGTTAGCTATGATCAAAAACCATATAGAAAAGCTATAATTGAGAGCTATGGTGGAAAAGTATCTGCTAGTCCTTCAGATCTTACTAATTCCGGAAGGGCGATACTAGAAAAGGATCCTCATAATTCAGGGTCTCTTGGTATTGCTATCTCAGAAGCAGTAGAAGTAGCTGCTACTAATGATGATACTAAATACGCATTAGGTAGTGTTTTAAATCACGTTCTTATGCATCAATCTATTATTGGTCAAGAAGCGCTAATGCAAATGGAATTAGCAAATGATTACCCTGATATTGTTGTAGGATGCACAGGCGGGGGAAGTAATTTTTCTGGACTTTGTAATCCATTCTTAGGTAAAAAATTTAGAGGAGAACAGGATGTTCATGCTATTGCTGTAGAGCCTTCTTCCTGTCCATCTTTAACAAAAGGTCAATACTCTTATGACTTTGGAGACACACTTAAATCTACTCCTTTAATGAAGATGCACACACTTGGTTCTGACTTTATGCCATCACCGACACATGTTGGTGGCCTTAGATATCATGGCATGGCACCTATGCTTAGTCACTTGGTTCATCATGGTCATGTAGAACCTCGTGCTTACAATCAAAAAGAGTGTTTAGAAGCAGGAATTGAATTTGCTAGAACTGAAGGAATCATGCCAGCACCTGAAGCAACTCATGCTATTAAGGGAGCTGTAGATGAAGCTTTAAAGTGTAAAGTTGAAGGCAAGTCAAAAGCTATTTTATTTAACCTATGTGGTCATGGTCATTTTGATATGCAAGCTTACATGGATTATTTTTCAGGTAATTTAGCTGAGGACTCTTTTGACACTAAAGCGTTTGAGGAGTCAATGTCTGCTATTCCAGCTGTAAATTAATTTACAACGGGCAAGTCATCAAAACTTGATGTGTAAGCGGGGCTTAGATTTTTTCGTCTGGTAATATAGAATCTTTCATAATTTTCTTTTGCCACACAAATAGTCCCGCTACCATATCTTTGATTAAGTCGATCAAAAACTCTATTTACTCTGACTTTTTTCAAGATATCTCTCTCTGTTCTTTTAAAAAATAAATCTTGATTAAAGACGCCTTCTTTTGTCAAATCCGATAAAAGTATTCCTGCCTTTTTGTACTTGATACCAGATTTATAGATTTGATGTAAAGCCTGGATTGCTATCTTTATTATCTCAAATAGATCATTGGTCGGCGATATCAGATTGTATGTTTTAGAACCATAATATGGTGTATTATTTTTATTAAACTTGTTGGATCGAATAAAAACTGTAATTTGCCTTGTCTGAAGCTGATCTGATCTAATTTTCTCAGAGGCTCTGGTGGCATAAGAAACTATGCGTTTTTCTAAATCTTTAAAATCAGATACATAACTTTCAAATGATCTCGACACCCTACATTGTTTTTTAGCTTCTGCTTTTTCGATAATTGGTAAACAAACTTCTCCATGTAATTCCCTGTAAGTCCTTTCTCCTACTACGCCTAAATGCTGCCTTATCCATCGAGGATCTGTTTTATATAGATCATAAGCTGATTTAATACCTTGAGACTCAAGGAAATAAGCTATTCGACTTCCTATTCCCCATATATCACCTACGTCTAAAACCTTTAAGGATATTTCAGTTTGTTTTTTGGTTAGAATTTCTACTATTTGTTGGCCTAATTCATCTTTCTTTGCTAAATGATTGGCTACTTTTGATAATGTCTTATTCTTAGCTATTCCGATACTTACAGGCACACCTAACCATTTTTTAATTACTTTCTGTATCTCTCCCGCCCTATCTATAAAACTTCTTTGAGAATATTTATTTAAAACCAAAAAAGCCTCATCTACAGAATAAACCTCTAGTTGATCACAATAATTTTTAAGTACCCCCATAACTCTAGAAGAAATATTTCCATATAAGCTATAATTAGAAGAAAAAACATTAACTTGATGTTGATTTATTATTTGCTTAATTTGAAAAAAAGGTACACCCATCTTAATTCCTAATTTTTTAGCTAAAGAACTTCTAGCTATTACGCAACCATCATTATTAGATAATACTACAACTGGTTTTTCTCTAAGATGGGGTTTAAAAATTTCCTCACAAGAAGCGTAAAAAGAATTACAATCTACAAGAGCGACTATTTTCATTTATTTAATGAATTGCCGAATTGAGCTTGTTACCACTCCCCATACCTCTAATTCAGCCATTTCAGACATTTGAATATTAGCATAAAGTGGGTTTTCAGATTTTAGTAATATAGAGCCATCTGTTTTGATAAGTAATCTTTTAACTGTTAAACTGCCCTCGAGTATTGCAATAATAATATCTCTATTTTTAGCTTCTAGACTACGATCAACTACTAAAATATCATCGTGATTGATCCCCACATCTATCATTGAGTCTCCACTGGCCTTCATTAAAAAAGTGGATAGATGATTGTTAATCAGAAGGTCTGTTAAACTAAGATTATGCTCTATATAGTCGTCTGCAGGTGAAGGAAAACCAGCAGAAACAGTTGATAAAGCATAAGGAATGCTACTTTCTTTGTTTAATTCATGGAGTGACTTTTTGTTCATACTTTGTTCTTTTATAAACTAAAAGGCACCTAGGTTAAATAGAAATTTAAGTATTTTTTAAGATTTATCGTAGTCTGATATTTTTTGGTTAATTATAGCTAATTGTTCACATAAGTTTTTAGTATGCGAAATAAAAACATAAAGAACCAAATAGAGGGATATAAAAATAACAACAGTATCAAGAGTAATTAAATTAGATGCTTTTAAAAATATTTTATTGATTAAAATAGAGCTGATAAGACTGGTTACAAAGGGAGCTAGTCTAGAAAAAATTAAGAAGTTTCTAATTAAAATATTTCTTTGAGTATATAAATTAGTATCGTCATTCATATAATAATGAATATATAATAGAATAATAAAAATACATTTAAAAAATGTCAAAAATTGAAGCTATCAATATTACGAATAAAAGCGACCAGGTAACATTTTATGTAAACCAAGCTTACTTAGAAAAAAATAAGGGAATTATAAATGATAGATATTATGAAAATTTTAAAGATAAGAAAGAACAAGTAACATTAATCGAAATTGAAGAAATTGAACTATTTAATAAATTTACAATAATAGAGCTGGAGTATAAAGAGTTTAGAAGAAATATAATAATTTCAAACTTTAAAATATGTGAAATGATAGGTCAAAAAATTAAAATTAATGATGTAATTTTAAAAATACATGAAGTATGTCAACCTTGTAATTACTTGCAAAAAAAACTTAATTCTCCAAATTTAGTTAAGAAGCTTGTGAATAAAAGTGGGGTTCGGGCAGAAATATTATCTTCAGGCTATATAAATATAGGCAGCAAGATAACAAAAATAAAATAACTATTCCCAGATATCAAAAATATTTCTGGTTTTACCTGGAGTTAATATAGATAAAGGATTAAATATAAATTCTGTTTCTGATCCATTCTTTTTTACTTTAAAATCTGCTGCTAATAAACTTTCCTCAACATTTTTTCCAAATAATTCGTTTATAAATGGTACATCTTTAAAGTTTTGTTCAAATAAGTATAAAGGACCATAGGTTCCATTTACATTAGCAGTTTTGTTAATTGGTACAGCCTCACCTTTAAATGAAAAAGCAACGGTTCCGCCAAGCATTATTGCATGATCAAAATTAAATGTGTTACCCCTTTTAGAAATTGGAACTTCAAGGTAATTAAATTCATCTTGATTGTTTTGAAGTAGTGAAAAGACATCAAGTAACCTAGAAGTTGCAATTAAGTCATAATATTTTGCATCTTTGTTTATGCTAAAATCTTTTACTTTTATTTTTAAATCATAAACATCAAATCTTCTAAAACTGCCTTTTCCAATCAAAGCACCACCAATTATATCTTTAGAAATTTTTTGAGCATAAAAGAACTGCCCTGCATTTTTTGCAAACATGTACATTTGTTTATCACCATCTTGTGGCAAAATAGAAAATTCAAACTCTTTATTACTGTCATAGAAAATCATTGACTCAAAGCCATCTTCATAAACAAAATTTAATTTGTTTTGTTTTAATGAATAATCATCAGAGATGATCAATTCTCCTATTTCCCACGTGAAATTAATCTTTTTTTTAAGATTATTATTTTTTTGAGGTTTTGGAAAAAATTTCTTAAAATCTGAAAACTCAATTTCATTAGTTGAAATTGTAATCTCTATTTCATTATCTAAATATTCAATGACTCCATAATTTTTTTGATTATTATAAAAATAGCTAAATTTTATTTTATCAATTTGGCCATCATTAAAATCTAAAAAAAATTCTTGATTATCAAACTTATAAGAAAAATCATAAGAATATAATTTCATAGAAATTGAAAGGAAAAATATTATTGAAGTGACTATAAATTTAAATTTCAGCATCAATTAAACCTGACTCTAAAAATTCAAAAATATTTCCATCCAAAACAGAATCAGTATTAGATGTTTGATAATTCGTTCTTAAATCCTTGATCATTTTATAAGGATGTAAAACATAAGAGCGGATTTGATGTCCCCATCCTATTTCTTTTTTACTACTTTCATTTTTTTTCTTCTCTTCATTTTGTTTTTCAATTTCTATTTCATAAATCCTTGATTTAAGCATCTTCATTGCAGTATCTTTGTTTCGATGTTGAGATCTTTCACTTTGACTTTGAACAACTACATTATATTTGAGATGTGTAATACGAACTGCACTATCTGTGGTATTTATGTGCTGCCCTCCTGCGCCTGATGCTCTATATGTATCTATTCTTATATCTTTTGGATTAATTTCTACATCGATATTTTCATCTATTTCAGGGTAAACCCATACACTTGAAAAACTTGTGTGTCTTCTTTTGTTTGAATCAAAAGGAGATATTCTTACAAGTCTATGAATTCCTGACTCCTTCTTTAACCAACCAAAAGCGAAACCACCTTGAATTTTAATAGTTGATGATTTAATACCAGCCTCATCTCCTTTATGTTCACTTATTAAACTTGATCTAAATTTTTTAGTATCAGACCATTTAAGATACATAC
>Ga0181606_10003194_pt1 | contig 13901 bp, 13 predicted proteins | sample 041ome_10_FD_132994 | JGI IMG/M metagenome (GOLD analysis project Ga0181606, IMG submission 132994) | Coastal salt marsh microbial communities from the Groves Creek Marsh, Skidaway Island, Georgia - 041412US metaG (megahit assembly) | ecosystem: Environmental > Aquatic > Marine > Intertidal... | reverse complement strand
ATATCGGGTGTTGTAGGAAGCGTTGTTGTTGCTGAATGTACCGGTATAGTTACGGAGGGTGGAGATAGTTTTGATACCCCTCCGGAACAAGAGGTTGATGAATTCACAGAATTAATAATCGTTTTTGATGATTCAGGTTCTATGTATAATACCGAACAGCCATTGATAGATATGTCGCAAGGAACTTTAAAGCAGAGATTATTGGAGTTTTATAACAATGATCCGGTTTTATATGACAAGAGAGTTAAGTTTTATAAGGGGTCGCAGTTGTGGAAAGATATATATGGGGGCAGATACGTTAATTCCTCTAACATAGAGAGATTCATGAAATTGGCACTTCCCGGAAAAATAGACCCCGATGCCACTAAAACAATCTATATGTTCTTTCAAAACGAAGCATCAGCAGCAACACAAACTGCCTACCAATTAAACAATAACATTGGCTATGACACAGCTACCGCAATCTATAGGTCGGACATAGCCGGGTTTAGAGCGTTTTTAAGCGCAACCCCATACGGTGAGTTTTTTATGAAATTATTTGTAGTTAAATACTCAGAACCAGCTAACAAGTTTCTTGAAGACATATTTTCAGGTGAGGAAGGTTTTAGTGGTGAAAAAGGACTTTCAGATAGGTCGGAATGTTCGGCTGAAGGAAGGTTAGAAGAACAGGTTAAATATGCGGATAATTCACAATACTACTACGACTTTGTTATCGAGGCATTAAGAGGTTACGGATTTAAACTATAATTATGGCGACATTAAAATCAGCAACATTAAAGCTATGGATATACGATGGGATTATAGGAAACTATGATGTAAATAATCCTAATTATGTAATCAGCAAGGAAAAGTTGAATAGCCAAGAAACGATTTTGTTTGAGATTGGTGAATTAGTTAAAGACTATATAAAAGTTGAGTTTGATGGGGATTATGGACTTGCAAATCTAACCGCTTGGGTGTCTTATGAGGTAACAAATACATTCACCGATTTAACTCAAACCAAACAGACCGGTGTTTTATTGGGTACACAAGGATATGGATATTTTGAGGACTTAATAAACCCTCAATTAATCGAACCACTACAACAGTCAAATACTTGTATATACTGGAAGAAGGGTGAAAAAGTTAGAGTACCATTGTACGCAGGACAGAGTATGTATGATGCAGAATGGTTTGAGAATGGTGTTTCCGTTAAAAAAACACCTTACGGGGAGAATTTGACCCCTATAACAGCAGATACAACTCTTTATTCCGCTGATAACGTATCTAACATAACAGCAGATACAACCCATATAACTAACGTTGAAGAATCCTCTTATTCTGTAAGTGAGTATTCTCCCGTTGGAGCAGACAAAGTTGTGATTACTACTAGAGACAACAAACAAGTTACAGTATATGTAACATATATTGAAGAATGTAAAAACGACCAGTTTAAAGTTACTTTCTTGAATAAATTTGGTGTTTTACAAGACGTTTGGATGTTTGGTAGGAGAAAAGAGAGAGCGGACGTTACAAGGGAATCTTACAAGGTCAATACAATCCATTCTAGCACAGCTAAAGGAACTTTCTATCCTACTTGGGTAGATACAGATAAAACTTACAATGTAAACACTAAAAAGAGCCTCACATTAAATACTGGGTTCGTTTGTGAGCAATATAGCGAGGTAATGCAGCAATTAATCCTATCGGAACGTATTTGGATTCACGAGGACAACAAAGTTTTCCCAGTAACAGCCAAAGATAGCGGAGTAGAATATAAGACTGAATTATATGAGAAATTGATAAATTACACAATTTCCGTTGAATATGCTTACAGCGAAATAAACCTAGTTAGATAATGCAGAGACTACAGCTATATATTGAGGATAACGATGGGATAATGCAGCTAGTCGACTTGTTTGACGATGAAACTGTAGAATTAACATCAACCATACAAGATGTACGAGATATTGGCAAGGTTTTTACCGATTATACGCAAACATTCACCGTACCGGCATCAGACACCAACAACAAGATATTTAGACACTTTTACAACTACTTTATTACGGGCAATGCCTACGATTCTCGAAAAAAGAAAAAAGCAAAGCTAAACCTTAATTATATGCCATTTAGAGAGGGAAAGGTCTTTCTAAACAGTGTAAATATGAAGCAAGACAAGCCCCACGGTTATGTTTTGACGTTTTATGGGTCAACTGTGTCTCTAAAAGACATGATTGGCGATGATGAGCTTACTGATTTACCATATTTGAGCAATTTTAACCATGATTTTGACAACGATACTGTTAAAAGTGGGCTAACAGAGGGCATAGACTTCCTTATTAATGGTACTGTTTATGAAAACTCAATTATATACCCACTAATAACGTCTAAAAAAAGGTTATTTTACAATTCTTCTGAACCATTTCCTAGTGCGGTATTAGATGCGGATGGAAACTTATACAAAAACACGAGTTTCCCTGATAAGTTTATGAAGGGGCTTAAATATGAAGATTTAAAACCCGGAATCAAGTTAGCCCATATAATCGAGGCTATTGAGGATAAATATGGAATAAGTTTTACTAGAGACATAGAAACCACTCCCGGAGTAAACAGAAGCACCTTCTTTAATTCAGAAGCGTTCAGTAATCTATATATGTGGGTCAACAGTAAGAGTGGCAATATAACCGATATTGACGATGATGAGGAATGGCTTCACAAGTATACCGTTGGAGGATACATTGGTACTGAAAACGAAATAATATCAATAGATTCTACTGGTACTATAGTAAATGTACAGCAAATAAATGGGCTTAATGGCTCTGCTTGGAGGGTGGATGTAGATACGGAGGTTGTATTGGGGCTTGATCCTGTAAAATACAAGATAGTAATAAAAAATCTAACTACCGGTTCAACAAAAGAGAAAACATTTAACTCCGAGGATAATGAGACAGCTAGTTTATCTACTTTCTTTTACTCTAGCCAAGAACTTCTATATACAACAGATGAGCAAATACAAGTAGATATTATATCGGAAAGCGATTTAAACGTAGTTTCCGTTGATGTATCATTCACTAGGATTCTTCCGTTTGCTCCAAACGTTCAGTTTGACTATACGACAAACACAAATGTAAGTACCGCAGTAAAAATGTTATTGCAAGAGCGTATGCCAAAGATGAAGGTTATCGACTTTCTTACTGGTTTATTTAAGCAATTCAATCTAACAGCATACTTTATACACGATTTGAGAATACCTCAAAATGGTAAGATATATATTGACACACTAGACAACTTCTATTTAGATGGCAGATACAGCCACTATGGAGGGATGATTGATATTGACGAGTATCTTGACACTACGCAACATACTGTTGATTCTGTATTGCCATTTACCGATATAAAGTTTCAATACGAGGAAACAAACTCGGTGTTGATGCAGAATCATTTCGAGCAATTCAAAGAGGTGTTTGGAGACGCTGAATTCAATGTTAGAAACGCATTTCAGAATCCAATTACCAAAGAATATACTATTGATAGGGGTACTAAATACGAGCTTAAACTGCCTTTTTCCCACCTAAAGTACGAGAGAATATTGGATACGTCAAACTCACCGTTAGGTGGTGATTCAGAAACCGACATACAATGGGGTTATTGTGCCACAGGGGACTTTTCAGAGACTCCGGGAGACGAAACAGCATATCCAACAATATTCCCAAAAGGAGACTACGACAAACTGCTTATAAAGCCCCTTATATTTTACGGTATTTTACAGACCGGTCTCACAAAGCAAATAAACTATCTCTACTTGGATCAAGATGGTTTTCCTCGAAACGAAGGATTGACAAGTTATTGGAGACCTTCAAATAGCAGTAATGCTGGAGATGCAGACACCCCTCCTAGTTACTCTTTAAACTTCGACCAAGAATTTGAAGAATGGCAGAGAATAAATTACGGGGAGAGAACAAACTCACTATACAATGTATTCTACAAAAGCTATGTTGAGAGCGTGTTTAATCCAACTAAAAGAATGTTTAAGGTAACAGCGTTATTGCCACCTAGTGTTATCGTTAATTACAAATTAAACGACCAAATTAAGATACAGGATCAGGTGTTTCGGATTAATTCAATAACAAGCAATCTTAATACCGGTAAGACAACACTAGAATTACTGAATATAACCCTTGATGAAATAGTGCAATGATAAAACAAATACTAGAATTACTTTCGATTAGCGAATGGTACGGAGTGTCGGAGAATGTCGATATGGCAAAGGGCAAATATAAAGCTGTAGGCGATTTTAAGGGGGTTAAGGAACAATTAAAAAGACAGTACTATGGCAGATAAGAAAATTATAGCTGTTGAGGTAAAAGTAATTGAAACCGGAGCGAAGAAAGTTAGTGATGGAGCAGCAAAAGTAACCAAGGATTTAAGGCTACTCACCCAAGCGGAGAGGTTAGCTAGAATTGAGGCTGAAAAGCTAAAAATAAGTAACCTTGCTGTAGCAACATCACTAAAACAAGAGGCTGCTGCTGCCCTTCAAGCAGAAGCATCGCTCAAAGGACACAAAGCAACTAGCGGACTTAATAACGCAATATTACTAGAAACATCAAGACTTGCCTCTGATGCTTCCTACGGTTTTCAGGGTATGGCGAATAACTTGGGTCAAATCGTTAGTTTGATGCAAATTTCAGCTCAAAATGCAGGGGGATTTGGAGCTTCATTAAAGGAGTTAGGAAAATCATTATTAGGTACTGGTGGTGTATTAATAGCTGTTCAATTACTAATATCATTTTTACCGAAATTAGAAAAAGCGTTTAAGAAAAGTAAATCTGCGGTTGAAGAAGAAACTGCTGCTTTTAGGGAAAACACAAAAGAAGTAGAAAAAAACTTAGCCAAAAGAAAATTACTTGCTGGTCAAGCGGAAGGATTAGCCGATTCTTTTAGTGTTGACTTCATAAGAAACTTTCAGAATGGACTTCAATTATTAGACTCAACAGACGTTGCTTTAGAGGAAATATTTGAAAGATTCAATCAATTTGGAGTACAAAATGCCGACATAATAAAAGACGAAACTATTGCTAATGATGCAAGGCTTGAAATATCATTTAGATTATTAGACATATTCAGGGAAGAAACGCAGATAAAAAATATAAGACTAAAGCAAGATAAGGAATTAGTTAAAGCCTCCGAAGAAGGCAGGGCTGTTAATCAATCTGCCTTGGCACAATTTGCACAAGATATAATTCAAAGACGACTTGAGATAAAGAGTTTAAATGAAGAAATAGAGAGGTTAAGAAAAAGAGGCGTTGTTCTAACACCGCCTAAAGAAGATAAGAGTGGAGCTAGGACGAAGGGATTCAAACAAGGATTATTAGATTTAGCCGAGTTAGAAGAAAGATATAGACAACAATCTGAATTAAACTTTATTTTAGGGGAAGAAGAGAAGATATTAAAGCAGAGAGAGTACTCCTTAAAGGATTTGGAAATACGAGTTCAACAATTCAAGGACAGACAGGCTTTAAGACTTGAAGAATATTTGGAGGATCATAAAGATGAAAAACTTAGGGCTGATGCTAGGGCAGAATATAATGAATCTATAAACAAAGCAGAACAAGAGGCAGCCGATGTGAAGGTTCAGATATATGCTGCAACAGAAACTAAATTGCTTGAATTAGAGGCAAAGCAAAATGACGATAGAGTAAAAATCAATAGAAAAAAGAACGAATTAGAGGTAAACAACTTAAAATTCTCACTTGATGCAAACAGAATGTATCATGACGAGAAAATCCATCTAATTCAAGCGGATATAGATTTTGAAAAATTAAGACTATCTACAGCCTTATTAAGTGTAGACCAAAGAGCGGAAGCTGAACTCAACCTTGCTAAACTAGAGGCTGAATTAAACAAGCAGAGGCTACAACAAAATATCGACTTTATAAATGAGAATAAGAGGGTTGATATGGAGTATGTTGGATTCGTTGAGCAAACGGGTCAGTTACTAGCAACATTAGCCGGTGAAAATGAGTCTTGGCAAAAGGCAGCTCTTTTGGTAGAGAAAGGTGCAGCTATTGCTAACATTGTAATTAGAACACAAGCTTCAAATGCTCAAATTCGTGCAGGATATGCTGCGACTGCTGCAATTAAGTCTATTGACCCAACAGCTTTAGCTAGATACTCTACTTTAGCCACAGCTCAAGTACAACGAAATAATGTAGGTGCAGGATTATCTATAGCAAACATTTTAGCAACTACAATATCCTCGTTCAGAAACCCATCAAGTTCCGGAGGTGGTGGTGGTGGAAGGTCTAATGTCGAAGCACCCGACTTTAATGTGGTAGGAGCATCACCTGAATCACAATTAGCACAATCTGTATCAATGCAGCAAAATCAACCTATAAAAGCATTTGTAGTTAGTAGAGATATGACAAACCAACAAGAGCTTGACCGAGTTGTTACAAACACAGCATCACTATAATGGTTAATTTAATAATATGAGAATAATAGAACTACTTATTGACGAAAACGAATTGTTCTCCGGGATAGAGGCTATAAGCATAGTTGACCGCCCTGCAATTCAAGAGAACTTTATAGCTTTGAGCGAACAAAGCAAAGTCCAGTTAGCGGAGGTTGACAAGGAAAAGAAAATCCTTATGGGGGCTGCTTTAGTACCCAATAAAAACATCTATAGAGCGGATGGAGAGGATGAGTATTACATCTACTTTTCAGAAGATACGGTAAGAAAGGCTTCTGAATTGTTCTTGATGAGGGGCAACCAAAACAAGTCGACGTTGGAACATGAAGCTGAATTAAATGGGCTTAGTGTTGTTGAGAGTTGGATTATTGAGGATGAAACCCACGACAAGAGCAGAAAGTACGATATGGATTTACCAATCGGAACTTGGATGGTGTCTATGAAGGTCAATAATGATGAGGTTTGGAATGACTATGTTAAGACCGGCAAAGTCAAGGGATTCTCCATTGAGGGGTACTTTACGGACAAGGTTAATATGGGAGCTGTTGACATGATGAGCGAAACCGAAGCCGAAGAAATATTAATCGAAATGGCTGACTTCATTGCATCTAAAAGACTGAAATTAGAGACTTTTAGTGATTACCCTAGCAGCGTTTCAAATAATGCTAAAAGAGCGTTGGAATATGCGGATAAAAACGGTTGGGGTTCTTGTGGGACTGCTGTGGGGAAACGTAGAGCCTCCCAGTTGGCAAATAAAGAGAATCTAACGGTATCTACGATAAAAAGAATGTACAGCTTCCTTTCTCGCCATGCAGGAGATTTAGACGCATCTAAGAGCTATTCTGACGGATGTGGCAAATTGATGTATGATGCTTGGGGTGGAAAGTCTGCGTTATCTTGGTCAAAAAGTAAACTTAAATCATTAGGAGAAATAGATGGGGACTGAAAAAAACACATCGTATAGAGTTCATGTACAACATACGGATATTACAGAGGTAAATAGTGTAAACGTAGAGGATGGGGCTATGCTCCATACTTCTGATGCGTTGTATATGGGTCATAACGGGCGGCAAGTAGTCGTATATCCACAAGGAGGAGTAAGCTCTTTGGGTTGGGCTAGATACAATGATACTTTTTATGTAGGTTCAGACGATAATACTAAACTACTTCTTGCAGATGGTGTTGAGGTTACTTTACCTAATAACGCAGGAACTGTAACGAGAAGCCATCCAAGTATTGATTTTTATAATTCAGCAACTAATAAGTTTGTAGGCTTAAATGAAAATGATGTTTATATAGCTACTGTTGTGTTTAAAAAGAGTGCAGCAAATGCTAATCAAACACATTTAGACTTTAGACTTGTTGATGGAGATTATGAAAGGATAGATATGTCTTTAGGTTTTTATAAAGGAAACAATGAAACACAAAACCAACACATAATGTTTCAATATTATATAGATGCAAACGCTTTGGCAAATGGTCTTACACCAAAAGTAACTGCTGATGGTGGTACTGCTAAAATTTGGAATATTATATTTTTTATACAACGTACACAAAATGCAGCGATATGATAAAAAAGAGAAAGCAATATACCGAGTCAAGAACCTCACCAAAAGGAGGTAAAAGAGGCTGCATCTGTAAGGATAATAAAACGTACTCATCTAAATGTTGCGATGGTTCTTTACAGGGTCAAGGAATAGGGAAAATCTAACACAGCTTTTATCAATAATTACTTTAAGTAAATCTTAATAATTATTATGAGCGCAACGACTATTTTAAACGAAATACTTCAAAAATTGTCTGCGCTAACAAAAGAAGATGAAGCCCAAGTGGAACTTTCTAATCAGGAAGTAAGCGAGGAAGTTGTTGAAGCTGTTAGCGAAGCTGTAGAAGAAGTGCAAGAAGAAACTACTGAATTGTCAGAAGAAGCTGCTCCCGAACAAATGGAAGCTGCTCCCGAAGCATCAGAGGAAGTTGAAGCAGAACCTCAATCCCTAGAGGCTGTTGTTTCAAGCGAAGAATTACAAAATGAACTTGACCAAGTAAAAGCAGAACTTAGTGCTTTGAAAGCTGAAAAACAAAACCTATCTGAACAAGTTAGCGAATTGTCTAAAGCTCCTGCTGCTGCTCCAATCAAGCACGATCCGGAAGCTAAAACAGAAACTAAAATGAAATTTAGTTACGGACAAAACAAACCAACCACTACGTTAGACCGAGTGATGGCAAGAATTACTAACAACAAATAATAACCAAAAAAACAAAAAATGGCAACATCAACTACTATTAGCACTACTTATGCCGGAGAATTTGCCGGACAGTATATTGCTGCTGCATTATTGGAAGGTTCTACTATCGCAAACGGTGGTATTACTGTAAAACCTAATGTAAAACTAAAAGAGGTAATCAAAAAAGTATCTGTAGACGACATCGTAAAAAATGGAACTTGCGACTTCGATTCAACATCTGCTTTATCGCTTACCGAAAGAATCCTTACTCCAAAGGAATTACAAGTTAACTTACAACTTTGTAAAAAAGACTTCGTACAAGACTGGGAAGCTATCCAAATGGGATATTCCGCTTATAGCGACTTGCCTCCTTCTTTCTCTGATTTCTTGATTGGTCATGTTGCAGCTAAAGTTGCTCAACGTACTGAAAACTCTATTTGGACTGGTTTAAATGCAACTAACGGACAATTTGATGGGTTAACCTCATTGTTGGCTGCTGATGCTCTTTTGCCTAGTGCAAACGAAGTAACAGGAACTACAATTACTGCCTTAAACGTAATTGACGAGCTAGGAAAAATCGTTGATGCGATTCCTTCTACTATCTACGGAAAAGAAGATTTGTATATCTACGTTTCTCAAAACATCGCTAGAGCTTATGTAAGAGCTTTAGGTGGGTTTGGAGCTGCCGGATTAGGTGCTAATGGTGTAAATGCACAAGGTACTCAATGGTGGAATAATGGCGCACTTTCTTTTGATGGTGTTAAATTATTTGTAGCAAATGGACTTGCTGACAACACCGCTGTAGCTGTAGAGAAATCTAACATTTTCTTTGGTACTGGACTTTTATCAGACCACAACCTCGTGAAAGTTTTAGATATGGCTGACCTAGATGGTAGTCAAAACGTTCGTGTAATCATGCGCTTTACCGCAGGAGTACAGTACGGAGTTGTAGAGGACATCGTTACCTATGGTATCGTTAACGCTGCAAACTAATAAATATAATCAATAACAAGAAGGGGTAGGTGGCTAAATCTGCCTATCCCTTTTTTAATAAAACAAAAATACTATGGCTTGTGATTTAACTGGTGGAAGATTGAAACCCTGTAAGGATGCTGTAGGTGGTATTAGAAAAATTCATTTCGTTGACTACGGAGATTTAGGCTCAATTACTTTGGGTACTTCCGATGAAGTTACTGATATGGATGGGACTTTTACCTACCACACATACGATGTCAAGGGAAATTCTTCCTTGGAAACAAATATTAATAGCTCTTTAGAGAATGGAACAACATTCTTTGAGCAAGTTGTGAATGTAACATTGCACAAACTAACAAAAGAAGATAATAAGGAGTTGAAGCTAATGGCTTATGGTAGACCCCATATCTTTATTGAGACGTTTGATGGAAGTTTACTATTGGTTGGCAGAGAGCATGGTGCTGAAGTAACTGGCGGTACTGCTGTTACTGGTACTGCTATGGGGGATATGAATGGGTACACATTGACCTTTACAGCTAACGAAATTACTATGCCCAACTTTGTAACCGGAGCTACTGCCGCTGACCCATTCGCAGGGATGGTTAGTGCTACAGATACTGCTTCTACACAAAGAAGTGCTTAGTAACATTCTATACTAGATAAGAAAGGGGGGCTATATGCCCCTTTTTTTTGTCAATAGAAAAACAATTCAATAATGTTGGGTTATTTTGTATATGGAAATATTACCAACATCAGGAATTCAAGCGTTGACCATCATCCCAAGGAAGGATGCTGACAATCCAATCATAAAGTTGTACGATAAATCCACTAGGACTACTACAACAATAGTACCCACAAAAACGCTTAATGGAGATTATATGGTATTGACTGGTGAGTTTACGCTAGTTGAGGATAGTCTCTATACCTATACCGTTGAACTTTCAGAAGAGGATAGCGAAGAGATATACAAAGGATTAATCTACTGTAGCAATCAAGCTAGTTTAGACAAGTACTTCATCAACAAAGAAGAATACATCGAGGAAGATAGCTTCGATAACGAATTTATAATTATGTAATGGCTAAAAGAAAACCACAAAATGCAATCGGTAAAGCGAAGGATTCTATTCATGTAGTTAATCTTTCCTCCTATACTGCCCCGGCAATAGTAGAAACCAAAAGATATGACTGGATTGAGTATGGAGACGATAATATGTACTTCCAATACTTGATTGACAGATACAATGGGTCGCCAACTAATAACGCTGCGGTAAATGGAATCGCAGAAATGATTTATGGTAGAGGACTAGAGGCAACGGATTCGGAGGAAAAACCCAACGAATACGAAGAAATGAAGCAACTCTTTAAGAAGGATTGTATGAAAAAGGTTTGCTACGATTACAAGATGATGGGTCAAGCTGCTCTACAAATTATATACAGTAAAGACAGAACTAAGATTGTTCAGGTAGCCCATATGCCTATTGAGATGTTGAGAGCCGAGAAGTCTATGGATGGCGAAATTCGGGGGTACTATTTTAGCAACGATTGGGAGAGCGTAAAGAAAACGGACAAACCTAAAAGGATACCGGCATTTGGCTTTAGCGAAGAACCATTAGAGATACTTTATATTAGACCATATCGTGCCGGATTCTATTACTATAGTCCTGTCGATTATCAAGGGGGGTTGCAATATGCCGAGCTTGAAGAAGAAATCGCAAACTACCACATTAACAATATTCAGAACGGACTTCAACCATCAATGTTGATTAATTTCAATAACGGTACTCCTGACAAAGAGCAGAGAGATGCCATTGAAAGGGCGATATATGAGAAGTTTAGTGGGAGTAGTAATGCCGGGAAGTTTATCCTTGCTTTTAACGATAGCAAAGAATTAGCTGCGACAATAGACCCGGTAGTACTGAACGATGCTCACCAACAATATCAATTCCTATCGGATGAGAGTATGAAGAAGGTGATGGTTTCCCACCGTATCGTTTCTCCGATGTTGGTAGGGATTAAAGATAATTCAGGTTTAGGTAATAACGCAGAGGAATTGCAAACAGCCTCATTGCTTATGGACAATACTGTTATTAGACCTATGCAAGTAACTATCCTTGACGAATTGGAGAGAATATTAGGGTTTAATGGGATTGAGTTGGATATATATTTCAAAACATTACAACCGTTAGAGTTTACAGATTTAACAAATGCAGCTACCGACTCTGAAATAGAGAAGGAAACTGGTGTTAAAAAATCGAGTGGGGATGTGGATGAAAACTCAAAGGGAGACAGCGTTGATAAACAAATAGAAGAACTAGAATAATGGCAACAGCACTATTTATAAAAAGAGCGGATTTAGTAAAGAATACAGCGTTGAGCGGAAATGTAGATACCGATAAGTTTATCCATTTCATCAAGTTAGCGCAAGAGATACATATTCGCAATTATTTAGGGTCTGATCTTTACGACAAAATAAGTAGTGATATTCTTGCTAGTGGTTTGACTGGGGATTATTTAGAATTGGTCAACGACTATATTCAGCCAATGTTGATTCATTTCGCTATGAGTGAGTATTTGCCATTCGCAGCCTATACGATCGCAAATGGAGGTGTTTACAAGCATAACTCTGAAAATAGTACCCAACCATTAAAAGAAGAAATTGACAGCCTTACAGCGAAGGAGAGGGATTATGCGGAGTACTATACCAATAGATTCATTGAGTACATGAGTTTTCACGCTCCTAGTAAATTCCCTGAATATTATACAAATAATAACGAGGATGTATATCCTGATAAAGACAGCTTATACGAAGGATGGGTACTGTAAATGAGAAGAAACAATACAAGCCTAAGAAAGAGAACATTATTAAATTAAGTAATTACTTAAAAAAGACAGATGGCAAATTCAATAAATTGGGGGAAAACGTATTGCGAGATCGAGACCAATAGTGGTTTTGGCAAAGACGAAGAATACACTACGTTTTACATTCCCGATACGTCAGCACCTAGTTGTTGGTCATTAGTACCAGTAACTCCGTTGACAGCCGATATGACAACATATCTTGGATTAGCATTTACAGCAGATAACGCAATATTAACCGCAGACAGAACACAATTATAAAGAAATAAAAAATGGCTAAACAATTAGTAGATATTGGAGCAGCAGCTAACGATAAGACTGGAACTCCATTAAGAGATGCCTTTGACATGATTAACGACAACTTTAACGAGTTGTACGCAGAACCATCATTGAGTCTCTTAGGAAATACATTAACCCTAACCAAGCCCGATGCAACCACCGATACTGTTGATTTAGCTCCGTATTTGGATGAGGATGCAAGAGCAATTTCAAGCGGTACTCTAGATGGGGTTACCGGAATTGTAACTTTTACAAGAGACGATTCAACAACGTTTACAATTGACCTTTCTGACTTATTAGACGATACTAATACGGTTATTAGCGTAAACGGACAAGTTGGAGTAGTAACTTTAGTTAAAGGCGATGTTGGACTTGGAAATGTTGATAATACAAGTGATGCAAACAAACCAATATCTACTGCAACACAAACAGCATTAAATTTAAAGTACGATGCTAGTAACCCAGCAGGATATACAAGTAACGTAGGAGATATTACTGAAGTATCTGCAGGTTCAGGATTAACAGGAGGTGGTACAAGTGGGTCAGTTACGGTATCACACGCTGACACCTCTACTCAGAGTTCTGTAAATAACAGCGGAAGAACATACATACAGGATATTTCTCTTGATACTTATGGGCACATTACAGGTATAACTTCTGCAACGGAGACTGTAGTTAATACAGATACAATACCGAATAATGCCACAATAACCCTTACAGCAGGAAACGGTCTTAGCGGTGGAGGAAACTTTACAACAGACCAAAGTAGTGCAGAAACTATTACTTTTACGGTTGGTGTTGATAACTCAACTACTGAAATCGCATCTGACCAAGTAATAGTAAAAGATTTAGGTATTACTACAGGTAAATTAGCAAACGACGCGGTTACCTACGATAAACTAGGAGCGGAATTTACCACAAGTGAAGTTATTTCTGCAAGTGAGGTTAATTTTAGTTCCTCACAAGTATTTACTAAGACTTTAACAGGCACTACAGCTTTGACTTATGCTTCTCCTTCGATAGGTATGGTTAAGGATTTAGTTATTAATGCAGATGGCAACTCTTTTACTTTGCCAACAGGAACTAAAATTATAGCAGGGACAGCAACAACAGGAATT
>Ga0181606_10003181_pt1 | contig 13928 bp, 15 predicted proteins | sample 041ome_10_FD_132994 | JGI IMG/M metagenome (GOLD analysis project Ga0181606, IMG submission 132994) | Coastal salt marsh microbial communities from the Groves Creek Marsh, Skidaway Island, Georgia - 041412US metaG (megahit assembly) | ecosystem: Environmental > Aquatic > Marine > Intertidal... | reverse complement strand
GCAGCTATCGGAGCTCAGATGGCCAATCCAGGTGCGTTAGTTGTCGATATAGCTGGAGAGGCATCTTTTTTAATGAATATTCAAGAAATAGCAACTGCGGTTCAATATAAACTCCCAATTAAAATTTTCATTCTTAATAATGAGTATATGGGAATGGTTCGCCAGTGGCAGGAATTACTTCATGGTAGCCGTTATTCTGAGAGCTATGTTGATGCTCTCCCTGATTTTAAAAAGCTAGCAGAAAGTTTTAATGCTGTTGGCGTAAGAGCAAAAAACTTATCTGAGCTTGATGACGCGATTAACGAAATGATCAGTGTTGATAGGCCAGTAATTGCAGATATATGGGTTGATAAAAAAGAAAATTGTTTCCCAATGATACCAAGTGGAGCGGCTCATAATGAAATGTTATTGTCAAAATACGATAAAGAAAAACCTGAAAACCAAGAGAAGGGTAAGGTATTAGTCTAACGTGTCCTCATCTTCTTCTGTTTACCCAACACCAATTAATGCTTTCAAGCAATCAAAAAGAAGTGTCCTTTCTGTTATTGTAGATAATGAACCGGGAATATTAGCTAGAATAGTTGGTCTTTTCTCTGGACGTGGATATAACATTGAGGCTTTAAATGTTACGGTTGTGGATATTGAAAATAATTTATCTAGAATTACGATTGAAACATTAGGTGAAGAGAAAGTTATTAGACAAATAATAGCTCAACTAGAAAAATTAGTACCTGTTCATAGTGCTACAAATTTAGCTCATTTGAAAGAGTCATATGAAGCGGAGATATGTTTAGTCAAAATTGAATTTGATAACGAAGATCAAGATAGCAAAATTCTCAATTTTGCTGATATTTATCGAACTAGAACTGTCCAAAAAAGACAACATATTGTTGTATATGAAATATCGGGCACAAGTGAACGCATCAATAAATTTTTAGATGACTTAAATACTATCAGTGGTATAAAAGTCGAGTTAGTTCGAAGCGGGCCAATAGGGCTCGGTATATAATATTTTAGGGGGTAAAATGAAAGTTTACTACGAACAGGACGCAGATTTTAGTCTTATTAAAGATAAAAAAATTGTAATTATTGGTTTTGGATCTCAGGGTCATGCACATGCATTAAATTTAAAAGACTCTGGTGCAACAAATGTAGTTGTTGGTTTGAGAGAAGGATCCTCATCAATTGAAAAAGCTAAAAATGTTGGATTACCATCACAAACACCCGAAGAGGCAGTTAAAGACGCAGACATTGTTATGTTTTTGGCACCTGATGAAAATCAACAAGATATATATCAAAATCTAATTAAAGATAATATTAAACAAGGAGCAGCTTTGGCTTTTGCTCATGGTTTATCAATTCATTTCCAGTTAATTTCTCCAAGAGAAGATCTAGATGTATTTATGGTAGCGCCAAAAGGACCAGGACATACAGTTAGGGGTGAATATTTAAAAGGTGGTGGCGTTCCTTGTTTGCTAGCTGTAGACAAAAATGTTAGTGGTAACGCTAAAGAGATTGGATTAGCCTATGCTTCAGCTATTGGTGGAGGAAAATCTGGAATAATTGAAACTACTTTCAAAGAAGAATGTGAAACAGATCTCTTTGGGGAACAAACTGTTCTATGTGGAGGTTTAATGTCATTAATTAAAAATGGATTTGAGACTCTTGTAGAAGCTGGATATGCTCCTGAAATGGCTTACTTTGAATGTTTGCACGAAGTAAAATTAATTGTGGATTTAATGTATGAGGGCGGTATGGCCAACATGAGATACTCTATTTCAAATACAGCAGAATATGGTGATTATACTAGAGGACCAAGAGTGGTTCCTGATGCTGCAACAAAAGCCGAAATGAAAAAAGTTTTAACTGAGATTCAAGACGGTACATTCACTAAAGAATGGATGGCTGAACACAAGTCTGGTCAAATCAAATTTAAACAAATGAGAGATCAAGGAGCTAAGCATCAAATTGAAGAGGTGGGTTCTAAGCTAAGATCTATGATGCCATGGATTGCATCTAATAAGTTAGTAAAGGATATTTAATAATTTTGACTGATAAAGTTTTAATTTTTGATACTACGCTTCGAGATGGAGAGCAATCTCCGGGGGCGTCTATGAATCAAGAAGAAAAACTCTCCATTGCTCGTCTTTTAGAGGAGATGAAAGTCGATATTATTGAGGCTGGTTTTCCGATTGCTTCAAAAGGTGATTTCAACTCAGTACAAGCTATTTCAAAAGAAATAAAAAATTGCCAAATCGCAGCTCTTGCGAGAGCAAAAAAAGAGGACATCCAAACTGCTTGGGACGCAATTAAAGATGCAGCCAACCCCCGCATCCATACTTTTATTGCCACCAGCCCAATACATATGCAATTCAAGTTAAAAATGAGCGAAGATCAAGTTTTAGATAAAATTAAAGAAAGCGTTTCATTTGCAAGAAATCTTTGTCCAAATATTGAGTGGAGCTGTGAAGATGGTGGAAGATCATCGATTGATTTTCTATATAGATGTATTGAACTGGCTATTAGTAGCGGTGCAACTACAATAAATATTCCTGATACTGTTGGTTACACAATTCCATATGAATTCGGTCAAATTATTAAAAATGTCAAAAATAATGTCCCCAATATTGACAAGGCTGTCATCTCTGTTCATTGTCATAATGATTTAGGTCTCGCGGTCGCCAATTCGCTTAATGCTGTTGAACATGGCGCCAGACAAATAGAATGTACAATTAATGGTCTAGGTGAAAGAGCTGGTAACGCTGCATTAGAAGAGGTTGTTATGGCAATGAAAGTTCGTTCTGACCTTTTAAATGTTTATACTGATATTAACTCTGAAGCAATTTCAAAAACTTCAAAGTTAGTATCTTCAATTACTGGTTTTCCAGTTCAACCTAATAAGGCTATCGTCGGGGCAAATGCTTTTGCACATGAAAGTGGAATTCATCAAGATGGTGTTCTAAAAAATGTTGAAACATATGAAATCATGTCACCAGAGTCTATCGGTTTAAAAAAATCAAGTTTGGTCTTAGGAAAGCATTCTGGTAAGCACGCGTTTAAAGAAAAATTAAAGATTTTAGGATATGAAGTTGGTGATAATTTTATTAATGAAATTTTTGATAAATTTAAACAGCTAGCTGACAAAAAAAAGGATGTATACGATGAAGATATTATAGCCTTGGTTGATGATACTCATATAAATCAAATTAACACCCTTAAGCTTATAAATCTTAGTATAATGTCTGGAACTAACTCAAAACACGTGGCTTCTCTCGAGCTAGACTTCAAAGGTGAGATAAAAGAAGTCAGCGGTTCTGGTAATGGACCAGTCGATGCTGTTTTTAGTTGTATTGCTAAAGTAGTAAATTTTTCACCAAAACTAAAACTTTACAATATAAATGCCATTACTCCAGACTCAGATGCTCAAGGAGAAGTAGCCGTTAAATTAGAATATCATAATAAAGAGTTTATAGGTAAAGCCTCAGACATTGATATAATTGTTGCTTCTGCAAAATCCTATATCAATGCAATTAATAAGATATTAAACTTTGAAAAAAATTCTAATATGCAAGAAGGTGTCTCTGAGATAAGTATTTCAAGTATGAAAGGTATATAATGAAAAGCATAGGTTTAGGTAAATTTAATTTTTTTAGTGAAGATATGGGTCTAGATCTTGGTACAGCTAATACACTAGTTTATGTTAAAGGTAAGGGTATTATTCTTAACGAACCTTCTGTTGTAGCAATTGCTACTGATAACAAAAACAATAAATCTGTCCTTGCCGTTGGTACTGAAGCAAAATCGATGCTAGGAAGAACCCCAGGTTCAATACAGGCTATAAGACCTATGAAGGACGGCGTAATTGCAGATTTTGACATTGCTGAGGCAATGATTAAACATTTTATAAAAAAAGTTCATAAAAAAAGTTTTTTTGCTAATCCTAATATTGTTATTTGTGTTCCCTCAGGAGCTACTAATGTTGAAAGAAGAGCAATCAAAGAGTCTGCAGAAGCCGCAGGTGCTAAGAAAGTTTATTTAATAGAAGAACCTGTTGCTGCAGCTATTGGAGCCGGATTACCCATCGCTGATCCCTCAGGTTCAATGGTTGTAGACATTGGTGGAGGAACTACTGAGATTGCTGTTTTATCTCTTGGTGGAGTAGTCCATGCAAGTAGTATTAAAGTTGGTGGAGATACATGGGATGATGCAATTGTAAATTTTATGAGAGGTGTTCATAAATTAGCTATTGGTGAAGCCACTGCTGAAAAAATTAAAACTACAATTGGTTGCGCAGGTATTCCTGAAGACGGAGATGGAAAATCAATGACTGTTAAGGGAAGAGATTTGATTAATGGACTGCCACGTGAAGTTACAATTTCAGAACGTCAAGTTGCAGAAGCTTTATCTGACTCATTGTCTCAAATAGTATCAGCTCTTAAAAGAGCGCTAGAGGTGGTGCCCCCAGAATTGGCAGCAGATATCGTTGATACTGGAATAATGTTAACAGGAGGTGGTGCACTATTACAGCGACTTGATCAAGCAATACGTGTAACTACAGGATTACCAGTTTCTATAGCAGACGATCCTTTAACTTGTGTAGCTCGAGGAACTGGAATGGCCTTAGAAGAAGGTCATCAACATCAAGATGTTTTTCTAAGTGATTAACAATAAAAAAGCTTTCATATTATATATCATCTGCTTTTTTTTATTTGCTAGTTTTTTTATATTTCCTAAATATTCAAATGATACTCGGTTATTTACTTTCTATCTAAAAGAAAAAATAGAAGAACCTTTTTTTTATTTTGGTCAAAATATTAATAATTTTCTAGATACTTTTAAAAAGAATACTGATCTTGTAAAGAAAAATGAACAATTATTAAAAAGAAATGAATTTTTGCAAAATGTTAATGATTATTTAAAATTAACTACATCAAAATATAATGATCAATACAAAGTATTTCATGATGCAAATATACCAATCCCTAAATCTATAGGTGTAAGAGTTATAGGTGATAGAAATTTAACCTTTAATAAAAGTTTTATAATAAATAAGGGATCTCAAAATGATATTAAAGTAAGTAACTATGTTATTGATGGAAATGAAATAATTGGTCGGGTAAAGTCTGTATACCTCAATACCTCTGATGTAGTAACTGTAAAAAGCATAGACTATGGGGAGGAAGTAATTATCAATGGTCAATCATACATTGTTACAGGAACAAATAATGATTATTTAAGTTTTTTAAGAAAAAAAGACTCTTCTCAAGAATATAATTTCTCAAAAAATCAAACCGCATATGTAAAAAATAATTCAATAAATTTAATTTTAGGAAAAATAGATTTTAAGAATAATAATCCTATTATTTATACAAAGTACAATTTTAATTTAGATAACTTAAGGGTTATTTTGGATGATTAGATTATTAATAATATTTTTTCTATTTATTTTATATGGAAATTTTTCATCAAATTTAAATAATATTGTCTTATTATCATTGATAAATATAGCTTTTTATTCAATATTGAGGAATAAAAATTTAAATTTTTATGACTATTTTATATTTATTTTCAATTCTTTTTTAATTGAAGTTATATTAGATATGCCTTTATTTTTTACTTCTGTCATTTTAATAATCCCGATTTTATTTATGAATTATATTATTAATAATTTCTCTTTTCATAGAGTTATTAAAGTCTTAATAATATTTTTTTCTAGCCTAATAACCTTAGTATTACTTAACAATAAAATTTTATTCAATTTTAATTTTTTTGACTATGTTCTACTTTTATTAATTATGGTTTCAATTTTTGTAGGTCTTGTGAACTATGGAAGACAATAAAACTTCTAAAGAAAGTATTAAAATACTTAACAGAAGGTCTTTTATAATAATATTTATATCTGTTTTTTTTAGTTTGTTTGTTATTCTTAGATTATTTTCATTACAAATAATTAATTCAAATTTTTATAAAAAAAAATCCATAGAGAATAAAGTTTCTGTAAAAGCAATACCACCCTTAAGAGGCGATATTTTCGATAATAATAATAACCTTATAGCCGGCAGTACCTCATCTTATGAATTTGTAATATTTAAAAATCTCAATAAAAAATTTATTGATGAACTAAACTCTCTTAATTCAATTCTCTCTCTTGATTTAGATTTACCAAAAATAATTAATGAAATTAATAAAAAAAATCCCTATGTTCCTTATAAAATTTCTAAAGCTGGATGGGACCAAATTGTTAAATTTGAAAAAAATAAATTTTTGTTTACTGCAATAAAAATTCAAGAATCGAAAAAAAGATATTATCCACATAAAAATATGTCTCAAATATTGGGTTATACTGGTAGTTCAAGTCTATCATCAGAGTTATATCCGAAAGGTGTTTTTCATATAGAAAAAACATTTGAAAATATTTTAAAAGGTAAGCCTGGTAAAATATTTAATGAAGTTAATTCTCAAGGAAGAATAGTACGAGAAATTTCTATTCAAGAACCAATCAAAGGAAATAATTTACACTTAACTATTAATTTAAAAATGCAAGATTTTGCGCAATCACTTCTACCTTTAACTAATAAGGGTTCTATTGTTGTGTTAAATTGTCAAGACGGCTCTATTTTATCTATGAATTCTAACCCGACTTTTAACTCTCAAGCTTTTGAGGATAGAGATAATTCAGTAATTGAAAGGCTTCTGAGTGATAATTCAAAACCCTTGATAAATCGAGCATTTTCAGGGTTTTACCCCCCGGGCTCTGTTTTTAAACCTATACCTGCTCTTCTAGGTTTACAGAAAAATGTAATTAATGAAAATACTGAAGTTATTTGCAAGGGACACTCTACACTTAAAGATAGAAATTATTATTGTTGGAAAAAAGGTGGACATGGCAGAGTAAATTTAAAAAAGGCAATAAAAGAGTCTTGTGATGTTTATTTTTATGAATTAGCTAAAAAAACTAATATTGATGAACTCTCTCAATTAGCTACATCGCTTGGACTTAATCAAAAATACGATATTGGATTATCTAATCCTCAACAAGGTCTTGTTCCCAATAAAAAATGGAAAAAAGCCTATTTAGATCAAGGTTGGTATTTGGGTGAGACCCTTATTACATGTATAGGACAAGGTTTTAATCTTACTTCACCTCTTCAATTAGCCACTCTCTATTCTGCGCTAATAAATGGAGGCAAATATCCAAAGCCGCGAATTCATAATGATGAAAACGTTTCGTACTTAGGAGATGCATTTGATAAAAAATATCATGATCTAATTCTTGAATCTTTAAATGCCACAGTCCTTGAACCTAGTGGTACCGCATTTAAGCTTAATAACCTTCATCCAAATTTTGTTAAAATAGGTGGAAAAACTGGAACTTCTCAAGTCATAAGAATTAAGGAAGAAGATAGAGAGGATGACTTATATAAATCTAAAGAGGTTGAAGACCGTTTTAAAGACCATTCAGTATTTGTTGGCTATGCCCCCTTTGATAAGCCAAAATATGTAGCAAGTGTTATTATAGAGAATGGAGGCTCTGGCTCTGCTGTTGCTGCTCCAATCGCACATAAGGCATTAAATTTTGCTTATAATCTAAATGTTTAAAGAAGTTAAATCATTGATGGATATTAATTGGATATTCTTTTTTTTATTATTAGTAATTTTTTGGATTGGGGAAATTAATCTTTACTCTGCTGCTAATGGAAATTTTGAACCTTGGGCTTATAATCAATTAAAAAGATTTTTATTTTTTCTACCCATATTCTTTTTTATATTAATGCTTCAACCTCGATTTATTTTTAATGTCACGGAAATAATATTAATTACTACTGTTATTGGATTAATTATTACTTTGTTCTTTGGCTACACTGGAATGGGTGCAAAAAGATGGATTAGGATAGGTGGTTTTAATTTGCAAATATCAGAGTTTGCAAAAATAGCTCTAGTTTTATTTATGGCTAAATACTTTCATAAACTCAATGCTGAGAAAACCATAGGACTTTTGAGGTCAATTTTGCCTTTGATTATATCTTTAATAGTTTTTATTTTAGTCGCCATTCAACCAGATCTTGGAACTGCAGTAATTATTCTAACTTTAGGTTTAATTGCGATATTTTATGCTGGAATTAATCTTATATATCCAATTTTATCTCTTATTGTACTGGGCATATCAAGTCCATTTCTTTGGACATTATTAAAGCCCTATCAACAAAATAGAGTTATGATATTTCTGAATCCAGATTTGGATCCTTTAGGAAAAGGATACCATATTATTCAATCTAAAATAGCCATAGGATCTGGTGGTATGAGGGGAAATGGTTTTTTAGGTGGATCACAAAGTAGCCTAGACTTCTTACCTGAAAAAGAAACAGATTTTGTTTTTGCTATTTTTTCAGAGCAATTTGGATTTACTGGTTCAATGGTTATCCTAGGTCTATTTTTATTTCTATTTTTAATTCCAATTTTTAAATCATTCTTTTTAACTCAAGTGTTTAATAAATTAATATTATTTGTTTTGTCTTTTAAAATATTTTTTGAATTTCTTATAAATATATCTATGACTATTGGCTTAGTCCCTGTTGTTGGTGTTGCATTACCTTTTATGTCTTATGGAGGTAGTTCTTTGTTGAGTAATATGATTATTTGTGCATTATTGATCAACATTATGTCAATATCTGAAAAAAAGAGAATGTTTTCTTGAGTAAAATTATCAAAAGACCTTGGGGGGCTTATGTTGTTATTGCCAAATCAAAAGATTTTCTTCTAAAGAAAATAACTGTTAAGCCTGAAGGAGTTCTTTCATACCAATCGCATAATTACCGATCTGAGCATTGGATTATTATTGAAGGTAAGGCCACAATAATTCTTAATAATCGAACTTATTATAAATCAGCAAATGAGCATATTTTTATTCCTAGAAAAGCTAAACACCGAGTTCTCAATGAGAGTAAAAAAAAGAAATTAGTTATAGTTGAAATTCAAACCGGAAGTAAGTTTTTAGAGTCTGATATTAAAAGGTTTTCAGATATTTATGGAAGGAGCCAATGAAGATACTAGCTGAAATTTCTGTAGGAGAATTATTTGATAAAATAACAATTCTGAATATTAAAACAAAAAAGATATCTGATAATGATAAACTTCAAAATATTCAAACGGAATTAAAAATACTTGAGGAACAATCAAAAAAAATTGATGTATCTGATATAAATAGCCTTAATGAATTAGTATCTCAATTACAACAGATCAATGAAGATTTGTGGGATATTGAAAATCAGAAAAGAGAATGTGAGGCTCAAAAGGATTTTGGAGAGATTTTCATTAAATTATCTAGGGATGTCCACTTTAAAAATGATATCAGGGCTCAAATAAAAAAAGAAATTAATTTGCTTTCAAACTCTCAAATTGTTGAAGAGAAAGAATATTCTAGATATTAACTTTTTCTAAGCTAATTAACTTTTCTTTGATTTTTGATCTCCCATTTAAAAAGCTCAATTCTAATAAAACAATAATCCCTTAATACTGGCATTCGATCTTTTAATTAAGTTGATAGATGCTTTCATTGTTCCACTTGTAGCAAAAATATCATCTATTATTACGACTTTATCTTTTTTTATTATCATGTCTTTTTGCATTTCCAATTGACTAGAGCCATATTCTAGATTGTACTTTATTGAGAATGTTTTACCTGGAAGCTTTCCTTTTTTTCTAATCATCACCAGTTTTTTTTTTAATTTATAAGCAACTGCAGATGCAAATATAAAACCCCTAGAGTCTATTCCCACTATTGTATCTGCGTTAATTTTTTTTACTTCTTTAGCCATTTTATTTACAACCATATAAAACTCTGAAGGATTAGATAAAATTGTAGAAATATCATAAAAAGAAATACCCTTTTTGGGAAAGTCTTTTATAATCCGAATACTTTTTAAAGTTTTAGACATGAAAAAAAAGATTAAATCAGTATTTAATAAAAAAAACAAAAGAAAAATTTCATGTTTAACATCTTATAGTTACAATTTTACAAAAATCATTGATGGCCTAGTTGATGTTATTCTCGTAGGTGACTCAATGGGTATGGTTTTATATGGAATGGACAATACCCGCACTATAACAGATCAAATGATGATTAATCATGCAAAAGCTGTAAAAAAAGCAGCTGAAAAATCTCTTGTTTTTTTTGATCTACCTTTTCAAAAAAACTTTGATGAAAAAGAGATGATAACTAGAGTTAAAAATATTTTTAAAAAAACAGGATGTGATGGAGTAAAGATTGAGGGCAATGCAGAACTAATTAATGTTATTCAAAAATTAAAAAAATTGAACATACCAGTAATGGCACACTTGGGATTACAACCTCAGAAATTTACATCATCAAAAAATTTTAAAATTTATGGTAAAAACAAAAAAGATCTAGATAAAATTATTGATGATAGCATTAAATTACAAAACTCTGGAGCAGTAGCTCTTCTACTAGAGGGAATGAAAACGAATATAGCAAAAAAAATCACTGAAATTACCAAAATACCAACTATTGGTATTGGTGCTTCTGAATTTTGTGATGGTCAAATATTAGTTTCTGAGGATATGCTAGGAATGTTTACTGAATATCATCCTAAATTTGTGAAAAAATATTCAAATCTCTCTGATAAAATAAAACATGCTGTTAAAAAATATGTTTCGGAAATAGATCGAGTTAAATTTCCCAATAAGAATTTTCGTTACGATTAATTTTTTCTGTTAATAGACGTATCTAAAAGCTCATCTAACAAATTAGAGGGCCGATTCTTAAATTTTTTTAAAATATTTTTGGATTTTTGCTTCAAATTATTAGCGTATTTTAAGGATACATTTTCAACATTATATTTTTCTAATAAAGCTAAAGTTTTAAGAAAATCTTTTTTTGTTCTTTTTTTGTTGTGAAATATTTTTTTCAGTAATTTTTTTTCATCTAAATTAGTTTTTTTTAATAATATTATTATTGGAAGCGTTATTTTACCCTCAAAAAAATCCTGACCTTTAGACTTACCTGTTTTGTAAGTTCCAAAATAATCTAAATGATCATCAATTATTTGAAATATCATTCCAAAATTAATACCAACCAAATTTAATTGTTCTATTATTTTATTATTTTTTTCAGTTAGAATTGCAGGTATTTTCATTGCTGCTCCAAATAATTCTGCTGTTTTTAATGAAATTATCTGCATATATTCATTAATTGATAACGATGTATTATTTTCATTAGACATTTGAAGAAATTCACCTTCGGATATTTTAGCACTTACATTAGCTAGTGACTGCATTGCTTTTAAAGACTGACCTTCAGTCATCAATTGAAATGATTTTGAAAACATAAAATCACCTAACAGGACACTAAATTTATTATTCCAAATATCATTAACACTTCTTTGACCTCTTCTTGTTTTGCCTTTATCAATAACATCATCATGTAGAAGTGTTGCAGCATGGATGAATTCTAATGCTGCAGCCATGCTTATGTCAGATTTTAAATTCGAATATTCTTTATTTATCATTTTACTTGAGAGTAAACATAGTACAGGCCTTAGTTGTTTTCCTCTTTTGTTAAAAAAATATTTACTTAATTTAGGTATAACTGGAATATCGCTCTTTATATAGCTATCTATTTTTATATTAGTTTTCTTTAACTTTACTTGAATTTCTTTATGTATAGATAGTATAGTTTCTTCAAATTTTAAATTTTTCATTAATTATGAATTTATACACTAAAGATTATTTACTAGATGGCAAAATTATTTATTTCCAACCTAAATATGGTTATCGCAGTGGAATTGAACCGATTATTTTAGCCTCAAAAGCTCAAGCTTCCGATTTAAATATATTAGACTTAGGTGCTGGATGTGGACCTATATCATTAATTATTGCCTATCGATACCCTAATAGCAATGTCATTGGTATTGAAAAAAATAAAATCCATTATGACCTTGCTTTTAGAAATAAAGAAAAAAATAACTTTACTAATTTAGAATATTTTAATGGTGATGTAGGACAGTTTTACGATCAATTTAAGGGCTTCTTTGATTTAATACTCACTAATCCACCTTTCTTTTTCGAAAATACGGTCATCAAATCACTTAACCCCTCTATTCGTGATGCTAAATATATAACTCAGAAAAAATTAGATTTATGGTTTCGTTCATTATTTAATTATCTCAGCCCTCTTGGAACTGCATATATCATCAATAGATATGAAAATCTTGAATATATGAGAAGTTTTTTTAGTAAGACCTTGTGTAAGTTAACTATTACTCCACTATTATCTTTTAAGGGCTCTAAACCAAAGAATGTTTTAATATCAATAAATAAAAATGAGAAATATGTAGAAAAAATAGAAAATGATTTTATTATTCATACAAATTCTTCAGAATATTCAAAGGATATAAAAAACTGGTTTAAATAATGTTTTCATCTCAAAAAACAATAGTTTCAATTGATTTAAAAGGGATGATTGCGTCTGGAGGAAGAGCTCCACTAAACATTGATAATTTAAATGCTCTTTTTGGAAAGCTACGAAAAATGAAATTTGATGCTCTCTCAATCGTAGTTAATTCTCCAGGTGGATCTCCTGTTCAATCATCTCTTATTGCACAAAAAATTCGTGAAATTTGTATTAAGAAAAAGATTAAATGCTATTGCTTTGTTGAAGATGTTGCTGCATCAGGAGGGTATTGGTTGGCATGTTCAGCTGATGAGATTTATGCTGATATAAATTCTATAGTGGGATCAATTGGCGTTATTTCTGGTGGGTTTGGTTTTACTGAATTAATTAAAAAGATTGGTGTAGAGAGAAGAATTTTTACAGCTGGTGATAATAAAAGTTTTTTAGATCCTTTTGAGAAGATTAACAAAAAAGATGAGATAAAATTAAAAAATTTGCAAAAGCAAATACACCAAAATTTTATTGATTGGGTTTTAACAAGAAGAAAAAGAAAGATTAAAGAAAAAGACATTAAAACTGTATTTTCAGGATCATTTTGGCTTTCTTCTGAGGCAAAAAATTTAGGATTAATTGATGGTATTTCTTCTGAAACATTTTTTTTTAAAACAAAATTTGGAGAAAAAACAAAAATAAAAAAAATCAAACAACCAAAATCATTAAAGCAAAAACTAGGTTTGGGAATTTCAACTTTAAATTCTGAAGATTTATTTCTAAAAGTAAAAGAAGAGATTCTGTTCAATAAATTTGGATTATAATCATGACTGCTAAAACCATGGAAGATTTGGTATCTCTGTGCAAGAGAAGAGGGGTTATTTTTCCCTCTAATGATATTTATGGGGGAATGAAAGGGCTTTATGACTTTGGTCCAATAGGAACAGAATTAAAAATAAATCTCAAAAATTCATGGTGGAAGTCTATGATCTATGAACGAGATGATGTTGAAGGTTTGGATTCTACAATTTTAACCTCACCTTTTGTACTCAGACATTCTGGTCATGAGGACACTTTTACTGATCCCCTAGTAGATTGTAAAAAATGTAAATCTAGATGGAGAGACGATCAAATTGAAAATGGAGAATGTCCTTCTTGTAAGTCTAAAGACTTAACTGATCCTAGGCCATTTAATCTGATGTTTAAAACAGCTATTGGCCCTATAGATGATGGAAGCTCATTTGCCTATTTAAGACCAGAAACTGCTCAACAAATTTTTGTTAATTTTAAAAATATTGTTGACTCAACTAGTAGAACACCGCCATTTGGGATAGCACAAATAGGCAAGGCATTTAGAAATGAAATCACACCTCGAAATTTTATATTTAGAGTTAGGGAATTTGAACAAATGGAATTAGAATTTTTTGTGAAGCCAGGAACTGATGAAAAATGGCATCAATATTGGCTAGATCAAAGATTAAAATGGTGGTCCAAACAAGGTATAGCATCAGATAAATTAAAGTTACTT
>Ga0181606_10003160_pt1 | contig 13972 bp, 12 predicted proteins | sample 041ome_10_FD_132994 | JGI IMG/M metagenome (GOLD analysis project Ga0181606, IMG submission 132994) | Coastal salt marsh microbial communities from the Groves Creek Marsh, Skidaway Island, Georgia - 041412US metaG (megahit assembly) | ecosystem: Environmental > Aquatic > Marine > Intertidal... | reverse complement strand
ATGTGACTCTTGAAGAGGGTGTCTTTTGTGGTCCGAGTATGGTGTTCACTAACGTTTACAACCCCCGCTCCCTGATCGAGCGCAAGAATGAGTATCGCAAAACTTTGGTCCAAAAAGGAGTGACGCTTGGTGCTAATTGCACAGTGGTCTGTGGAGTAACCATCGGAGAATTTGCTTTCATCGGTGCTGGCGCAGTGGTTAATCGGGATGTTAAACCTTATGCCTTGATGGTTGGTGTTCCTGCACGTCAGATTGGCTGGATGAGCGAATATGGTGAGCAGATTCCGCTTCCCCTGGAGGGTAATGGGCAATATCGATGCCCCCATGGCGGTCAGCACTATGAACTCACAGACCGTCAATTAAAACGAGTTAAGTCATGACAATTCCTTTTATTGACCTGAAAAGCCAATATCGATCAATGAAGCCCGAGATACAGGCTCGTATTGATGCTGTGTTGGAACATGGTCAGTACATCATGGGACCTGAAGTCGGGGAACTTGAAGAAAAGCTGGCGTCCTATACCGGGGCGAACTATTGCATCACTGTTGCCAGTGGTACGGAAGCATTACTAATCAGCTTGATGGCACTTGGTATTAAGCCGGGTGATGAAGTGATTACTACACCGTTTACTTTTGTGGCCACAGCTGAAGTAATTGTTTTGCTTGGTGCAAAACCTGTTTTTGTCGACATAGAAGCCGACACATGCAATATAGACGCCAGTAAGATCGAAGATAAAATCACAGTCAAAACACGAGCCATAATGCCAGTCAGTCTCTTTGGGCAACCTGCAGATATGGACGCAATCAACGATATAGCATCTCGTTATGGAGATATTCCAGTGATTGAGGATGCTGCACAGAGTTTTGGTGCAACTTACAAGGGTAATAAAAGCTGTAATCTAAGCACTGTTGGCTGCACCAGCTTTTTTCCAAGTAAGCCGCTGGGTTGTTTTGGTGATGGTGGAGCAATTTTTACAAACGACGATTCTATTGCGAAGGCTTGTCGAGAAATTCGAGTCCATGGTCAAAGTCAACGTTATGTGCATACAAGAGTTGGAGTAGGCGGTCGTATGGATACGCTGCAATGTGCAATTTTGCTGGCCAAGCTGAAAAACTTTGACTGGGAAGTTGAAGAGCGCAAGAGAATTGGTCAGCTTTATAACGAGCTGTTTGATGAAGCAAGCATTTCCTATATAAAGCAATGCAAGGATAGAAGCAGTGTTTTTGCGCAATATACTATTTTTTCTAGAGACCGAGAAGTTTTACAGCAAAGCCTGAATGCATTAGGTATTCCAACCGCAGTACATTATCCAGTTCCTCTAAATAAGCAGCCAGCTTATAGGGATTTTTGTTGTTCTGGGTGTACGCCAGTGTCAAATCAGGTTGCAAAGCAGGTATTAAGCCTACCGATGGGGGCATATCTGAGAGATACCGATCAGGCAACAATTGTGAAAGGCGTATTGAATTTTTAAGTGCAAGCTGCATAAATTTTTCTGAGAAACTGGCAATTGCTTTGACTAGACCAGCTCTATCAAAAATCAAAATATTCCACAAACGCATCAATAAACACACATATTTGAAAAGAAAGTTCATGAAATTAAATGTGAAACAAAATAGAAATGAACTATTTATCGAGTATAGATTAATACTCAGATTAATTTCATAGGTGGTTAAATTATGTCTAAAATAGCATTAATTACCGGAATTACTGGCCAGGATGGAGCATATTTAGCAGAGTTTTTGCTTAATAAAGGTTATATAGTTCATGGCCTAAGGAGAAGAACAAGTCTTTTTAATACAGCTAGGATCGATCATTTATATAAAGATTATCATGAAAAAAATGTACGTTTTTTTCTACACTATGGGGATTTAACTGATACTTCAAGTTTAGTACGTATAATACAAGAGACTCAGCCTAGTGAAATATATAACCTTGCCGCTCAATCACATGTTGCAGTAAGTTTTGAAGAGCCCGAATATACTGCAAATTCAGATGCCCTTGGGGCGTTAAGAATTCTTGAAGCTATTCGTATATTGAAGAAAGAAAAAGTTATTCGTTTTTATCAAGCCAGTACATCAGAGCTTTATGGAAATGTAGTTGCATCCCCGCAAAATGAAGACACCCCTTTTCACCCTCGAAGCCCGTATGCAGTCGCAAAATTATATGCTTACTGGATCACGATAAATTATCGTGAAGCCTATGGGATATTTGCTTGTAATGGAATACTTTTTAACCACGAAAGTCCAACACGTGGAGAGACATTTGTTACCAGAAAAATCACTAGGGCCTTGTCTAGAATAAAACTTGGATTACAAGATTGTTTGTATTTAGGTAATTTAAACTCCCTGCGAGACTGGGGTCATGCAAAAGACTATGTTGAGGTTCAGTGGTTGATGTTGCAGCAAAAAGAACCATCTGATTATGTGGTTGCAACAGGGGTTCAATATAGTGTTCGTGATTTTGTTAATGCTGCAGCTAAAGAATTAAATATTTTGATTAACTGGGTAGGCGAAGGTCTTGAAGAAAAGGGAGTCGATCCTGACGGCAATGTAATTGTAAAAGTAGATCCCAGGTATTTTCGTCCTACAGAGGTGGAAACGTTATTGGGCGATGCAACTAAAGCAAAGAAACTTCTCGGATGGAAACCCAAAATATCATTTGATGAACTTGTGTCAGAGATGGTCCAGGTAGATTTCCAAGCAGCTAAACGAGATCAGCTTATCCACGAGCATGGGTATAAACCTCTTGGTTCTAGCAATTAAAAAATGACCGTGCGTGGTAGTAGTTAAAACAAGAAAATATATTGAACTTTTTTTCTAAAATTAAACACAAGTATGCTGTATATCTTTTTTTATTGGGGAAAAAAAGGCGATATTTGTTTTGGCTAAGTATAGGTATTTTATTTTCATCTACTCTGGATGCTATTGGTGTCGGACTTGTTTTACCCTTTTTAGCTTTTGCAGACTCACCAGAGTCAATTTATGAGTCCGAATGGATTCAGCCATTTAGCTCATACTTGCAGACATTCCAACAGGAAACGATTTTACTCATCCTAGGCCTCGTTTTTGTTTTTGTCTATATCTTTAAGTCGATTGTATCCGTTAAGATTAATTTACTTTGTGCTGCATTTGCATTTGAACAAGATACGGTAATGCGAGTAAGAGTTTTAACTCAGTTGCTTAATGCACCTTATGAATATCATTTGATCAATGACAGGGCTAAAATTTTAAACGCTATTGTTCAAAATATTAATAAATTTTCATTTTCATTACTTGCTTTGTTAAGACTTGGTTCCGAATCTTTTGTAATAATATTTTTATTACTATTACTGTTGTGGGTATCCCCGGCTAGTTTTCTAATACTGGCTTTATCATTGTTATGTGTTTCATTTATTTTCTTTTTTGTAACTTATGGAGCCCCAAAGAAATGGGGAACATTATCTGTAAACAGCAATAGAGAGATGCTTAAATCAATTCAAGAAGCGATAGAAGGCATCAAAGAACTAAGGACTTTGCAGATTGAAAGTTCATTTATTGATAGGTTAAAAAAAGCGGGAAAAATTGCAGAAAAATCTTCCTTAGGCTTAACTGCAGTATCAATTCTACCAAGATATTTTCTAGAGTTTGGATTTGTGTTTATTTTAGTTGTGCTGGTGGTTGTATCCTCCTTTGCAAATGAAAGTTTTGCTGATCTTATTCCTCTACTTGCATTAATTGGGTTAGCTGGCTCAAGGATTTTACCTTCTTTGAATATAGTGATTTCTTCATCTACGATAGTTAGCAATTCATTTCCAGCAGTTGAAAATATATTTTTCGATTTGAAAGAAACGGATATTTCTTCGAACAGTACAAAAAAGAAACAATTGCCAATTTCTGAAACCTTTGAGTCGATTAAATTGAAAAATGTTTCATATAAATACCCTGCTACCAGAAAACTAGTTTTAGATAATATAGATTTAACGATTGTCCGAAATGATACTTTAGGTATTGTTGGTGCTTCAGGAGCTGGCAAAACGACGCTACTAGACCTTATTTTAGGTTTTCTGCACCCAACAAATGGATCAATTACTGTTAACGGAGAGATAATTGATGATCATATTTCTTCCTGGTGGAGCATGATTGCATATATACCTCAAACACCATTCCTATCTGACGATACTGTCCGTTCCAATATTGCGCTAGGATTCAATAAGGAACTTATTGATGAAACGCGCATAGAAAGCTCAATCCAATCAGCTCAGTTAGGTGAGTTCGTAAAAGATTTGCCAAATGGATTGGATACTATGATAGGAGATAGAGGGGTTAGATTATCAGGTGGTCAAAAACAGAGAATTGCAATTGCCCGCGCTTTGTATCATAACAGGCAGGTACTAATCTTTGACGAAGCAACTAGTGCTTTAGATGAGAATACCGAATACGAAATTGTAAGCGCGATACGTAAATTACAAGGGCTAAAAACTGTAATTATAATCGCCCATAGGTTATCAACCCTAACATTTTGCGATAGAATTATTGAAATTGAATGTTCAAAAATAAAAAGCACTAAAAATACTAATTCTATAAGATAAAAATTATTTATTATAAATTTTAATCTATAAAGATATGAAATTTAAGTTATGAAAAAAAGTAAATTTAAAACTATAGATCGTTGCAGGGTTTGTGGAAATAAAAACCTAGTTGAGATCATAAATCTGGGCGAACAGTATCTTTCAGGTGTTTTTCCCGATGTTAAGAGTAATGATAACATTTCTAAAGGGCCGTTGATTTTAGTCAAATGCCATTCTGAAGATGAAGCCATAAATTTTTGTGGTCTATTACAGTTAAAACATAGTTATGATTTAGATGAGATGTATGGGGATAATTATGGTTATCGATCAGGGCTAAATCCTTCAATGGTTAAGCATTTAAATCAAAAAGTACAAAGTATCTGCGATTTGGTCGAACTAAATACTGATGATTTAATAATAGATATTGGCAGTAACGATGGAACAACTCTAAATGCGTACCCAGAGGGTTTTAATCTTGTTGGTATCGATCCAACTGCAAGTAAATTTAAGAAATATTATAATGAGTCTATTAAAGTCATAACAGAGTTCTTTACTGATACTCTTATTACTGATTTCTACCCAAATAAAAAGGCTAAAGTGGTTACTTCCTTTTCGATGTTTTATGATTTGGAAGACCCCATTAAATTTGCAAAACAAATTTCTAATATACTTGATATTAATGATGGTATTTGGGTTTTTGAGCAAAGTTATATGCCCTTAATGTTAGAAAGAACTTCCTTTGACACAATATGCCATGAGCATCTTGAATTTTATGGGTTTATACAAATTTTATGGGTATTAGACAACGCTAATTTAAAAGCTATTAATGTAGATTTTAATGACATTAATGGGGGAAGTTTTTCCGTTGTAGCAGCGCATAAGAATACGAAGCGAAAATCTAATTCAAAACTTATTAGATCAGTTATCAATGACGAGTTGAATTCTGGTCTGACTCAATTACAGCCATATTATAATTTTTCAAAACGAGTTAAAAATAGCTGTGCTGAATTAAAAGAATATGTTCAAAAAGCAATAAAAGAAGGAAAAAAAATATACGGACTTGGTGCTTCCACTAAGGGAAATGTACTGCTTCAGTATTGTGGTTTTTCCTATAATGAGATATCTGCCATTGGGGAAGTTAATGTCGATAAATTTGGCAAATATACTCCAGGAACATTAATACCTATTGTAAAAGAAAGTGAAATATTTGATAAACATCCGGATATCCTATTAGTTCTACCTTGGCATTTTCATGAGTTTTTCTTAAGAAGTCATTTTTTTAAAGGAAAAACACTTCTGTTTCCTCTGCCGGAATTAAGAGTAGTTATTGCGTAATATTCTATTTGCATTTTATTTTATTTTATAACAGAAATATCTTTATTGCATAAAAAAGCTATTATTATTGGTTGTGATGGACAGGATGGAAGATTGCTTAGCGATTATCTATCCCTAAAAGGCTATTCGGTTACAGGGATTTCGAAAAATAATTTTAATATACTTGATTCGAATTCAGTAATCATGTTGGTGAAAGAGTTATTACCGAACGAAATATATTTTTTAGCTGCTTATCATAATTCATCTGAAGGGAGACCCGAATCAGATGAAGATATTTTTGCAAATAGTTTTGAAATAAACACTATTGCGCTGTCAACATGCCTTCATGCTATACAAAAATATTCAAAATTAACTAAATTATTCTATGCATCTTCATGCCTTATTTATGAAGGTTCAAGTGAAGAATTTATCAACGAGAATTCCATAATTTGCCCTCAATCACCTTATGCTATTTCAAAATATTCAGGTATGCAGGTGTGTAATTATTACAAAAATATAAAAAGCCTTTTTGTTTGTTCTGGTATTTTGTTCAACCATGAGTCTCCCTTAAGAAAAAATAAATTTGTATCTAAAAAGATAGTTGAGTGTGTTGCTAGAATATTAAAGGGAAGTAAAGAGTCGCTAGAAATTGGAGATCTCGAGTCTAAAGTGGATTGGGGATATGCCTCTGATTACGTTGAAGCCATGAATCTGATGCTTCAATTAAATGAGCCACATGATTTTATTATTGCAACAGGTGAGACGCATTCAGTTAGAGAGTTTGTGGAATATGCTTTTTTCTATGCGGGCTTAAATTATGAAGACCATGTTGTTGTGAACTCCGATCTAATCACAAAAAGAAAAAATATTAAATCTGGTGACCCCTCGCTTATTAAATCAAAAACAGGTTGGTACCCTAGAGTTTCGTTTACAAAAATGATTGAAAACATGGTTGATTTTGAAATTTCCGCACTTAAGTAAATATTACTAACATTTATTTATATGAATATATTTTTAAGATTAAAAAATTTGTTTTTTAATTATTTTGCAGAAATTGTTCTAAATATAATTTATACAAAACCATATATTTATGGTAATGATCGGCGTGCTACTATTTCTAAATTAGCTAATATAAATAATGCTCTAATAAATACTGCTTCAGGTGATGTGACTATTGAGGATTTTGCATTTTGTGCTCATAACGTGTGTATAATTACAGGTACTCACGATTATTATAAAAAATATAAGGATAGGATGACTGCTATCCCAACCACGGGAAGAGATATAGTTATAAAAAAAGGAGCCTGGATTGGTACAAATGTAACAATATTGGGGCCTTGTATCATCGGTGAAAACTCAGTCATCGCCGCCAATTCCCTGGTAAATGAGGATGTAGCTCCAGATTCAATTTATGCAGGTTCTCCGGCAAAGTTAATTAAATTAATTAATTTCCACGAATAATATTCAATTCAATTTTTCGTCGTTTTATAACTCTAAATGAGCACTTTCTACTTATAATTTATTATCCAGATATACACTTCTTAAAATTTGTTAATTATTGGGATCTATTATTATGACCTCCAATTATAAAGATCTAACTTGGAATCAATCTCTAGTACAACTACATAATACTATGTTTGATTCTAAGGGTGTTTTAAAACCACAGTATGCTCAACATATAAATTGTCCAATATGTAATGAATCAAAAGCTGTTGATTATTGTACTAAAGATCTATTTTGTTATAAGCGTTGCGTTTCGTGTGGGATGATTTATATGAATCCAAGACTCAATAATGAAGCAACGCTATCATTTTATAATAGCTTGGCTAATGAAATATATAATAAATCAAAATTTCATACTTCTGCTGGATCAACCATTATTGATGATGGAATCAACAAAGAAAATTTAGAATTAATTCAAGAATATTATTTAAATAATAAAGAAACCGGAAAAATATATAAGAAAAAGATATTAGAGATCGGCTGTGGTAATGGCTATTTTTTAAAAGCTGCTGTTGATGCAGGTTTAGAAGCATATGGTGTAGAACTAAATGAAAAAAATATACAGGTTGCAAAAGAGTCTAGTGGAGCCGTAGCTATATATAATGACGATTTACTATCCTTGCCTTTATCTGATGCTAGCTTTGATATTATTTACATGAGAGATGTTATAGAACATTTACACGATCCGATCGCTATTTTAACTAAAATTAATCAATTACTAAAACCTGAAGGGATCGTATTTATAGAAACTCATAATATTGAAGGCTTAATACACAAATTAGTTCGTGGGAAACATACATGCATATTTGGTTTTGAGCATCCTGTCCACTGGTCTCCTGCAACCCTAAAAAAAGCACTAAATACTTGTGGGTTAAATACACTTTCAATAAATTTTGAATCCAGAGATTTCACTTTATCTCATATTTTTCAATATTTTATTTCGCCTACCAGCACTACAATATTTCCTTGGAAAGCTAATATATTTTTGAAATATATTTTAAAAATATTATGCTTTATTTTACGACTTCCAATTATTCGACACATCGATTGTTATGTCTTTCCCAGATTTGCAAATGCAGTTCGTGCTGGTAGCACTATGAAAATAATAGCAATGAAGTAATTTTTTTGATGAGCCAAGATTCAATTTTCAAAAAATACTACTCAGTACATAAGCTAATTGATCGTGCTATTGATTATAGTGGAGATACAGTCACGGTAATTATTCCTACTGTCCATTCTAACGAATTATGGGAAGTTAACCTCCATTCAATTTATAAAGAAATTCCAGTGGCAAAGTTATTGATTGGCGATGGCGGTTGTATAGACGATACAGTTGAAATTGTAAAAAAATTTCCACGTGTAGATGTGCATGATCACAGTAATTATAAATCCTTAGGCTATAGTATACGTAAACTCATTGAGGCTGTAGAAACTGAATGGTTTATCTATCTTCATTCAGACGTATATTTGCCACCTGGATGGTTTGATAAAATGTTGCCTCAATGTGAATATTATGATTGGTTTGGTTGTCGAATGCGCCAGACAGTAATGATCGAATTTGATAATGATTATTGTGATCGTCCATATGCGGGCAGTCAATTTGGTAAAAAACTAGCTTTTTCCGAAGGTCTAAAAAGAATTGATGATGACTATGTATACAGGCAAGAAGATTTTGTATTTTCGGCCATTGTAGAAGAGCAGGGGTACAAAGAAGGGAAAATTGATGATGTCTTTCATTATCATCAAACAATAGATAAATCCTCAGCTTTTTGGAATCCACAGGATGTAAAAGTAAATATTACAAAGAAGTTAAATCGAGAACAGGAAATTCGTTATTTAGAAACTCAATTTAAAGGAATAGTTAAATATTTAAAGCCATCTAATGATTGGCAGATAGATGAAGCCAGTATTTGCGCTCATAGATTAATTGAACTCAAATATTACACTTCAAAGGAAATTTACTCTTGGGTTTCTGAAGAAAATAATGCATGGCTAGTTACTTTAAAAAAACATGTATTTAAGCTTCAAATTAGAAGTATTCTCTATTCAATGTTTAATCGTCTTAGAAAAATATTATTTTAAATCTTAATGTATTAGTGGAGTGGTTTTGAAGATAGCAGTGATAGGTGTTGGACGTATGGGCTGCAGGCATATCCAGGCAGTAAAAAAGCTTGGTTTCCAACTTGTTGGAATTGTTGATAGCTCTTTAGATGCTCAAAAAGCAGCCTGTCTCGAGCAAGATTTACCTGAATCTATTTCTTATACCACAATGCAGGAATTATTTGATGTTGTACTTCCTGATTGCGTAATTATTTCAACAACGGCTGATTCTCATTGTAAGTTAACATGTTTCTCTGCAAAACAAGGTGTTAAATACATCCTTGTAGAAAAACCATTGGCTACTTCCTTAGCTGAATCTGAGTTAATGATCCGTACTTGCGAATCAAATCAATCACTCTTGTCAGTAAACCACCAAATGCGATTTATGGATCAGTATTTAATACCTAAATCGTTACTAAATAGTACTGATTATGGTGGCATTAAAAGCATGACGGTAGTAGCTGGTAATTTTGGTATGGCTATGAATGCTACGCATTATTTTGAAGCATTTCGTTTTTTAACAGATGAAGAACCTTCAGATGTTACCGCGTGGTTTTCTGATGATCTTGTAGAAAATCCTAGAGGTGAACAGTTTCATGATAGAGCAGGAGAAATAAGAGTCACCACTAAAAGTCAAAAGAGACTATATATTGAAATTGGGTCTGATCAAGGTCATGGTGTTCAAGTCACCTATGCAGCTCGTAATGGTTTAATCTCAGTTAATGAGCTGACTGGAAGTATGATCACTACTGTACGGGAAAAAGATTATCTAGGACTTCCAACTACAAGGTACGGTATGCCTGCAATAAATTCTTCTCAAATAATTCCTGCTGCCGAAGTTATTGACTCGAGTGCTAGTGTTTTGAAAGCTCTGATCAATAACGAAAATGTCGTAACAGCAAATCATGGCTTACTCACTATTAAAATTTTAGTAGCGGCTTATACTTCAGCCGAAAATAAAAATCGGAAAATAGGTCTAGAGGAAAGTTTAGATTATGATCGAATTTTCCCTTGGGCGTAAAAATTCATAATTATAATCACTAGCTTTAAATAGACTTATGATTTTTCCGGATTAATTAATTCATGCAAAAAAAAGAAATATCAAATCAAATTATTGAAGAGAAATGTAAGGTTGTATTTGTCGGCGCTGGCTATATGACTGTCGAGCATATAAAAGCGTTTAGTAAAATTTCGTCAGCTGAATTATGTGGGATTTTTAGTCGTACCAAAACCCGCGCAGAAAAAATTTCCGCTCAATATGAAGGGATTCTTGTTTGTAATTCAATTTCTGAACTATATGATACGACTAAAGCGGACTTGGTAGTTATTTCAGTACCAGAATTATCAACCAATGAAGTTTGCAAAGAGGCTTCTAAATTTCCCTGGGTATGCCTGGTTGAAAAACCTGTTGGATATAATTTGGATGATGCAGGAATAATATTAAAGTATTTTAAAAATAATAATGCCTATGTCGCTTTAAATCGACGATATTATAGTAGTACAAAGAATGTACTTAATAAAATTGCTGAAGTTGAAGGCCAAAGGGTCATTCATGTGTTTGATCAGGAAGATCAAATCGCGGCTCGTAAAGCACATCAACCTGAATTAGTAGTCCTCAACTGGATGTATGCTAATTCAATTCATATTATTGATTATCTACGTTTGTTTGGGCGTGGCAATATCGTATCTGTCGAAAATATTATTCCCTGGAATCCTGACAACCCATCTTTTGTTATGGCTAAAATTATTTTTGATTCTGGTGATATAGGAATATATGAAGCTATTTGGAATGCTCCAGGACCTTGGAGTGTATCAATAAATGCCGGGAATACTCGTTGGGAGATGAGACCTCTAGAGCAGGCTTCTGTCCAATTATATGGTTCTCGGTCATTAGTAAATACAGATATATCAGATAAAGATATAAATTTTAAGCCAGGTTTATATGTGCAAGCTGAAGAAGCAATAAAAGCAGCTCGTGGACTTTCTCACTCTTTACCTTCTTTAAATGAGGCAATGGAATCCATGAAACTTATATCTGAAATTTATCGAGAAGAAACGTAAATGTCTGGAAATAAATTACTTATAACAGGGGCTGATGGTTTTATCGGATCCCATCTAACTGAAACACTAGTTGAACAAGGCTACAATGTTAAAGCCTTTGTTTTATATAACTCATTTAACTCGATGGGCTGGCTCGACCATTGTAAATCTGAAGTTCAAGGGGAATTTGAATCATTTTCAGGAGATGTTCGTGATCCACATGGTGTTGCAGAGGCTATGAAGGGATGCGATACCATTCTGCATTTAGCATCACTAATAGCAATTCCATACTCATATCATTCTCCAGACACTTATGTAGATACTAACATTAAAGGGACTCTTAATATTTTACAGGCAGCTCGAGAATTGAATGTTGGACATGTAATCCACACATCAACCAGTGAGGTATATGGCACCGCAAAGTTTGTTCCAATTACTGAAGATCATCCATTGTTAGGTCAGTCGCCATATTCAGCGAGCAAAATTGCAGCAGACCAACTAGCCTATTCTTTTTATTCCTCATTTGATTTGCCAGTCTCAATAATTAGACCATTTAATACTTACGGCCCGCGTCAATCAGCACGGGCAGTAATTCCAACAATCATTACTCAAATTGCTTCCGGGAAAAGAGGTATTAAGTTGGGCGCTATCTCTCCTACAAGGGACTTTAATTTTGTAAAAGATACGGTATCTGGATTCATTGCGGCAATGAATTCAAGAAAAGGAATAGGAGAGTTTGTAAATATTGGAAGTAATTTCGAAATTTCTATTGGAGATACTGCGCAATTAATCGCTGAAGTGATGAATGTAGATATAGAAATATTCACAGATGAAGAAAGGTTACGCCCTCAAAAATCGGAAGTAGAAAGGCTATGGGCCGATAACGAAAAGGCTAAAAGACTATACGGTTGGCAGCCGGAATATGGTTCGTTAGAAGGGTTTAAACGAGGGATAACTGAAACTGCTGAATGGTTTTGCAAACCAGACAACCTTGATAGATATAAAGTGGATATTTATAACCTGTGAGCTCTAGTGCACTTAACACTCAGTTGGCTGATCAAATAATTAATTCAATTAGTGATGTCATCGGTCCTGGCCCTGCGGGACTTCATGAACCAAAATTTCATGGTAATGAATGGTTATATTTAAAAGAATGCCTTGATACTACTTATGTTTCCTCAGTAGGTTCATTCGTCGAGCAATTCGAAAATGATCTGGTACGTTATACTGGTGCTAAATATGCTATTTCTGTCATAAATGGAACTGCGGCACTGCATATAGCTTTGCTACTTGCTGGTGTTAAAAAAGATGATGAAGTACTGATTCCTGATCTAACCTTTGTCGCTACGGCAAACGCAGTAGCCTATTGCAATGCAGTCCCACATTTCGTTGATAGCGAAGAAAGAACTTTGGGCATAGATACAGCGAAATTACGTGATTACTTGAATAAAAATACAGAGAAAAAGGCTGGCTTCTGTGTCAACAAGATTACAGGACGAATAATAAGGACCTTGGTTCCAATGCATACCTTTGGTCATCCAGTTGACATAGAAGGCTGCTTATCTATTGCTAAAGATTTTAATCTTACACTCGTTGAAGATGCAGCCGAGTCATTAGGTAGTTTTTACCAAGAGCAACATACAGGTACTTTTGGCTTACTAGGAATTCTTAGTTTTAACGGTAATAAAACAATTACTAGTGGGGGGGGAGGGGCAATATTAACGAATGATTCTTCACTTGCAAAACATGCGAAACATTTAACTACCACAGCTAGAACAATGCATGATTGGGAATACCGTCATAACGAAGTTGGATATAATTACCGCTTACCTAATTTAAATGCAGCACTTGGCTGTGCTCAATTAGAGCAATTGCCCTTAAAGTTAAAGATAAAACGATAGCTAACTGATCGCTACCGCAAGGCTTTTTCATTGGTTTCCGGGGTAAAGCTGGTTAGTGAGCCAGCTAATTGTTTTAGTAACTACTGGCTACAAGCCCTTTTATTAGACAAAGAAGATATAGAGCAAAGAGACTTTATATTAGCTAAAACAAATGAGGCGGGATTTATGACGCGGCCGGTTTGGACATTAATGCACGAGTTAGAACCGTTTAAAAATAACCCAAAGATGGATGTGAAATGTGCAATCTCACTTTCTAAACGCTTGATAAATTTTCCAAGTAATTCAATTATTCGAGAAGTTGGCAGTGCATAAGCCCAATATTATATTAATAGGTAATGGTGGACATTCTCGCTCTTGTATAGAGGTTATTGAGCAAAATAATAATTTTAATATTGCTGGTTTGATTGGTAAAAGTAAGAATGAAGTTGATACAGAACAGCTTGGTTATAAAGTTATAGCAACAGATGAAGACTTAGGGAGATTGGCTAAAGAATTTGAGTTTGCCCTTGTAGTGGTAGGTCAAATCAAAAGCCCTTCAATTCGTATCCAGTTATTTAAACAATTAATT